>Ga0209755_10009133_pt1 | contig 10498 bp, 9 predicted proteins | sample TergutCo191P1_FD_187301 | JGI IMG/M metagenome (GOLD analysis project Ga0209755, IMG submission 187301) | Cornitermes sp. P1 segment gut microbial communities from Petit-Saut dam, French Guiana - Co191P1 (SPAdes) (version 2) | ecosystem: Host-associated > Arthropoda: Insects > Digestive system >...
TTACTATATCAGGACCAAAGAAAGCGCCGTCTGCCATTTTATTACTGTCAAATAAGTAGAGGGGCGGCTTTATTGTTAATATTTTTCCTGTTTTGCGAAGATCGCCCGGGGTAATCCCGAACTCACGTTTAAATGATCTTATGTATGTTTGTTCATATTCAAATCCATAGAGTATCGCTATATCTAAAATATTAAGATTTGAATTTATTATATTATCTATGCTTGCTGACAATTTACGAGAACGGATATATGCTCCTATTGTCTGGTTAAAAGCGAACTGAAAAAGACGGCGTAAATGGGTGGCAGACAGGGCGTATTCGTCTGCAAGGGTATCTGTGTCTATATCCTCTGTCAGCCTTTCTTCTATATTGCATAAAAGGCTTTCTAACAGTTCATAGGGTTTGCGCATGATTATAATATTATATAATAATGGAAATTTTAATAAACATTTTTGTCCATTTTTTTTGTGTCTTGGATTGCTTGTTGTCATTTTTAAACAGGTTTTTAAGGTAAAAATTGACAGAAATACCATATTTGGTTGATTAATATTCTTTAATTTTATATAAATATTTATAGGAATAAAATTATGGAAATAAAATATTATTGTAATGATTATTTTAACGGTATTTATGAAGTTATCCATAAAACTATAGAAGAAATTTATCCAAAATATTATCCCAGAAGCGCTGTTGATTTTTTCCATAATCATCACTCTAAAGAAAATATAGAAAAACAATTGCCTAATGAATATATGATGGTTTTAATGGAAAATAATGAGATTATTGGAACGGGAACATTATTTGAAAATGAAATAAAAAGGTTTTTTATTTTACCAATATATCAAGGAAAAGGATATGGTAAATTATTATTAAAAGAATTAGAAAAAAATATAGATTTAGAAAAACATAATAAATTAAGATTGGATTCATCATTAGGAGCGGTTAAATTCTATGAAAAATGTGGCTATATATATGAAAAATATATGACAATTGATTTACCTGACGGTAATAAATTATGTTATTTAGAAATGTATAAAAACATTAATATAAATTATAAAATAAATTTGGAAAAATGGGAATGGACAAATGGAGATAAAAGCAGAGGAGAATCAAAAATAATTGAATAATAGTATACGAGCAATACTGCACTTAAATTATGTTATGCGACATAAATATTGAATTAGTTGGAAATTAAATCAAAATACTTGATAAATTGATATAAATACAGTATTATTTTATATTATAGGATAAAGGGATTTATAGTTATTTAATAATTTTCCCTAAAAAAATATTTGGAGGATTAATAATGAATCGAAATATCGGACTGATTAGTTCAGTAATAAATTTATGTTCCGTTATTGGGTTTGTGTTTTTTTTAATAGTTGGGGCAAGTATTGGAAATTATTTTTTTGGCATGTTTATTGCTTTCAGCTTCGTACCAATGATAGTCGCCTTTGCTATGTACAGTAAACCTGATAATAAAGTGGCGTCCTATACGGCAATGATATTTGCAGGTATTTATACTGTTTTAATTTTATTGGTGTATTTTGCACAAGTTACTACTGTTCGATTGAGTTTGCTGAGTGAGCAAGCGAAACAAATAATAAGCTCTCAAAGTTTTGGCTTGTTTTTCAATTATGATTTATTGGGTTATGGAATAATGGCATTATCTACTTTTTTCATTGGATTAACTATAGATGTTGAAACAAAAGGAGATAAATGGCTAAAAAGGCTTTTGCTAATTCATGGAATATTTTTTATTTCAAGTTTTATTTTACCTGTTCTTGGCATATTCAGTACTGATCCACAGCAATCTAATAAAATTGGTCCAATGATTCAAACGTTTTGGTGTTTATATTTTTCTACTGTTGGTGTACTTTCTATTTTATATTTCAAAAACAGAAGGTTCTAGATAATATTATATATACAAAATAAAACTGGAGAAAAAAATGTACTTTAAAAAACTTATTGGAAAGAAGTGCTATTTATCACCTATCGATGTAAATGATGCTGAAAAATATACTGAATGGCTTAATGATATGGAAATATTAGAAAATCTTCAATTGTATACAGCAACAATTAGCTTGGAAAATGAAAAGGTGTTTTTAAATAATTTATCCAAAGACCATAATTATGGAATAATTGATTTGGAAAAAAATGAATTAATAGGAAATTGTGGTTTTATGGATATTGATTATATTAATCAATCGGCAGAAGCTGGAATATTTATTGGAAATAAGTCTTTTTGGAATAAAGGATATGGAACAGAAGCATTTTCTTTGTTGATTGATTATGGATTCAAAGCATTAAATTTTCATAATATAATGTTAAAAGTATATGAATATAATAAAAATGCAATAAAATGTTATAAAAAAATAGGATTTAAAATAATTGGAATAAGGCGAGAAGCTTTACACAGGGATTTACAAAAACATAATATTGTATATATGGATATAATAAAAGATGAGTTTTATAAAAATATAGAATAAAAAAGGAGAGAAATAAAAATGACTGTATATGAAAAAGCTGAAAAATTATATAAAAATGTAGGAACATTTATTATTAGTTGTGTGAGCGGCGATGGATATCCGCATATTAAGGCTGTAGTGCCTGGTAAACATAGGTTTTCTTTGAAAGAAATATATTTTTGTACAAATACATCATCTAAATTTGCACATGAAATTAGTCAAAACTCTAAAGCAAGTGTGTATTTTTATAGCAAATCACTTATTTGGAAGGGCTGCATATTAAAAGGGAATATGGAAATAGTATCTGACTTGGAAACAAAATCAAAATATTGGCAAAATAAATTTAAAAATGCTTATCCAGAAAACTCATACACTGATCCTGATTTTTGCCTTTTAAGATTTGTTCCTATTTCTGGAAGGTATTATTCATGGTATAAAATAGATGATTTTGAAATTTAATAGGATAAAAAATATATTACAAATGATGTTATAAAGTATTGATTTATGAATAAAAATGAGTTGGAATTATTACTTAAAAATACAAAATATGAGCCTTTTATTGGTTTTATCAATTCTGTAGAGTTAAAAGGTCATATTTACAATGATCTTTACAAGATAGGCAGTGATAAATTAGGATTTTTTATTTTAAAAATTCGTAAAAAAAATGATAAAAGCGTTTTAGACTCTATAAATAATATTTCAATAATAAAAGATAATGAAAAATTCCTTCATAATTTTATGGATTTAATCGAAAAAGACGGCTATATAATAATGATATCTGAATGGCTAAACGGCATACAGCCAATAGATAAAAATAGAGAATGTTTACCAAAATATTTTTCTATGCTGGCAAATCTAAATAAACAAAATATCGCAAAAAATTCCTTTACATCTATGTATGTGGATGGTAATTATTTTAGCAGTATTAACGATTTGATTAATTGGGAAATAAATTATCATAAAAATTATTTACAGGATATAATTGAAATAAAAGAAATTATTAATATATTAGAAATAATGAAACATGGAATGCCTTGTATGATATTGGAAGATATGAATACAGGAAATTTAATTAAAACAAATGACGGAAAATATAAATTCCTGGATACAGAATGGATTATAAACGGGTTAAATTTATACCAATTTGAAAAAATTGATTATTTTGGATATGAAGAAAGGCAATGGTATAATATAAATGAAGAAGCAAAAGATTGTTATATCGCGTACTTTGAAACATTGGGGGTAAAATTTAATGAAGCAAATGAACAAATAAGAGCGTTTGAATTATTAAAAGTTTTAAGAGATAATACATATTTGAAATACTTAAAAAAGGATAATGATAAAGAGATATTAAATAGAATAAAAATAATAACGGAAAAAGAAAAATATATATAAAATTTGACGCTTGCACAGATATCCTTTCCCGTAAAGAATATTCCGGCGCAGAAATCAAGACGGACTGGTTCAAAGGCTTCAGGGTTTAGACTCATTTTGATATTTACAAGTTCGCCGTTTTGGCAGCTGCCGCCTACACCATATATAGCGGGTATGAGCGCGTCGAGGCGCTATATATAGTAGGAGTGTCTGTCACCTTTTCATTGACTAATAACAGAATTCATTTTATAATGTTTAAAAATATCCAATAAGGAGAATTCTATGAAAAAAATCGCTAGATCAATCGCCGTTGTTTTAATCTTGGTAATGCTCGCAATCAGTTTTACAGGTTGTCTGACGTATTGGGGACGTAGTCACGCAACGCTTAACCGCATCCTCTATGCTGTTGTTGATATTGTAACTCTGCCGGTCTCACTTCTGTGTCTACTTATATATATAATTATAACAGAGGAATCCGGGGAAGCGCAAAGCTATCTGGTTAATATTGATAATAAAATATTAAACGAGTACTATTCCTTGTATGATAAAATAAACTCTCTGCCGGAAGCGGAATTTACTTCCCTAATGCAAATTTTGAATGTTATACCTGAGGAAAATCGTATTTCAACAATAGAAATATTAACTTCATTCCCGGAAGAAAAACTTGTTTCATTGGCAAAGGCTTATAAATCCTTATCCGAAAATGATATCATTTCTTCAATAGAAAGAATAAGCGCGTTCTCTGAAACAGAAATTATTTCTTTACTTCAACATTTTAATTCATTGACTGAAGCAGAGCTTGATTCTGTGATAGAATCTATTAATCCCCGTTCTAAAATTACAGATGTTGCCATTACAGATTATCCCAACTCATCGTTTAATCCATATTTTACAGCCTCAGCTAATTTAGCGGTAGTAATACCTTTAGATTAATCAGTTTGATCTTGACATCTGCGCTACATATAGCATGTAAATTCGTTTTACGGCGCTATGTGTGGCGTGGATAGATATCGCTATTTACCCCGCTTGTGAAAGTGAAAATTTTACCGTACTTCCGCTTCTTATATTTAATTCTTCAAAATCAAGTACTAATCTCTCCATCTCGGGCGGACGAAAACGCGGGTATATTTTCCGATATATCTCGCTGCCATTCAATGTAACGGAAAGAAGCGTTTTTCCCATATCATTCATTGAACGAAAATAAAATGTAGTAGGAGCGGCTATTCTTTCAACATTGAGCCGCTGCGGTACAATATACAAAAAACTGTCATCGGTTGTAATATCAGCATAAGGACGGCTGCCGTTTCTGCGCGCGTTTATCCAGCCTGATTTGGCCCATCGAGCCGCCGCGCGTCCCGCGGCTTCACCGCTTTCCGATACATAATCAACAAGATCGTTAACATGCAGCGCATTACCGCAGCAGAATACCCCGTCAAGCATGGTCATGTAATCCTGATCGGTTACAGGCCCTTTAGTGTTCTCATTCAAGGTGATATCAAGACCTTCCGCAAGTTCGTTTTCGGGAATAAGCCCGACAGAAAGAATTAAAGCGTCACATTCGATGATTTCATCAGTGCCGGGAACAGGTTCCATATTTTCATCAACAGATGACACCTCAACGGCATAGAGTCTGCCTTCGCCGAATACGCGCGTTACGGTTTTGCTTGTGTAAAGAGGGATATCAAAATCATCAAGGCATTGATTAACATTGTGTAATAGTCCGTTTGATGCGGGTTTTGCTTCGTAAACTCCGACAACTTCAGCTCCCTCAAGTTTTAAGCGCCGCGCCATAATCAGGCCAATGTCGCCGGAACCGAGTATCACACAGCGCTTAGTAGGCATCTTGCCTAAAATATTTGTGTAATATTGAGCGGTTCCCGCTGTAATCACTCCTGCCGAATGTCTGCCATGAATGCCAATCTGACGGGATGTCCGTTCACGGCAGCCGCACGCAAGGACAATGCTTTTACAGGCAATATTAATAATACCTTTTGAATTTACAAGCGTTAAAGAAAAACCAAAAGGCTGCTTATCAATTTTTGTAACAAAGGTAAGAGCCGCCACTTCTACATTGGATTCTTCTAGCTTGCAGACATACCTGTGCGCGTACTCCGGCCCCGTAAGTTTCTCACCGAATTTTACAACGCCAAACCCGTCATGAACACACTGCTTCAGCATCCCGCCAAGATTTGCTTCCCGTTCAATGAGCAGCGTACTTGCATTATACTCATTAGCGGCCAGAGCTGCCGCAAGCCCCGCTGGTCCTGCGCCAATTATTACAACATTATAAAAATTCGCTAACATAAGCTCTCCATTAGAGAGCGGCTCTCCATCAGAGAGCGGCTCTCTTTATGAGAGCGGCTTCCATAAAAAGAGCGCTTTTTTAAAATAGCAAATCTCTCCTTGTTTTCACCGTACAGTATATAGCTATATTCAGACATTTTCTTTACCTCAGTAATTGGGATATTCTTTTCGGCGGCAATAATCTGCGCGACATGCGGCCCGCAAAAACTTCCCTGACAGCGTCCCATGCCGGGACGGACTCTGCGCTTTACTCCGTCTACAGTGTCGCATGGTATGCTTCTTCTCAGAGCGGCAAGAACCTCTCCGCGGCTGACTTCTTCGCAGCGGCAGATAATAATGCCGTAATCAGGATCATCTTTAATCAGCGCGTCTCTTTGCTCATCCGGCAAGTCAGCCGCGCGGACAATGCCTCTGCGAACAGGATTAAACCGATCATTGGCAACGGCATTAAAGTACTCCGCTGCCATTTTGGCAATATCAACGGCAATTGCCGGAGCTGCGGTAAGTCCCGGTGACTGAATGCCGGCAGCATGAATAATATTTTCCGTAAATTTTCCGAATGAAACAATAAAATCGTCTTCATATGTGGCGGCTCCGATGCCGGTAAAATAAGTGATAATATCCTTCTCTAAAAGACCGGAAACGGCTTCCTGCTGCTTTGCAAAAACCGTTTTTATACTGTTTCTATCTGTCGAAAAATTTTCTTTATCGCAAGTTTCTGACGCATTAAGAGCGACAAGCAAATTATCGTCTACCGTATGCATTATGCCGCCGTCTTTTAAATACGCTCCCTTTGCGGAAATCGCTTCAAAAATTGTAAACGGCGACGCTATTGCCCTGACAAGATGACCGGCTTTTTTATCAAAGATCATACTTGTACCCCGCCTTGGATGAATCGAGAAAAAACGATCATCCGCGAAAGAGGCAATTTCTTCGGCGAAAACACCGGCTGCATTTATCACAAGTTTTGGGAGAATCCTGCCGCGATTGGTCAGCACACTGACAATTTCTCCGTTTTGAACTTCGATATTCAGCACAGCCGTGTCAAGGCAAATTTTCGCGCCGTTATCCGCGGCATTTTCCGCGTAAGCGATTGTCAGACCGTAAGGACAAACAATTCCCGCAGTCGGGAAAAAGATCGCGAACTTGATTTTTTCGCTTAAATGAGGTTCTCTTTTTAAAAGTTCCTTGCGGCCGACATATTCGGCTGGGATACCTTTCATTCTCCAATTAAAGATTGACGCCATCGCTGCAAACTTTAACCATTCATCAGTAAAGCAAAGATACTGCCCCGTAAAACGATATGGAACATCCAGCTCTCCGCAAATTTGAGGATACATTCGATTGCCTTCATCATTATACTTTTTCTTCAATTGACCGCTGTGCAAATTCAGTCTGGGATGAATCATTCCGTCATTGCGCCCGGATGCGTGAAGAGCCAAATCATGTTCTTTTTCAACAAGCATAACGCTCAATTTATAACGCATTAGTTCACGGGCAACAGCGCATCCGACAATCCCACCGCCAATGACCAATACATCGGGTCTTTCATCCTCAAGCGTATTGCTTGATGCCAACGGCGTCCTTGTTGGAGGAATTTCACCGCCTGAATACTCAATATCATTAATAACCGTATAATGTTTTTTATTTACCGACATGAGTCCTGCGCGGACAATATCATCCCAATTAGAAAGCTTCCCTTTTAAATAGAGACACCTATGCGCAATCTCAAGCTCGGCACATACCTTGCCCGCAAAAACTCTATTGAGTTTTTTATTCAGTTTTTCTACAAGTGTCATACATCAAATATAATGACAAATTGAGGATCTAAGTATAAAAATCGTTAAGCTATGCGGCAATTCGAAGCTTTAAATATGGTCAAACCCTATTTGCCCCAAAGTTTTTCCTTTTCCATACCTGTAGCAACCAAAATATCCGCAGTTTCCTGCTCGCTCAGTGAATCAATATTACCTTTAGCTTTGAATTCATCAATTCCTTTCAGAACAGCGTCAAATCGCTGCTTTGTAACCTTATTTTTTATAGAGAAGATCAGACAAATCGACAATAAAATAAAAGGAATTAAAACAAACATCCACTTAATACCAATAACAACACTGCTCTCTGAATATTGCGCGGGGTTAAAATCAGCCATTTTTGCTTTTAAAACAGAATATTCACTTTGATCGAAACCCATCGCCTGAAGCCCGAAACCAATCAAAAGGATGGCGACACCGCTTGAAAATTTGCGGAGAAACGACGTCATGCCGGAATAAAGACCTTCCTGACGTTTTCCGGTGCGCATCTCATCAATATCATAAATATCCGCTAGCATCGACCATGTTGAAAGCTGGCCGGCTGAAGTGCCGACAGCGATCATGGCAGCTAAAATTAACAGAGCAATTACAGAAACGCCCGCTCCCAGCCAGATGAAGGCAAGTGAAGCGGCCATCCATACAGGTATGCTGATTAAAAGCGGAAATGCTTTGCCTTTTTTCTCGGCAATTTTACCCTGAACAACCATCAATAATGTTGAACAGATAAGAAGCGTACCAACAATCAACTCATAATTTTGATATTGCAGAACAACAATATCGACATAGAAAATAAACAGCGCAAGAGTAAGATCGGTTGACATCTGGAACGGAAGAAAAATCCCCAGAAAGTTTCTATATGTCTTATTTTTAAAAACAGCCAGCCAGTCTTTTAACGGAACTTTTTCCGACTTTGGAATGTCTTTTTTCTCCCATGTCCCTAAAAAAACAACAAACCAGCAGGCACCGAATAAAACTCCGAAGATAAGCCCCATTACAAGGTAGCCGGGAATCTGCGCGGCACCGATCTCCGGAGCGCCAAATGTCTTAATGACAATACTTGGTATAACAGCGCAAACTAAAGCCGCGCCTCCGGAAAAAATCATCCTTACCATTGTATAACTGGTGCGCTGATTATAATCGGTCGTCATGTCCGACAGAATGGTATTGTACGGCACCATAACGATACTGATCACCGTCCCAAAGAACATATAGGCAAGAATGTAATAAACAATTTTTGCTGTTTCATTTTGAATTCCAAAAGAATAAAACAACATAAAGAAAGACAGAAAAACAGGAAAAATACCGATTAAAAAATAAATCCTGCGCCTTCCGAATTTAGAACGAGTTATGTCGGTAATTCTCCCCATGATTGAGTCGGTAACAGCGTCCCATGCTCTTCCCACAAACATGATGATCGCGGTCGCGACAACCGGCAAGCCTTCAACCAATACTAAAAAATTCATAAACAGCAGGCTGAAGATCATAAACGCTCCGCCGCCGTAAATATCACCGCTGCCGTAACAAAGCTTACTTGTAAGCAAGTTGACTTTTTTCACAAAATACTCCTCCGGGTGACAGTCACCCTTACCGGGTATAGTAGCATTTTTTACTTTTATGCGCCATATGCCGCGCCGCTGCTTCCTGCGAGGTCGCTGTCACCTTTCCACAACTTTTCCACAACCCAGCGTTGTCACTTTATTATAAATTCACCCGCCATCTAAGACCGGTAGAAAAACGCGTATTTGCGTAAAAATCAGCATCCGGGCGAGCGGCTTCACTATTTTTATACGACATATACAACGCGCCTTCAAGGTAGGGTGTCAATTCATGATTTGAGATTGGAATTGTAAAAGGCGTAAATGTAACCCCTGCGGTGCCAAGCCATGCTGTTCTATTGTATTCCATTCTTTTAGGATCACCATTTTCATCTTTTCCGTAAGTAAATCCGGCATCACCTGCATTTAAAGCGGCGCCGGCAAAGATTCTTAACATTTTATGAGGTTCCCATGACAATGTAATTGGCAGCCGAAAAACCTCAAGCGCGTCATCATATTCCGGTCTTAATTCAAGGGCAAAAGAAAGCGCCGGAGCAAAATCCGCGCCCAAACTAATCTGAGAAGTAAAACCGCGCAGCGCATTCCCGCTTGCCTGTGCAAAATCCCAGTTCACCGCTATTGCCGCACCTGCCTGAAATTGAACTTTATTAGAAGCAGCAGATGTCCTTTGCGGACTCTGCTGTTTGGTTCGGTTACTGCCGCCGCCGGTGCCGCTGCGGGTTGGTGAAGAGCCTGACGCTGGCGGAAGAACGCGCCCTGCGGAAGCGTATGTATTTACATAGTATTGCTCATCAAGATTTGAATAAATTACACCTGTTTTTGACCCTGCCGAAGCCGCATGAAGAAAATTGCGATCTCCGACATATAAACCGACATGAGTAATTGCTCTGGTATTGCCGGTTCTGAAAAATACCAAGTCTCCCGGCTGAGCGTTATTTATAGAGATTGTTTCAACATAGGAATGAAGAGCGGTTGTCGCTCTC
>Ga0209755_10009134_pt1 | contig 10498 bp, 6 predicted proteins | sample TergutCo191P1_FD_187301 | JGI IMG/M metagenome (GOLD analysis project Ga0209755, IMG submission 187301) | Cornitermes sp. P1 segment gut microbial communities from Petit-Saut dam, French Guiana - Co191P1 (SPAdes) (version 2) | ecosystem: Host-associated > Arthropoda: Insects > Digestive system >...
CGAGCCGCAGCGAGTTAACGAGCCCGGGGTTTCCAAAGGGGCGAAGTCCCTTTGGTGTGTCTTTTGCCTACTTTTCTGCACAAACAGAAAAGTAGGGCCGCCGGCAGGCACGTTCTTTCTTTTTGACGTTATCTTAACTTGCTTGCATTAGGCAGAATCCCTGCGTGACTACAAGCATTGGTGTGATGCCCACGCTATCACAAAATATATAGTATGAGGATTTTACAAAACACAATGATTATATTAGCAATTGAAACATCTTGTGATGAAACAGCTGTTGCAGTAACACGTAATGGACGAGAGGTTTTATCAAGTGAGGTTTTTTCACAAGCGGATATGCACTCACTTTATGGAGGTGTTGTTCCAGAAATAGCTTCGAGAAACCATGCCGCCAAAATCGGGCAAATGACTGAACTCGCGGTCAAAAGTGCAGGCATAACCAAACGCGAAATCGACGCTATAGCAGTCACCAATGCACCCGGACTTATTGGTGCACTTCTTGTTGGAGTAAACTTTGCAAAAGGCTTGGCGATGGCTCTAGGCATTCCGATTATCCCTGTACATCACATCAGAGGCCATATTGCCGCAAATTACATCGCCTTTCCTGAACTAGAACCACCTTTTCTCTGCATGGTCGCCTCAGGCGGCACCAGCCTGATTGCAGACGTAAAAGGCTACACAGATATCAGCATCATCGGCAAATCTCGTGATGATGCCGCAGGCGAATGCTTTGACAAAGCCGCAAGAGTGCTTGGCCTCGGTTACCCCGGCGGTCCCATTTTAGACAAGCTTGCACAAGGCGGAGACGAACGCGCTTTTTCTTTCCCCCGCCCAAAAATCGAAGGACATCCATACGACATGTCCTTTTCAGGCTTAAAAACTGCAGTTGTCAACCTCGTGCACAATGCCGAACAAAAAGGCGAAGATTTGGATAATGCCTCCCTCGCCGCATCTTTTTCCTTGGCAGTCAGCGATATCCTTGTGCCTCGTGTCATGTCCGCCGCCAAAGAATACTCCAGAAACAAAATTGCAATCGCAGGCGGCGTCGCCGCAAACTCTCGTATCCGTGCAGACTTTATAAAAGCCGCCAAAGAAGGCGGCATAGAGCTATTTATTCCTCCGCTAACCCTCTGCGGCGACAATGCCGCAATGATTGGCTGCCAAGGATATTATGAATACCTATCCGGAAACGTTGCCGGAATGGATTTAAATGCATTTGCTAATATGGAGGTTGGGTAGGTTTGCGCTACATATGAGGCAAAAGGCCTGTCAAGTGGCGGGTAATTTTCGTCAAATACGCTTCATCCACAACCATTACCACACTGTCTCGTACGAAGCCATATCATAAGTTATATCTTTCGTAAGCACCAAATATATGCCTCACATAAGTTATATCTTTCGTCAACGCCACATTGCGCTTCATATAAGTTATATCTTTTGTCAATGTCATATTTTCACTTCGTATAAGTTATAACTGATAACTCCGCAGTGTCAGGGTAGCCCGGAATGGACTTTAGTTTATGTGGATGCCTTAAAATGAGCCTTAACGCTCGACAGCAGAAAATCCTTAATTCCTCCTGGATTTTGAATCGCAACTACGGCGTATGCAATCTCGGGTGTAAGTGTCTTTGTTGAGTAGACGAAATATCCCGGGATCCACTTTGTTGGATTATATTTTTCTTTCGCACGGTGTAAATCTTTAAATCCGTAAAAACCGTTACACTTTTCATACACAAATTCCAAAAACTTTACGGACAGATCATCCTTGCCGCCCTCTTCTCTCACGTTTGCAAGAGTTGCTAGCCCCATACTACCCCAGTGAGCACCCTCATCTTTAAACGCCACAAATCCATCATATATGAGCTTTTCCGTAACACCTCCGGGAGCATGGGGAATTCTTCGGGTAACATCGGCAATATAACCGTCATAATTATTAAATGGTAAAAAAACGTTAAATGCAACGATATTCCCCTGCGCATCTCTTGCATAAAAATATCTGCGGTCCATAGGGTCTTCTAGATTAACTCCTCCGACGGAGAACCCAAGTTGACCACTTTTTTTGCCCTCAAGCCACGCCTCAGAGACTTCGTTTATTTCCTTTTCGATTTGTACGCATTTTCCCTCTCGAGGGTTATATTCATGAGTTGTAACCTCTTTGTTTGCATGATTTATGAGCGCACGCATTTTTTGCATCTTTCCGCCCGCCAAACCATAGTCACTCAGCAAAAACTGTGCCTCTTCTCCGGCTTTGATATGTCTATATCCCATCATTTCATACTGCTCTAAAAACGCATCTGTCGTTCCAATAAAAACACATTGGTAAGAGCAGTCAAAGCAGAAATTACGAAATTCAGATAAAAGCTGAACAAAGTGCTCCGGCTCACAAACAGGGTCCCCGCAAACTGTTGCAACATTCCCAACAACACCATATGCAACCACTCCCGGCACTTCCTCACCAAAAAACAAGGTCTTGTCCTCTTCCAAAATCAAGTAAGATGACGAATTTTGACCATACTTTATAACCAGTTCACGAGCCCGTGTTCTCTCTTCATCTGTTTTCATCTTGCTTATTATCGCTGAGTGTAAAATTAAAATCACGCTTGCAACCACACATATCCAAGCAAAGTATAAGATAAATCTGTCATAGACCGGAAAATCAACATTCTCACCAAAAATTATGCCGATTGTTTCCACAAGACTATCAGTAAAAGACAGCCTTTCTCCGGCGTGTAGACTTAAATTAAAGCGTCCTATTGCCGCACCGACGAGCACAGAGAATAGTCCTATTACTGCGACCAAGACTGAACGCTTTACCGACAACCTGTCTGATGGTCTTTTAAATCGGCTGTAGCTCATAAGCAGTGCAATGAGGGTTAATGCTTCAAAGGCTACCACAACCAGGCTCGCTGCGTGATGGTGAAGCACAAAGTTAAGAAGCAGTCTGCCCGATAGCACAATAATACAGAGCGTCCAGGCAAATCTTTTACGCAGGTGAAGATTCCATGCAATAACAAGCAAAGTCAGCGACATTATGCGCTGAACAAATCGGTTAATTTCTGCGTAAAAAATCATGTCATGCAGCCTTGTTATAGGAAGAAAAGATGCCGCGAATATTAGCAGCGACATCATCACAACCAGTGCTATTCCTATATTTGCCAGATGTTTTTGTACTGTCTCTTTTCTCATTGATGCGACAATTCCTTTCGGATTTTGTAAGCCGCGAACATATATGTCCATGCCTACAAATTTGCAGGCACCTAACTCTTACCCACTCATTATACACAACATGCTATAGAGTATCAATACCCACACACAACGCATCGCAAAAAGCCCTGCAACCACTACAGTTGCAGGACTTTTTTTGGCAGGGGCAACAGGGATCGAACCCGTGACCTACGGTTTTGGAGACCGTCGCTCTACCTAGCTGAGCTATACCCCTTCATTGATTTTTCACAGTGAGCCGACAGTTTAAACTTAAACTGCCGGCATGTATAGTATCACAATTTTTGCTTGTTCGCAATACTTAATTTTTAAATTTCTTCACTAGGTTGTCTGCTCACCCTTATTGTTTTTTTCAATAATCTCAGCAAATTTGTGTAAAATATCGGGTATGTCAATGTTTTGCGGACAGTGCGGCGTGCATACACCACACCTAATACATGCTGCGGGTTTCTCCTCTTCCGAAAGCAATGCCAGAGCATCCACAACAATCCAAGAAAACTCGTATGCCGCTTCATTATATAGCCCGATAAGGTTTGGAATATCTAGCGTCTGAGGGCATGTGTCACAACAGTATCGACATGATGTGCATGGAACAAATGTAGCAATTTCGTCTATTGCTTTTTGCAGCGCAGCTTTTTCTGACTCTGTCATTGGGTCGTCTTTACTGAAAATCTCCAGATTTTCTTTAACTTGTTCCATAGTTGTCATTCCACTAAGGACTACTGCAATATTTGGTAGCTCCTGCAGATATCTAAACGCCCATGCCGCCGGAGATAAATCAGGGCGTGCCGCTTTAAGGGTTGCGCTTGCTCTCTTTCCCGGATTCGCCAGCTTACCGCCCCTAACTGGTTCCATTGCAATAATCGGCAGTCCGTGTTGCGTCAAGATCTCATGGTTCTTATTTGCATCTTGAAGAGTCCAGTCCAGATAGTTTACTTGCAACTGCGCAAACTCAAAGCAGTCGTAAATGTCTAGAAATTTTTCAAGAGTTTCAGGTTTTGCGTGGGTAGAAAAACCAAAGTGTTTAATGCGACCCAATTTTTTTTGTTCTAGCAGATAATTGGCGATACCTAGTTTCTCATCTGTATAGAGATCAAAAGTTTCCTCCGAAACATTATGCAGTAAGTAGAAGTCAAAGTATTCCACATCACATTTACGTAGCTGGAGTTCAAAAATTTCTGAAACATGATTATAAAATTCTGCCCCCGTTTTTATAAATCCTGCTTCAAACTTTATTTTTCCATCCTCAATTTTCAGGAAATTTCCGGGCATTTTATTTGCCAAATACCAAGTGTCACGTGGAAATCGCGACAGCATCTTTCCTATAATTCGTTCAGATTCTCCGCCATGGTAAATATATGCAGTATCGAAGTAATTTACGCCGTTTTCATATGCGTATCTAATAAGCTCTTCTGCTTTATTTTCATCTACAGGTCCGTTTGTCTCGACAGTGGGCAAGCGCATTATGCCATAGCCTAATTGAGAGAGTTTCAAATCTTTAAAATTAGTATATTTCACTTCGTACCACCTCGTATTATTTTATTTAGCTCAAGCCATGTATGTATACCACAAAGGCACTCCAACGATCGGGTAGCACCTATAAAATACCATCAGCACACGAAACAACCCGAGCGGCATTCCCTATAGCTTAATAGCAATCCCGAGTTCTTTTAACTGCACTTCGTCAACCACATCAGGACAACTTGTCATGAGTTCTGATGCGTTTTGCACTTTAGGAAAAGCTATAACATCGCGGATACTGCCAAGACCTGCAAGGTGCATTATGAGCCTATCAAGCCCGAAAGCAATGCCGCCATGTGGAGGTGCACCATACTTAAATGCATTTATGAGATGCCCAAAGCGTTCCTGTGCATCTTCTTCCGAGAACCCTAATGCCTTAAACATGCTCTCCTGAAGCTCCGGCGTGTTTATGCGAATAGATCCGCCACCCAGTTCTGTGCCATTGAGAACCATGTCATACGCCTTTGCCCGACAATTTAACTTATCTGTCTCAAGCAACGCCGCATCTTCATCCATAGGCGCTGTAAAGGGGTGATGCTTTGCTACATAGCGACCATCCTCTTCTGAGTACTCAAAAAGTGGAAATTCTGTAACCCACAAGAATTTGTAATCACCCTGCTTTGTCAGCTCTAAACGTTTCGCGCATTCACAGCGTAATGCTCCAAGAGATGCAAATACCACATCTTCTTTTGAGTCCGCCACGATAAGTATAAGCCCACCTGCTTGCGCACATGCGCGTTGGTTGATTTTTTCGTTTTCTTCTTCCGTTAAAAACTTTGAATACGATGAAGAAACCGTTCCATCCTCGGCAAACTTAGTCCAAGCAAGTCCTTTTGCTCCATACGTTTTAACAAACTCAACGAGTGAATCTATTTGCTTTCTCGGCATCGCTCCGCCACCTGGCACATATATCATGCGTACACTACCACCATCAGCAATAGGCTGCGAAAACACTTTAAATTCACAATTTTTAACAACGTCACTGATATCGCACAGCTCAAGCCCAAACCGTGTGTCCGGCTTATCCGAACCAAATCTGTCCATTGCTTCACGCCATGTCAACCGGGGCAGCGGTGTTTCGATTTCAACGCCAAGAACATCTTTCCAGAGCCGCTTTATAAAGCCCTCATTTATCTCAAGGATATCCTCAACATCGACAAATGACATCTCCAAATCAATTTGTGTAAACTCCGGCTGTCTGTCAGCACGCAAATCTTCATCTCTAAAGCATTTCACAATTTGCATATATCTGTCAAATCCCGCCAGCATCAACAGTTGTTTGTATTGCTGCGGCGATTGCGGCAACGCATAAAATGTACCCGGGTGAACACGGCTTGGCACAAGGTAGTCTCTAGCTCCCTCAGGCGTCGATTTTGTCAAAACGGGTGTTTCAATCTCAAGAAAACCATTTTCGTCAAAATAGTCACGCACAACTTTAACGGCTCTGTGCCGCATGGCAATTATTTTTTGCATGTCGGGGCGACGCAAATCCAGATATCTATATTTTAAGCGCAGCGCATCGTTAACATCGGAATTTTCGACAATTTCAAACGGCGGAGTTTCTGACTTTGCAAGTATCTGCACTTCCGCGACTTCAAGCTCCACATCCCCTGTTGGAAGTTCTGGATTTTTTGCAGCTCTTTCACGCAAAACTCCTTTTGCATACAAAACAAACTCGCCTCTTACACTAGACGCTGTTTCAAACACCGTCCTATCTGTGTTCTCATCAAAAGCCAATTGTAACAGACCTGTACGGTCTCGCAAATCTATGAATATCAATTGCCCGAGGTCACGATTTCGTGCAGCCCAACCGAAGACAGCCATCTCCTTACCTATATCTTCAATGCGAGGTTCGGCGCAATATACACTTCTACTAAATTTTGAATTTCCCATGTTATTTTATCTCCCTTTACTTACCTTGTATGTGTTTACGAATCGCGGCAAAGCTTTCCTCACTCATGCTATGTTCCATTTTACAGGCATCATCAAGAGCTGTTTTTTTCTCTACCCCCAATGAAATCAACCAGTCCGAAATAAGTGTATGGCGCTCATACATGCTCTGAGCGATTTCAAAGCCACTTTGCGTCAGTGTTATATGCCCATCTTCATCAACTTCAACATACCCACCACCTCGTAGGTTTTTCATAGCTACACTCACACTGGGCTTAGAAAATTCAAGCTCATTTGCAATATCTATCGAGCGAACCGCTTTTCCACTTTTTCCCAACATAAAGATTGTCTCAAGATAATTTTCCGCTGATTCACGAGTTTTCAAATCATCACATCCTATTGCATGGGCAAGTCCTATACCCTGCCCAACTGATTAAAGTAGTATCAGTTTACCACGCAAATGGCATGTGTTCAACAGGAATATATTAGCAGGTCATTTAATATTGCTAAAAGATTAATTTGTGATAAAATGTTATTAAGTAACCGATGATTAAATTGCGTTATCAGATTTGTGCCGAATGTTTTCGTCCATTTCTTGGGTTCTGAGGGCGAATACTTGCTTTATTTAACCGAAAAACGCATGAAGTGGGCGGAAAAAGTCGGTGCCAAATATGGTGTAGAGACTTAATCAGCGGGTACTTAAGCATAAGCGGAGGTTTGCATAATGCATTATTCGACAACATATAACTCACCCATTGGCATCATTACTTTGGGAAGTGACGGTGAAAAACTTGTTGGCCTGTGGAATGAGGGGCAGAAGTATCACGGCGAGTCCATTCCCGGGAAAATGATTGCTAATGATAGCTTAAATATTTTTATTCAGACAAAAAAGTGGCTTGATATGTATTTCGCTGGCAATAATCCAAATATTTCCGATTTGCCTTTAGCTCCGATCGGCACTGCTTTTAGGCAGAATGTCTGGCGAATTCTCTGTGAAATCCCCTACGGCAAGGTTGTCACTTATGGTGATATCGCTTCAGAACTCTACTCAAACATCAGCAATTCCCGTAAATATAGCCGAGCTATTGGCGGTGCTGTGGGGCACAACCCCATTTCAATTATAATCCCATGCCATCGTGTGATTGGTTCAACTGGAAACCTGACAGGTTATGCCGGCGGTGTTGATAAGAAGACTTTTTTGCTTGAATTAGAAGGGGTAAACGTGTGACAGCGTTTGCTTTCTAAGAAGCCCATCAAAAAATGCATACGGCATAGTACGACTTCCTAATTCGGCTACTGCTTAAACAAATGAAAAGCTCCCCTCAAAGTGATCTTCATAACCTTTGAGGGGAGTTGTTGTGCGAAATAGCAATCTGATAAAAACGCTTTGCTATAAAATAGCGGATCCACCAGCTTGTGTTTCTCTGGCGGTAGTTATAGCATCTGGTGTTGAATGCGGCCTTTCAATAACCGTCCAATCAATGTGTGGGAAAATCTCAACCCAACGGATTTCTCCATTTTCAAGGCGTTCATACTTTGTTGTATGTGTTGCCTCTTGCATGTACAGATAGTACCATGCTCCCATGTCTGTTTTGTCTGACCAGCGGGTACGCCCATCTAGCAGACCTTCAGGACCAACGAGGACTCTGTCGAGCATACGGTTTACTATGGCCGCTGCTTCCGCACGTGTCATTTGAGCATTGGGGTTAAACGTTCCATTGCCTGCTCCTTGTATCCAGCCAAATCCAGCTATAAGGTTTATGTAGTCTTCCGCCCAGTTGCCTTCTACATCTGTGAATATATTTGCATCTGGAATGAACTCTGCAAAAAATCTGGCTACCATTGCGGCAAACTCCGCCCTAGTTATTGCCTCATTAGGTCTAAAGCTTCCTCCTGTGTCACTTACAATACCTGCACTTGCCATTGTTGAAATGGCATTATTAAACCACTGCTCTGGGTTTACATCAGTAAACCCGTTTTGTTGGCTCCACACATTTGCTCTAAAATCGTCATCCAAAAGTCTGAATAATATGGTTGCAACTTCTGCGCGGGAAATATCGTCGTGTGGCCGGATTGCGCCGTCCGGACTACCAACTAAAAATGCATTGTGGTACTGTGTGAATATCCGCTCAACATCAGGAGGAACCTCTGGCAGTGTTGGCGGCTGCGGTATCATAGGAGCTGCTGGGGCTATTACATCTCCGCCACCATCTCCACCACCTGGCACTGCAACTGTTTGAGTTGCCGTCCATTGGGCTACTATTGTTCGATTCCCCGTAACATTGTTATAAGATGCTGCTGGCGTCCAGCCCGCAAAAGTATGCCCTGCTCGTGTAACTATTGGGGGTATGGCGCTTGTTCCATATGCAACTACTTGAATCAGATGTCCACTTGAAAGTATGCCTCCGTTTAGACTAAATGTAACTGTCCAATAAATCGGGTCTGGATCTGGCTCCAATACTTCTTCGTTTATCGCCCACTGTGCAATCATTACGATATCTTCTGTTACGTTGATATAACCCCCTGTAGGTATCCACCCGATAAAAGTATAACCTGTACGCTCAACTATAGGCGGTATAGCATTATTGCCGTTTTCTACAATCTGTGAAAGTTCTCCGCTTATTAAACTGCCACTTGCCGGAGCAAATGTTACCGTCCAAGTAATAGGTGGTATTTCTACCCACCGTGCAACAATGGTTATGTCGCCTGTTACGTTGAGGTGACCGTCAGCTGGAAGCCATCCGTCGAATATATAGCCTACACGCTCTACTGTCGGAAGGACTGCATCATTACCGTTTTCAACAGCTTGCGAAGGCTCACCGCTTATCAAAACGCCGCCTGCCAAGTCAAAAGTTACTGTCCACATATCCGGCGGCAAAACAGTCCACTGAGCGATTAGGGTTAGGTCGCCTGTGATATTTGTATATTCCTCATCCCAGCCTGCAAACGTATATCCCGTGCGCTCTATTGTCGGAGGTACTGCATCATTGCCATTTTCAACAGATTGTATTAACTGACCGCTCACCAATGTACCACCGTTTAGATCAAACGTCACTGTCCATATGGCTGGCGGAATTGCGGTCCACTGGGCAGTAAGTGTTAGGTCGCCTGTTATATCTGTATATTCCTCATCCCAGCCTGCAAATGTATAGCCCGTGCGCTCTACTGTCGGAGGTACTGCATCATTGCCATTTTCAACAGATTGTATTAACTGACCGCTCACCAATGTACCACCGTTTAGATCAAACGTCACTGTCCATATGGCTGGCGGAATTGCGGTCCACTGGGCAGTAAGTGTTAGGTCGCCTGTTATATCTGTATATTCCTCATCCCAGCCTGCAAATGTATAGCCCGTGCGCTCTACTGTCGGAGGTACAGCATCATTGCCATTTCCAACAGATTGTATTAACTGACCACTCACCAATGTGCCGCCGTTTAGATCAAACGTCACTGTCCATATGGCTGACGGAATTGCGGTCCACTGAGCGGTTAATGTCATGTTCCCTGTGATATTTGTATATTCCTCATCCCAGCCTGCAAACGTATAGCCCGTGCGCTCTACTGTCGGAGGTACTGCATCATCGCCATTTTCAATGGATTGTATTAGCTGACCACTCACCAATGTACCACCGTTTAGATCAAACGTCACTGTCCATATGGCTGGCGGAATTGCGGTCCACTGGGCGACTAGAGTCATGTCGCCTGTGATATTTGTATATTCCTCATCCCAGCCTGCAAACGTATAGCCCGTGCGCTCTACTGTCGGAGGTACTGCATCATTGCCATTTTCAACTGACTGTACTAACTGACCACTCACCAATGTACCGCCGTTTAAATCAAACGTCACTGTCCATACGGCTGGCGG
>Ga0209755_10009135_pt1 | contig 10497 bp, 6 predicted proteins | sample TergutCo191P1_FD_187301 | JGI IMG/M metagenome (GOLD analysis project Ga0209755, IMG submission 187301) | Cornitermes sp. P1 segment gut microbial communities from Petit-Saut dam, French Guiana - Co191P1 (SPAdes) (version 2) | ecosystem: Host-associated > Arthropoda: Insects > Digestive system >...
GGGAGCGAAATCAAGGAGGTTTTCAAGAGGGGAAGGCGTGTAGGCTGTCGGGGGGCAAAGCTTTTTGTGTTGGAAAACGGGCTGCCCCGTAACCGAATATGTTTTACCTTCTCCAAGGGGTTTGCCGGCGCAGTGAAAAGGAACCGTGCCAGAAGGCTTGGCAGGGAGGCGTATCGTACCTTAAGACCTCGCCTTGGTTGTGGGTATGACCTTGTTCTTCTGGTGTATCCCGAAGATGCGTCCCCTCCGGCGGCTACGGGTTTTGCGGATCGCTTGGGGCAGCTTAGGTACCTGTTTGCCAAAGCTGGCTTGATCGGCACTGTGTGATGCATGAAACATATAGCCGTGGCTATGATAAAGTTTTACCAGGGCGCTATTTCTCCCTATTTACCGCCGTCCTGCAGGTATTACCCAAGTTGTTCGGCGTATGCTATCGAGGCAATAGGGAAGTATGGGTTTTTCCATGGTTCCCTGCTGGCGCTTAAACGGATTCTGCGTTGCCATCCCTTTCATGAGGGTGGCTACGATCCGGTTCCTTAGGCAGACGGCGGCCGATATTTTGAAACGAGGGTAAGAGTACTTTACTTATGGAAAAAAATACATTGTTGGCGGTGGTGCTTTCCGTCGTCGTGCTGTTTGGTTTCTACATTATACAGGGGATCCTTTTTCCGCCTGTTCCGCCCCAGCCGGTCATTCCCGGCGATTTTCCGCCACAGGTTACCCCACCCGTGGGACAGGTTCTTCCTACCGATCAGCCTCCGTCTGCCGCCTTCGATATCGCCCCAATTGTGCCGGGAGTATCGGCAGTCTTGGATCAAGCGGTTGCTGGAATCGAACGAAGGGTGCATATCAATACGGATCTCCTGTCGGTCGAGCTTACCAACGCTGGGGGCAACATCGTCTCGTTTCGGCTGAACAACCACATGGACGGCGACGAACCCGTGGAGATGATTTTCCGTGGGGACGGTGGGTCCCACGCATTTACCGTTGCCTTTGGACCGCCTAACACGCAGCCTGAAACTTCCCACTTCCAAGTGGATCTAGATCGTATTTCGGATTATATCGTAAGGTTTTATCGGGATTTTCCCATTCACAATGATCCTGCGGCACGTTTCTGGCTTGAAAAAGAGTACAGATTTTTCCCCGGCGAATATATGTTCGAGCTTGTCGTCCGCCTAAGATCTGACCAACTGGTGAACTTCGATTTTGGCGGCATGGCCTACACTCTTTCCTTTGGCCCCCAGATTGGGCCGCCTTTCCAGAGACTCGACAGGCATCAAAATTTCCGCCAGTACTTTACATTTGACGGCAGGCGTAGGAGGACGGAAAGGGCGAACGATTCCATCATAAGTCCGGGGCCACGATGGGCTGCGATTGCAGGGCAGTATTTCGCCCTTATCGCAATTCCAGCGCTTCCCGGAGGGTTCAATTTAAGTTTTTCCGAAAGGCCACCGGAACCTGGTATTTCCTCCGTATCGCGGATGCATATCATTCGCCCCTCCCTGGCCACTTCGCGAGTGGATGATGTTTTTCGTTTTTATCTAGGCCCAAGAAGATTGGACACACTTCAGGCTTTCGATAGGGGAGACAGTGCCATCGTTGGGGTTAGCGGTTTGCAACTTAACGAGATGGCTGGTTCCAGGGGTTTTTTGGCACCCCTGGAAAGGGTACTTTTGTGGTTTCTAATGTCATTTCACAGACTGACGGGGAATTACGGCATTGCGATTATCCTGCTTACCTTGCTGGTTAGGATTGCTTTCTTCCCCCTTACCAAGAAAGGTTCCGAGGCTACTTTGCGTATGCAGGCTATAGCCCCCAAGATGAAGGAACTACAGGAAAAGTACAAGGACAACCGACAAAAACTGAACGCGGAAATGGCGGAACTGTACAAGAAGGAAGGCTACAATCCGCTAAAGGGTTGTCTTCCCATGTTGCTCCAGCTTCCCATTTTCCTTGCCATGTTTAACCTTTTCCGCACCCATTTTGAACTGCGTGGTGCGATGTTCATTCCCGGCTGGATTCCGGATCTTTCGGTGCCGGAATATATCTGGGCTTTCCCGGAAGGTGTCAGTCTGCCGCTTCTGGGTTGGGATGCGCTTCGTCTTCTGCCGTTTATCTATGTTGCCTCGCAGTTGCTCTATGGCAAGGTAACCCAGACACCCGACCAGAAGACAAATCCGCAGATGAAGATGATAATGTTCGCCATGCCTATAGTGTTCTTTTTCGTCCTATACGATATGCCATCTGGCCTTTTGGTATACTGGACTTCATCCAACGTACTGACCATGATTCAGCAAGTGGCGATCATGAAATATCTTGCCAAAAAGAAAGCAGAACAGGCGGCGAACGCTCCGCCCGTTGTCGTAGCACCGCAGAAAAAGAAGAACTCCAAAACGGGAAATGCAGCCTCTTCTGTCGTTGCACCACGCAGGAAAAAGAAAAAGTGATCCCCAGGAGGATCACGCAGGCTTTTTCGAAACCTTGAGTTGCGAAAAGCCTGCCAAAACTTGGCAATTTTATTGCCGTATTGAAAGGAGAATTTTATGGAATATGAGTTTGAAGGCCGCACGGAAAAGGAAGCTATTGACAATGCGGCGGAGCAGCTTGGTCTTGAAAAAGATGATTTCGACGTGGAGATTCTGGAAGCCCAGCGACAAGGGCTTTTCAAAAAAGGCCATGTGCGGATAAGGGTGCATACCGACAAATCGGTATCTTCCAAGCATTCATCGGATACTGATGCTGACGATGACAGTGACAATAGACGGCCTAAGCGCAAGCAGGTTTTTGGCGACCCGGTTACCCAGAATGAATTCGAAGAGAAAGTGACAGGCTTTATCACGGAAGTTATCGAACGAATGGGTTATGGCGGCAAGGTTTCGGTCTTGTTTCGGGAGGAAAACAAACTTGGCCTTAAAGTGGATTCGGAGCATTCCTCGATACTGATTGGAAAGAAGGGCAAGAACCTTGACGCGCTCCAACTGCTTGCCAACGTGTACGCCAAGCAACATGGCCGTGAAGACATGCGGATCATACTTGACAGTGAAAACTACAGGATCCGCCGCGAAGAATCGCTGGTTCGCCTGGCCTACACGGTTGCCGACCGTGTCTGGGACAGCCGCACCTCCGTCCTTCTCGAACCGATGAATCCTTTTGACAGGCGGCTTATTCATACCACGCTTAACGACATTACCCATGTGGAAACGAAAAGCGAGGGCGAGGGCCTGTACAAACGGGTTCGGGTATCTTACCGTGGCGCAGGTAGTTCCGCCAAAAATTCCATTGAATGAAGCGAGGAACATAGTTACACAGGGGGGTTAAATGACAGGAAAAAAGCTTCTGCTTGTTTCCGTGATTTTTTCTGTTTTTGTGATACCTGCTTTTTGTGCAAGCCTGGAAGAATTGGTTGGGGGCGAGCGTGCGGCGATATTAAGAACGATGGCAGATTCGGCAGGCCAGGAAAGGCTTCTCACCGAAGTGCAGTTGAGAAATCCCAGCATTCGCCTTCTGCCAAATCACGGGAAACTGGAGCGGTTTGTTCGGGAAACCAAGAGCGAGCTTGGTCCCCTCATCCTTGTGGAAACTCTTTACCTATATAATAAGCCGCATGGTCGCACAACGAAATGGGACGCAGCCGAACGGGCTGGTCTGTTCAATCGGGTTACGGCGCTAAGCACCCTTGCCGGGATTGAATACTTTTCGGTAACCCGTGGGGCCATGCGTACTTTTTACGAAACATCTTACGTGATTGATAATCCCAGAAACAGAAGGCCCTTACCCGATCCATTGTTTACGACACCGCCTGAAACACTTGTGCTGTACGCACGGCAAAGGGATCTAACCTTTGGCGACAACGTGTACCGCTTTGAGTATCACACAGGTGCGGACATTATTCTTTTTGTGCAGGAAAACCTAACATCCATGACCGTTGGTATCGTTCCCGTAATAGGCAGGAACAGGTTTCAGATGGTAATGGCTATGATTGATGTCGGGGATTCGCTTTTGATTTACACTGTGGCAATGGCACGGGCTACCAGCGTTCCTGGAATGGGGGATCGCATAGGCGAGTCGTTTAGCAACCGCCTGCGAGCTGTGCTCCAGTGGTTTTCGGAACATGCAGGTGAAGTTTTTCGGTGATGGGCGTTTGTTCAAAGTCGCCGTCAGATTTATGGGTTCTGCCCACCGCTTGACACAGATCGCAAACAATGGTATCCTGTGATTAATATGAAATGGTGAGGGTTTGTGGTATTTGACACAAATGTGCTTACATATGAAAGGCCTCTTGATGGGCGATTTTTCTGTTCGCAACAATGGAAATGTATGAAAAAACATACACATAGTACCATTTACCCCCCCCCCCCCCCCCCCCCCCCCCCCCCCCCGGTTAATTCCTTACCAGATATAGACTTACGTGACAAAAACGTAAAAAAGCACCCACCCAAAAGCTACATTTTTATAGCCCTTGGCATGTCTAACATGAAGAAAAAGATCCGCTCACAGGGAAAACCGCACGTTGTGCGACCATATAAGTTATCTGTAACGGGCAGTATCCCGTGAGCTATGCTTCCAAATGAAAAGGAGGATCAACATGAAGAGCAGATTACCTTGGAAAATGCCGGCGGCTTTGACGGCATTAGTAGGCCTTGTTTTTGCGCTGGTTCTGGCGGGGTGTCCCAGCCCGATCGACGACTCAGCACCCGTGCCCACAAGTATCACCGTAACGTCGGAGGGCAATGCCGAAACGGTACAAGCCGGCACGACGCTTCAATTCAGCGCAGTCGTGACGCCGCCGGAGGCTTCCCAGCAGGTTGGCTGGAGCATTACGTCCGCTACGGTCGGCGTTTCGATAAGCAACAATGGCCTGCTGACGGTTGCGGAAAATGTCCTTGGCTTGGTGGTCGTCAGGGCCACGGCGGTTGATCATCCCGAGGTATTTGGCACGGCTGCCGTAACCGTACTCCCACCCGGGGTGGACGGCATTATTACCTGGGCGGCGGTCGCCTACGGCACTCCCACCACCGCCATCAACTTTACATTCAGCGCCTTGGTCGGGGAACTTACCACAGACGACATTACGGTTACCGGCGGTACCGGATCGATAATGACAGGTACCCTGACGGGCGAAGGCACGTCCTGGTCGCTGGTGGTTACCGGCGTAGAGGCGGTGGGAACCGTGTCCGTTTCGATAGGCAGGGATGGAATTGCGGTCGGGCCGCAAACGGTGACTATCGTAGGTGGCGATGGCATCACGCTCCCCGAGCCAGATCATGACTGCGACACGGACGGTCATATCTGGGGCGAGTGGATACTGACGACCGCCCCCACCTGCACGACGGAGGGCGTGGAGACAAGGCATTGTGGACACCAAGGTTGCGAGCACTACGAGACACGCGCCGTGGGCAAACTGGGACACGTCTTTGACGATGACGGCTGGGAACTGACGACTCCTCCCACGGCCACAACCGAAGGCGTTGAAACAAGAATTTGCCAACGCGAGGGGTGCGATCACCCGGAAACACGCCCCATTCCCCGCCTGGGCATGGAGGCCTTCACCATCAGCTTTGCCGATTTCCATAGGATGACCCCAATCACGATCCCGGAACCACTGCGCATCGTAGGCAGCCCGGAGGAAACCTCAAGGGTCATTGCGGTGGACAACCCCGTACAGTACGAGCCGGGCAGCATCGGATGGATGCTTGGGGCGATCCGAATCACGGACGGTATCGACGGGAATCATGGGGAAACCCTTACCCTGGATTCGAGGATCCACGGCAACAGGGAAGGAGCGCACACCGTAACCGTTATCGTTACCGATATGAGCGGCGTTACGTGGAGCCAGCGCATCACCTTTACGGTGGCGCCGTAATGGGAAAATAAGGAGACAAACATGAAAAACAGAAGTTCGTTGAGGTCGCGGCGTTGCCTTTTTCTTGCCGCCGCTTGCGTCATATTTTTTGCCGGATGCCGAAGCCCGCTCCAGCCGCCGCCACAGGCGGAGGAAAGCCAGGCTGAAACGGGCACCCTCTGGCTGACTATTGGCGGGCAGGGCGCGGTGAGAACCATCCTGCCGGAGCTTTCCGCGGATCGCTTCGCCAGGTTCGAGCTTGGCCTTAGCCCTGGTGACGGCTGCGAAGCCGGAAACACGGGCTTTGCCGTGGAGGACTGGCAACAGGGCGATTCGGTCGAGCTGGTAGCCGGGGTATGGGATCTGCAAATAGCCGCATTCACGGACGCGGACGACGGGTACCCTGCGGCGCAGGGCGGACTTTCGGGCATACTGGTGGCATCGGGGGAAACCGCTGGCCGCAGCGTGGTGCTTTACCCGGTTATCGACGGCGAGGGAATGTTTAGCTGGGGGGGCATACTCTTCCCGGAAAACGTCCATACCGCCGGCATGGAAATAGCCGAGTGGGTTAACTGGAACGTCGGCGCGGTCTTGCATGATGTCAGCCTTGTCGCCGATGGTAAGGCGGTACCCGACGATAGTCCCTACCGAGTCCTGCCTGCGGGGCAGTACCTGGTGATTTTCACGCTGTACGGCGACTGCGGGGAAAGGGCGCAGATAAGCGAGATCCTGCATGTCTACCGGAACATCGAAACCGAGCTTTCGCCTGGGGCTTTCGCGTATTTTGTCTTCCCCGTCGCCCTGCTGAACATGATTTTGGATGCATGGGACGGCTCGTCGTGGAACCTTGCCGATGCCGGAATCACATGGAGGCATTTCGCCCTTTTGGTTAACGGCGTAACAGACGGCAACTTTGCCGGCATCGTAGGCTGGTTCGATGTCCTAAGTTCCGGGTTTTGGCCCCCGACCGATTTGTACGGACTGAAGGCCCTGGTAGATGCCGCGCTGATTGGCATGGGCAAGGATACCGTCGGTGAATATGCCCGTCAAACCCGTGGAGACGTGGAGGCGGCAATCAGGGCGTTTGTCGCGAACGGCACCGGGATAAGGTTTGAGTGGGGGGAACACTATTCTGTAACCATAGTCATAGGCGACCATTGGGAAATCCTTTTAGATGGCGCGACCCTGCCCACCCTGACGGGAATGGTAGGCGTAACCGGAACCGCACGTTTGGGATACACGCTGACGGCTGACACGGGTGCCCTTGTCGGGGACAGGGAGATTTCCTTCCAGTGGAATCGTGGAGGCAGACCAATCGCCGGCGCAACATCGGGATCGCATACCTTACGGGCCGCCGATGTGGGGCGTGTCATTACGGTGACGGTAACCCGTGCCGGTTTTGCGGGTAGTGTTACCAGTGCGGCGACAGGGCCAGTAACAGGCCCTCGTGCTATGGTGTCCGCTAATGCCTATCACACGATGGCAATTCGGGAAGACGGCTCGCTATGGGCTTGGGGACGAAATCACTCTGGCTCGCTTGGTGACGGTACGACCACACAGCGCGACAGCCCCGTGCGAATAGGGGCGGCCACCGACTGGCGTGTCGTGTCCGCCGGCTCTAATCACACAATGGCGATCCGTGAAGACGGCTCGCTATGGGCCTGGGGAAGTAATGTCTGGGGTCAGCTTGGCAATAATGGCACATGGGATCTTCTCGCTAACCCAGATCCCGAGCGAGTAGGGACGGCAAACTGGCGTGCCGTGTCCGCTGGCTGGTCTTACACAATGGCGATACGCGAAGACGGCTCGCTATGGGCCTGGGGACGTAATGCATTTGGCCAGCTTGGCGACGGTACTACAGCCTACCGGCTCGCCCCCGTGCGAATAGGAACGGCTACAAACTGGGCCGCCGTGTCCGCAAGCTACAATCATACCATGGCGATCCGTGAAGATGGCTCGCTATGGGCTTGGGGGAGGAATCTGTTTGGTGAACTTGGCGACGGTACTGCAACGCAGCGCAACAGCCCTGTGCGAGTAGGGACGGCTACAGACTGGCTCGCCGTATCCGCAGGTGAGTTGCACACCATGGCGATCCGTGAAGACGGCTCGCTATGGGCTTGGGGCATCGGCACGAATGGACGGCTTGGCGACGGCACTACAACGCAGCGCAATAGCCCTGTGCGAGTAGGGACGGCCACAGGCTGGCTCGCCGTGTCCGCTGGCGAGAGGCACACCATGGCGATCCGTGAAGACGGCTCGCTATGGGCTTGGGGGGCAAATGGGAGTGGTCAGTTAGGCGACGGCACACATACACAACGCAACAGCCCTGTGAGAATAGGGACGGCCACAAACTGGCTTGCCGTGTCCGCTGGCCGTAATCATACACTGGCAATCCGTGAAGACGGCTCGTTCTGGGCTTGGGGGTGGACTTTATTTGGTCAGCTTGGCGACGGCACGAGCGGTCCTTTGGCAAATGATCGCCACAGCCCCGTCCAGATTCTGCCTTAGTATGCAACCGCAGCCCGTGCTTGCCAGGAGATTCCTGGTAAGCACGGACTTTAACTGTGAATGTGGTATTCACTTCCTCCATTTTGGCATCCGAGAGGTGACCCACATAGTTTGTGCTCATGGACTTCTGAGGTATTTGACCTAAACTCCCGAACATGGCGTTGTATTGCAAAAAATGACAATTTGACCATCACCCTTCCATGCCATATAATATGGCCATGGAAAGGCGTTTGCCCATAGGCATACAGGACTTTGTCAAGATACGCGAGGGCGACTATGTGTATGCGGACAAGACCGCCTGTATCCACCGGCTAATAACCGGCTCCGAGGGGGCTTTTTTCCTGTCCCGCCCCCGGCGGTTCGGGAAGTCCCTGCTGTGTTCGACGCTGGGGGCGATTTTCGAGGGCAGGCGCGAGCTTTTCAAAGGGCTTGCCATCGACTCCCTTAAATGGGGGTGGAAAACCCATCCCGTCATTCGCATCGATCTGAATCCAGGGGATTACACAGAAGGAACCTCAACCCTCAAGGAAATCTTACGGGACAGCCTAGAAGATTCCGCAGTCGGCCTTGGCTTGAACCTTCGCGGAGAGATACTGCCGAGTCAGTTTCTGAATCTCATACGGGACGCACGCAGAAAATACGGCGAGCGCGTTGCGGTAATCATAGACGAATATGACAAACCGCTCCTTAGCACGATTGGCATGGAGGAACTGCGTGAGGAAATGCGAAAGGCGCTAAAAGGCTTTTACAGCGTATTCAAGCCTGCCGACCCGCACCTGAAATTCGTGTTTCTGACGGGTGTCACGAAGTTTTCCCACGTAAGCATATTTTCCGATTTGAACCATCTGGATGACATAAGCCTGAATCCGAATTATGCGTCCATTTGCGGGATAACGCAGGAGGAACTGGAAAGAGATTTTGAGCCGCAGATAGAATCCGTTATGAAGGAGACGGGAAAAAGCCGCGATGCCTATACGGAAGAACTGCGTCGTTTTTATAATGGCTACCAGTTCTCCGAGGAACCAGTCAAGGTCTACAACCCATTTGGCTTGCTCAAGCATTTCGGTGCGGATGGCAGGTTTTTGTCATACTGGTACGAAACTGGTACGCCAACTTTTTTGGTTAAGCTTATTATCAGCCAAAAACTTAACATCCTGAACCTGAATAACCTACAGGTAGGCGACAACGACTTCCGCAAGTACGACATCGAAAACATGAGGGCGGAGCCACTGCTTTACCAAAGTGGGTACCTGACGATAAGGGACTACGATGCGGTATCTAATCTGTATACGCTGGATTTTCCGAATACGGAAGTGCGTTCCTGTTTTGCGAATTCGTTGCTGGATCAGTATCTCGAATCCTCGAACGAAACCGCCGACACCCTAAACACCCGGCTTATGCAGGCCTTGTTGAAAGGCGACATCGAAGGCGCAATAAAAAACCTGCGTAGGTTTCTCGCCGCGATACCGTACGACATTATAAACGAATCCGAAAACTACTACGAGACTGCGGTACACCTGATATTCACAATGCTGGGATTCAACTGCCGTTCGGAGGTAAGGATTGCGGTGGGGCGAATTGACACGCTGGTTGAAACGAAAGACTTCGTTTACTGCTTCGAGTTCAAGCTGAACAAGGCCGCCGAAGAAGCGTTGGCGCAGATAGACTCTAAGGAATATCTGTTGCCGTGGGAAGGGAGCGGGAAGAGGCTGTTCAAGGTCGGCGTTGATTTTGACCATGACAAGCGTAATATCGGCGAATGGAAGGCGGATGAGGTTTCCCTTTAGGCGGTATTGGCATGATTGACTGGAAAGGCGGTTTTTTTCGCACAAGAATCCTGCGGTCACTTGACATAAAATTTCCCATGTGCCAGTATTGAACATGGAAGGTCGCAAAATTTCACCCCATTACCATTATCGTGTTCCCGAAAGCCCCTTGCAGGCTTGCCCTACTTCACGGCTTTCAGAAAAAACCTTAAATGCCAAAACCCCTGCCGCAGAAACGGCAAGTCCCTTGGCGCAAAAACACATGAAATTATTTAGAGGAGATTGACAATGTTTACCGAAGGACTTTCTTACGATGACGTGCTTTTGCTTCCTGGGTATTCGGAAATCCTGCCAAAAGATTGCGACATAACAACAACACTG
>Ga0209755_10009136_pt1 | contig 10497 bp, 5 predicted proteins | sample TergutCo191P1_FD_187301 | JGI IMG/M metagenome (GOLD analysis project Ga0209755, IMG submission 187301) | Cornitermes sp. P1 segment gut microbial communities from Petit-Saut dam, French Guiana - Co191P1 (SPAdes) (version 2) | ecosystem: Host-associated > Arthropoda: Insects > Digestive system >...
CAGGAACCAAATATGATAGAATTATGAAACAAACTGCATTTTGAAGAGGAAAAAACGGAGAGTATACACCATGTTTAAAATATTCAGTACCTATATTTGTTGAATAAATATATAAAATGCAACTTTGGAGGTTAGTGGTGCAGTACGTCAACTATAGATGACATTGGGGGTCTAAAGGTTAATATAATTATGTTATGACTGCTATATCCTTGCAGAATTGTTACCTTATGTTCTTACAACACAATGGGGATGGCACTCCTTAAAGTTCATTGTTGGCGATGTTCACTTCTTTGCAGGGCTTGGTTGTTTCAGGCTTTGTCACATTTGACAAATGCAAGATCATGTGGCAGCCAGATGACACTGACTGTACCGTCTGATACCCCTGTAAAAAGAACCCAATTTTCTTTAAAGTGAGGGTAATGTGAACTTCATCCCTCAGTTGTAGACATCATAAAATGTCTGTGATTGTAACTTCAGATATCAGAGAATCAAGAAAACTATTAAACTTGCAGACATGAAAATTGGTATGGTAACTCACTGCTCTACCTTACCAATTTGATTAAAATCCGAATAGTAGTGACTGCGGTGATTTGATAGAGTATGGTTCCTTCTGCTTATATGACAACCAGAACAGTGTTGTCAACTGTATCTTTTGAATTGAATTGTGTATTTATTTAAATGTCTCAGTTAAGATTAGAAATTAACTAAGTAAAAAATTAATTTGTATTGTCATCTGATGAAACAGCTCCTTGGAGTCGAGGCCTTCTTGAGAATCTAATGTTTGGCAGCTCCTCATATGCGTTGTATGGAACTTGAATGATTATTGCCGTGTTCACCAAAGCCTGTTATATGTTCCAAGTCTGAACCAAATGAATGCAGAACACACAGTCTCTTCCTATTTTGTTAGCTCTATTATTATTCTTCCTCTGCCCAGGTATTCCAAGAGGTCTGTTGCCAACAGATTTTGTGAGCGATACTTAATATGCACTTCTCATCTCTACCACTTCATGCTACATGACTTTTCGATGTCATACACTTGTTGTGACCATCCTAGTACTATTTTATAAAGAATATAAATTGTGAAGCTTCTTACAATGCAGTTTTATGCACCTCCAGTTGCTTTCTGGGTTCAGATATTCTCTACAGCCTTGTGTTATCAAATATACTCCAATTTTTCTAACATTCATCCCATTGTGGTATATCATATTAAGCTTGTCAGTACATGCATATATTGATAAGAGTAATAAAATTTGCTGTGGTTGATGGCAGCATGTATGTCAGACTTGCTCCAGCTGTGTCTTAATGCCATCAAAAATATCCAGCTGTCTTCCCTTGCTGTAAGAGGCCATGCTGCGCACTTGTATGGAACAAGAAGTAAAATCATAGTCTACGTTATTCATACATAATAATATAACCATCAGAGCATCTCACAAGCAGCAAATCTTCAGTGTGTGTCTGCATATTTCATCTGTGTACAGTCATCATCAGGAGGCTTATTATTTCCTTTATTTATTAGCAGGCTGTACAATGTTTCCACATCTTCCTGGGCCCATTTAACAATTATATTATCTTCTTCCTCCATTTGCTCCTGTCATTCCAGTCTTCTTCTGTTAATCCCTTTTCTCCCATCGGTCCTCTAATCCCTTCTGCCCAGGTAAGTTTAGGTCTACCCCATTTTCTTCTTCTTGGTGGATGCCATTTCATAACTTCTTTTGGCAATCTCCCTTCTTCCATTCTTTAAACATGTCCATACCAATGAAGTTGTTTGGTTTTAATATTGTCTAAAAGTGACCTTACTACATTCATTTTTTGTTTAATATATAGCTTATGTCGTCGTAGGTTGCATCTATCCAGAGTATCTCCAATGGGCTTTTTAGCAATTTTCTTTTTCCAATGAGCAGGGAGCTGGCCTGCTGCATCAACCCCCAACCTAGAGGAACAGGTGATTTTTGATCAAGGTTTTCTTCCTCTAGCCCTTGATATGCCAGTATTGAACTGCAAGGCAGCAGTGCTAGTTTTGGTCTGCCCTGAGTATTTTATTTCCCTGGTACACACCATATCTGGTGAACATTCCCCTATCCGCCATCAGGGGAGGCACCCTATGGAAGACTAGCAACTCCTCATGGGCTTATTATTTCCTTGCAGACGCAAAAAGTATCAACATTTTCTTGTTAAATTCATAGAGCTCAGCTGACACTCGTAGTTGCTGAAATGTCTATCAAATAGACTGTCTTAGACTGAAGTGCTTTGAAACATAAAACACTTTGCACAAAAATCATTGCCCTGCTATTTATAAAATACATTAAACGAGTGGTCACTTAGGTTTATATGTCATTCTGTATAAAATTCAATAAGTGTCTTGTCATTGTGTGTTATTATAGATGGTAATGCTTATATGTTGTATGAAACTTTGCTTCAAGACTTCACCCCGTTCGCTGTTTGTGTCTCTTCATATGGCAGTACCACTGTCAAGGGAGGTTATATGCAGCTTTGTAATTTATTTTGGTGTATCTTACTGTATTGTAGTGTACAGATTTCCTCTGGATTTGTTTACATTTTATCCACAGCATATTTTTTGTGTTCTAATCAGATAACTGTAAATGTTATTGGCTATTATCTGTACCAGGTTAACATAGTATCTCAAAACCCTAGATGAAAATGAAGATGTCAGTAAGAATACTTGGAAAAGTGTTGGTTAGAATATCAACATTTCAGCCAGAGATCATTTGTCTCAGTTATTATGGTTGATGGCTGATTAGTTTGGAGGATGTGTGCCAGGCAGAGGAAAACTTGTCACAGGAGAGGAACGTCTGATTTTAAATACATTTTAACGGTGTTAAAGGAAGTGGGATAGTACAGGCATTTTAGTGACAAGCTACATGCTGGTGAGCAGGGAACCGTGGTTTGAGTTCTGGCGGGTTAAGACTTTGCTTTCTCTTCTCCGTAGTATCCAGATGAGGTCTATGGCAAGCTAGTCTCTTCACTGGTACTTGGGTTGGTTTGGATGTTTCATATAATCCTTCATGTGTCTGCTGTCCTATGCAGCATTTCATGTTTTGAGATTCTTTTTCATGATGAAAAGGTGTAGCCACCTGCCCAGATCTAAAGTTGGAGGACCACTCTATTTAGGCTGTCCACAGCTATATATTCACTATAATTATTGCTTCTGTGACATATGAGGGTATGCTGTGTCTTGGTGAGGTGGGACCAACTGTGACAGAGTAGTCAATAAAATTCGAAAGTTTTTCAAGCTGGTGTGTTTTTGAGATGACATGTATGTTTGACCTTCCATCATATAATTCTTGTTAGAGAAACCCCGATAGTGTTTCCCTCTTTCATCAGATAAAATGCAAAGTTATGTAACCAACTGTGTTGGTTCCAGATGTAGGGGTTCACAGCTTTCTGTTGACCATTAGAGGCTTGGTTTCATAATTTCTATATTGTATTTCTTGGTGGAAGCAGAACTAGCTTTCGAAGCATTGTGTTTTTTGGGTCAAAAATGTATTTGATTGTTTGTGTCTCATGTGTCATAATTCATTCAGGTTACATGAATAAAGTTGGCCTTAAACCAGTGTATCATGTAGATATTTATAAATGTTTCTCCAGTGAATCAGATTGGCTAGGGTACACCACAACTGAAAAGAGCAGTTGTCCTGGATGTTTCAGAAGGAAGTGATTCCATTCCTGCAGCAAGTTTTCATGCCAATTGTGAATGCCATCTTCTCTACGCTGTCATTGCCTGTAGAAGAAAATGATGAGCAAGGGAAACGGGAAAAACAGCTACTTCAACGCAACTACTTCCAGTTCATTGCTGCCATTGTTACCAACAACGTTTCAGAAGTGCTGAATGCACAGGACAGTCAGTTCCTCGAGCAAGTGATGATGAGTATTATTCGTGGAGCTGTGGATTTTCCAGATCCAGTGGTGAGTTAGCTCAAATGGTAATGTGGTGGATGTGTTGTTTGTTTGGAGCCTTAATCACGGTGCCAGCTGCCTTCACTCTAGCTTTTCATTATTTTACTCAATTTCTTAGGGCACATTACATGATAGAACCACAAGTAGTTACATAATAGTTCCTCCACAGGCCTTGTCAGTTTGCCAGCTTTACAAGCAGAGAATATTGAGTTGCAATCAAGAAAACAGACTCTTGTCATCAATTTGAACATTGCTACACTTGTATGTTGGTCTTGAATTTTAAGAATTGCCAGATAACTGTGCTAGAGTTGAGATTCTCACAGAAGTGAATGAAGAGAACTTCTTCTGTGTTATGTTGCTGTGTAGTCCGGTAGCTAATGACCAGTGTTTCAGAGGAACCTGCTGTCTATTTCTTCAGGGCAGAAGACTCATTTATCAAAGTTGCATATGTAGTATAATTCTCAGTGAATTGCTTCAGCATATGTGAATGTAAGCAGGCAAATGCATGATGTTGGGTGTTGAAGAGATCACAAGGGAGTTATAGGCTACCAAGTCAGCTGAATAATTCTCCTCTCTGGGATTAATGTGTGCTTCATTTATAAAGCAGTAATGCAGAAAACAAGAGTGCAGTGTCATTCCACATCCTGTGCAAGAATCTGTACATTCTCATATTCCTTTATAGGAAGATGTTACTGCCATTATGTTAGGTTCCAGGTACAAGGCAGTGTTAACTGAGTGTGAACTGTCTTATGCTATCTGTGACAACTACAACTTCACAGTTGGCTGCAGATGCAGAGACTAAACCTGATAGTAACCAAAGCTACAAGTGTTGTATTTTTCAGTGTCACATTTTTAAAGAAATTCAATGGAAAGTGAGTGTTCTGAAAATAGATTGCCAAGGGAAGATTTCAGAAGATTTTTGGGGAATTCTGCTATTGGTCTCAACAGGTACCCATCCACATGATAACTAGAGAATAAATAATACGTTTGAGTCACAAAACATTATTTAGGGATACCAGCAACCTAGCATTGCCACCAGTGATGTCTTTGGTGAGAAAGCCTGTTAGTGAATGTTTTGAAAATGTTGAATTTCTTTGTGGATAATTTACAGATTAACTTGGTACGAATACATGACACTTCACTTTGTGTTGTCTGGCTGCAGTATGTGAGATGAATAACATGCTTGATTTGTAGTGTGTTTCTGTTTGGCAATTTCTCATTCAGCCAGTTGCGTGAAAGAACCTGACTGGAGGCCACAGTTTTTGGTGCCATGAATTGTGAGGAAGGATCTGAAATCTACACATTTAACCAGTGGAGAGAAAGGACGTATTCCTAGAATTGAATTTGTGTTAGATTAATTTGTTAGAAATCATCATTCAAAGATGATGGCATATCAAAAGGGGTCGAGTAATATGCTTGAGTGCATTATGAAAGTGTGGCAAATTTTACAGATTCTGATTACAGTGAAAAAAATTGGTCCAATGGAAAAATTAAGACACAGGCTCTAAATATTGTTGTTCCTTATTGAAAATCTTAAGTGAATTTTGTTGAACCTATATCAGTAATTGTCTGATGCACAGCAAATATTGAAAAATGTTAAGATTATAAATTTCCAACAGGCAACAGCAACCCATATGTACAAGAATACAGGCAGGTCGCATTTTACACCAGGGTAATGTTCCTGAAAATCATCACACAAATGGAGTACAAAATGCCCTTTTAAAACAGTGTATGTCCTGGATTTTAGGGGACTGACAACCTCATCCTATGTAGTGTATGACTATACCACTAGTGGATGTATGGACCTGTGGAATATATATGTACTGTATATACAGTATATAAACATTTATATTCAGTATATTTATTTATATATAATGCAATAAAATGTAAGAGACTCGCATAGTTTTTGGTATGGTTCATTCTGGTAGGACTGTGGTAGTCTGACTGACTACACAAACAAACACACACTTCAGTTCCTAACTTAGCACTTTCTGTAATTCTGTCAGCATTATCACAAACTGTACAAATGCTCCCATCAGCAAGTCTGGCATTATGGCATATATAAAAAATTTGGTCACCTTTTTCAAGTTGGCTTTTTGTGTCTAATTTTTCTTCAGTACTTGTTGTCTGTCACCAGTTGTATTGCATTTGTATTGCATGAAGTGATGTAGATTTACATTTCTCACTCATTTCAAATGCTGTTGAAGAGTAAACTAAGTGAGAAGCATGACTGTATCCCCAATTCAGTCGTTTCATACACATTTGACTGATGGCATGACAGTGACATCTCTTTCAGCTGGCCTCTTACAGAAGATAAGTGCGTCTATGGATCACCTATGGCAAATTGCATTGAAGCAAATTCATTAAAGAAGAAATCACATAAAAATGAGATCCTCTGAAAAAAATTATTGATATGCAAGTTCATTTTGTTGGACTTAACATTGGTGGCAACAGCAATCATGGTGGTGCACTTAATAAAATACAGTTCATAATGATTATTAAAACTCCTACATGTTTTGGCACCAGTGCGTCATCTTCAGGGAGTAATAAGATTAAGGAATATTAGCCCACCACATTAGTCTGGGTGTTACAGTGCTCATATTGACATGTTTAAAATGGCAAAGTTCTAAAATATATAAAAATTTATAAGTGTAACCTAAAAATTACAGTATTGTGATATTAAAATTGTACAATAGTGATCAGTTTCAAACAAAAGTCTGTAGTTGTTTAAGTTCTGTGTGTCATGTGCCTACAGTCCTGTGTAGTGCACCATCATGTAAATATTAAATTCTCTAAAACATCTGCAGGCGAACCATTCTTGGTTTTTCCATCTGCTGTAGACAGATGCTGGGTAATTACTCTGAAATGGACCACACACTTTTAATACCACTGTAGTTGCAGAATGGCCTTGAGTAGCACTAACACCCTCTCATCTCATTGATTGCTAAATAACTATTGAAGTTTATACAGCATTGTCTAAGTAATAAATCATAAATCTTGCACAGATAAACTGTTCAAGATATTTACAAGTGTTTTTATTTTCAGGCTCAGAAAACATGCTTCTCAATCCTTAGGAAGCTGGTGGATTTATGGGGTGGGAAGGAGCAGCCTGATGGCTTCACACAGTTTATATACAAGAACATAGTTCCTGCATGTTTTATGGCACCCCTCAAGTCCACATTTGACCTCTCTGATGCTCAGACATCGCTGGCATTAGCAGAGAGTGCCATGTGCCTGAAGGCTATCTTGCAGAGACGTGTGAGTTGTGTAGTAAATGTACATTCAGCTAAATGTGATAGAAAAGTACAACTGAAATTGGATGTAAAATTGTGATAAGGATGTGCAGACTCTGAAATTCTTTAAGAAGTTGCAGCTTTCAGTTTGTAATGGGAAGCCACAAAATCATGTCACATGACCGCCACCTGGTATTTAGGAACTGCACTGCTTTTTTGGTCTGTTGCAATGAAAAGTTGCAAAAATGTGCTTGCTATTTTCTCCTTGTCTGTGTGTCCACCCATCTGCATATCACAGTCTGGAAATGGTGGCTGGATTTTCATGAAGTTTGGTGTTGGGGGAAGTTGATCAAACTTTTTCAGCACATCCAAGTTTAAGATACACTTATTTAACAGTAACAGCACTTTTCATGAAGACCTGCTTACATGGCTACATACATTTTGAGAATAACTTGCTATGCATGTATTAAAGGGATAAAATATTTGGAACAGAAATTCTAGAGAAAAGTGACACACACATGCACAGTAACTTTCTTTGTGCAAGTCTCATGGTTTTTGGGGTAATCATGCAGAGGACAGAATGTGCCAGAAGTCTTCTGTTGTGTGTACTTTTCACAGCTTGTTAATTGTCCAGAAAATTTCACTGTCATTCATTTTGATATACCGGGGTGCTGATAAGTCCTTAGCCTGAACAGGGAGAAAACAAGCTCGGAAGCATATCTGGGACTTAGAAAGCATATTTTCATTTGGTAAATTAAATGATCCCTAAGGCATTGCAGTCTGGCTAAACCTATGAAACCTTCAATCACTTCTTTTTATTCCAAGTAAATGCACATATAAGTTAAAAATGCGTATTTATCGCCATTTACCTCCTACATGTTTTGTTGTTTGTTACACCATCTTCAGGGAGACCATTGCATTACTTGCTCAAAAACTACACGCTCTTTGCAATGTTGTTACACAGGTTGTGCTATAAAATGTACAATATACCTTGCTTTTCTTTAATTTGCAATGCTGTTACAGTGTTTAAAACAATATGTATTTCATCCTTGTGTATCATAATCTTAAAAATGTTAGTTAAAATCCTTAGGTGTGGCACATTAATGTCTGTTTCCCCCTGCAATTTATTACGTATGTTGGTAGCATGTGTGTTCACTGTATTAAGCTGTGTTTGGGTCTGCACTGGTGCAGAGATCTTGAGAGGACCCCATTCTTGTTGTTATGTTTTTCCTTTATCACTACCCAGCAGCACTCAAAGGTAGAGGAATAACGTAACGAGATCTCTACACCATTATGGACCCAAACACATCTGGAATCAGTGACCACATATATAGCCAATATACATAATAATTAGCAGGAGCTAACAGACATTAATGCGCTACAACCAAGGATTTTAACTAACATTTTTCAGCATTGCAAATTTAAAAACAAAAAGGTATATTGTACGTTTCATAGCACAACCTGTGTAACAACATTGCAAAAAGCATGTACTTTTGAACAAGTAATGCAGTGGTCTCCCTGAAGATGGTGTAACAAACAACAAAACATGTAGGAGGGAAATGGAGATAAATATATGTATTTAACATATTATGTGCATTTAGTTGGAATAAAGAGATGTGATTGACTGCAAGAATGCACGGTGCGGAAAGCTTAAAAATCTACGATGCCATGTTTCAATTCTAACCTTGCCTCAGTAATAAAAATTGGAATGCTTATAAATTTCAAATTATTTTTTTATTTTCTCCATGTTAGCTGTAACTTGTGAAGACAAACTAAGACATTTAAATTCATGTTTGAGGGGTCAAAATATATCATGTGTCATGCTGTGGGGAGTGGTATTTAGGCACCTTGTATGTTGCATTGAACAAAAAATTTATCTCTGAACTTTGTGATTTGATTTTGAGAAGTTACCGACACTTTGCAAGTGTTTTTCATTGTGAATAGCAATATCAAGAGCTGTGGAGGTCGTATGGTGTGCAGAATAATTTGAATGCAACTTTTCCAAATAACTGTGTGGCAACTTTTAAGGCCTAAAATATTATCACAGGAATAGTTTCCGAGCAAGAGACTTCTTAATGCCTGGCAGCAGTCTTCACCTCATATCGTTCCTCCCTGCAGTCATTAATATGAATTTACATGCAGCTACCCCACACATATACTCTGTTGTAGTTGTGCAAAGTGTGGTTTAAGTGTTTATGTTGCTGATTTCATGAGGTTTGGAATCATATTTATTGTGAAGCTTGAAAATCTCTGTGTTCACACATCCTGATCATAATGAAACTGTGAGTGTGAGTGAGTGTGTGCATGCATGCACACATGCACACATGCATGGCGTCGTGTATTTGAAAACTTCTGAATTTCAAGACAGAAGTTTCATTTCCAACTAGTGCACAAGGCTTAACTTTTGCACTCCTACATGTTTTGGTAACCTGTGTAGCCATCATCAGGGAGCTGAACTTTAAGTCTGAGGGAACAACATAAACCAAAATGTGATATGTGGTTAAAGTAAGATAAGAATGAAGCTTAGAGTGGCCTGTTTTTATGCAGTTCATAAACTTTAACAGCCTATCCGAATGATGTAGAATCAAATTATGTATTTTTTCCATCTGTTTTTTTATGGCTGTGATGTCTGGTTTCTTACATCAAGGAGAGAACATGATTCAAACAGACTGCTCAGGAAAATGTTTGGATATAAGAGGGCTGAAAATAAATTGCCATTTTTTATGCTGTTATATGACAAGCCACTTGGTAATTTACAGAAGATATAGGATTTCATTGAAATATAGGTAGGAAAGAGGGGGGGGAAACAGAAATAACGGCATCATTCACATTTCTAGCTGTGCCATTGGAGCACAGATAACTTTTGAAATTTATAATTCAGTAAGAGTTTAATTTAGTGTTTGTGAGAATAAAACATATAAAAAAAAAGTGCCAACAGGGGCTTGAACCAACATATTTGGTCTCCGAAGAGTACTGGTATGGCGCCTTAAGTGGTTTGGCTACAACAGACTACAGCAGAAACTTGCCCTGTTCGCAACATCCATCCTTTGCAGCAGAGCTAGCTAGCCACATGTCTTGGAAAATTAATGAACTTTGAATCATGTTTTAACTTTAAATTAAGCAAATGTATTGGTGTCTTTGGTTAATATATATGTGACGCGATTGATTCATTGATTGTAATGCGTGGAAGACAGAGAAGTGCCACAAATGCACAAATATGGGGAAAGTAAAATGACTTGAATTATGTTAGCAACTGTACATCATGACACTTCCAGAGCGGCATGTACAAAATTTCAGGCTGCTTGATTTGTGTTGAACAGAAGGCATGGGGACGTGAAGTGAACCTGTG
>Ga0209755_10009137_pt1 | contig 10496 bp, 9 predicted proteins | sample TergutCo191P1_FD_187301 | JGI IMG/M metagenome (GOLD analysis project Ga0209755, IMG submission 187301) | Cornitermes sp. P1 segment gut microbial communities from Petit-Saut dam, French Guiana - Co191P1 (SPAdes) (version 2) | ecosystem: Host-associated > Arthropoda: Insects > Digestive system >...
TACTATTACAATTCAGCCTTAGGATAAACACACAGCATTGTACAATACACTTCACAGCAGTAGTTTTCAATCTATAGGTTGCAAAGCTAAAATAAATATTTACAACATTCTGCAGGTGTTGCAAGAAACATTTCTATTAAGAACAGAAATAATTAGATGTTTTGGCTGCATTTTTTTAAAATACAAAAAATAAATACACTTTAACAATATCCGGCACGAGCAGACAATTGGTTGCTGTTTCTATCTGTGAGTTTCTGATTTTTGTATAATGTGTTCCACAAAAAATTATGAAAACCCTGTCCTACAGTATAGTAACTTACATTAAACACATACACATACCTCAAACAGTTAACAGTACCTAGTAACAAATAATGCAGCCAGGATAGCATAGTCAGTACAGTAACTAGGCTATGGGCTGAACGGTGTGGGGTTCAAATCCTGGCAGATTTTTCTCTTTCCAAAATCCAGAATGGCACTGGAGCCCACCAAGCATACTTGGGTCAGTCCAAACAGTGCACAAGGTCTGGTGGTAGTGGTGGTGGTGGTAGAATGCACTCATTTTTCCTCATTCAAAGAACAGTATTTCATTCATAAGAAATATAATACTTGCAAATTTATTGTGGAAATTGTGATGATAAATACAGAGATTAATAACTACATACAATAACTGCACCATGATTGTTGAATTAATACTACTTGCTCAACTAATGTGGAAAACTGCAACTGAAGAAATTGGAGGCACTTAACCCTGCAGGATCATAACTGCCTTAGGTTAACAAAGATCATTTCATCCAGTTCAATACACATAACAGCTCTGAGACAACTTCAACAACTTATGCCGGATCTTCAGAAAGATTTTAATGGAAGAGTGGATTAAATACTGGAAGTGAAACACCACCTCAAGAGGCACTAGCACAAAAATTGTAAATAGTGGCCGGGTCTCATACAACATCCAGGTACTACAGACACTACAGAGAAGATAAAGGGTAGGAATGTGGAGAATGGAAAGATAAGATAACTAAGAGTAGGATAAGTAGTGAAAATCTAAACTCTTAAGAAAACTGTCCACAGATGCCTCAAGATGTTCCATGAAAAACAAGACAGTGATGACAAATTTGTCCAATAAACAGAAAGAATCCACTTGTCAGTTCACAATCATCCTATGCTCTACCACTATACACAAGACATGTTATGCAATAAAACAACAAAGAAACTTATTTGGAATTGGACCACAATTCACATCAACATCTTTGTTGTGTCTTAGCAGCCCTCGGACAACCCAAGGAAATTCTATAATCATTTGTTACTTCCTTTGTAAATTGGAAGCAGCCACTGTTTGTTCTCAGAACAGTTCAGCATTTAGTCAGCAATCTGACATTAGTCTGTCCTCCTGATGGGAGCCGCATACTTGCTCTTTATATTCCAACGCTTCATCCAGTTGCGCAGAGTCTTGCGGGGGATGCCGTGCTCTTTGGAGGCACGGTACACACTACCACCACATTTCACTGCCATCAGTGCTGCCCACAGGTTGTCATTTGTGTACTGCCGATATGGTCGCACCTTTGGTGGCCAGTTGGAGAACACTGCAAGAGTGAATAAGCAATTTGTTCACAAGATCTGTTTACCTGATGCAGCCTAAACAGTCTAAGTCATGACAATCTGTTAACATCAGTCTGGTTAGTACTAAGTATAAGAGAATTTGTTCAGGAACTGTGCTACAACAAATGGTAACAAAACATAAAAATAATCATGAAGAACTTCATGACACTGACCAACAGTGTTGGATTACATAGAAGATATGTGACATATCTGATGTCCTTACTGTGCACAGCATTCCATAGTGATCACCTTGCATAACATGGCAATTATTAAGACTACCTTATTGTTCCAATCAACGCACAGTTAATATCACTGATCTACAACCCTGAAACAAGCAAAGGCATACATACAAAAATTTGATTAACAGTTTCAGTTATAGTTCGAACGAAGCCATCCTCTTGTGTATTGATTCTATATATTCACTTTATTAATATATATTTATTATATAGTTGTGTGGACTGAAATATATATTAATAAAGTGAATATATTCAGTTATAGTGTTCATAACACTGGTCAACAGAGCACTGTCTGCGTGGAAATGACAAACTCTCCGTACATTACAAAGAATCAGACCTGCAATAACAATATTCTGTAATTTCTTTACCAAAAACACTGTTTGAAAACTGCAGCACCATTCAAACCGTTGTATGATGGTACTACAACTGTTTAGCAATATAATAAACTTACTATAAATGTGATATAATCCTACAATCAGTACCTTATATGGTGACATGTCATTTCTACTTATTAGTGGTAAACAGAATATTAACTTATCAATACCACTCCATTCCTACCTGTTTGTTTTCTGGTCAAATTATAGAAATGTTTTTACTAATAGGTGTACATACAAAATGCCTTTGAAGTAGTGGACCAAATAGGCTGATCTGAGTAAAATTACTGATTCTTACATCCATACAGCATCAAATGGTCACTTCAATAATGGTAACAGAAAAAGTCAACTGGTAATGCAAGAAGCAGCAACAAGTTCCTCATCCATATCCCCACCTCCAATAAAACACCAATATTACAAGTTAATGCCACATATTCATCCTCCTTAACATAAACAGTTTACGTAATATTGCAGTCAACGCCCCTTTAAGGCTGAAGCCTGAGAAAAAATACTCTAGAACTCAACCAGAACATCCACAACAGACATAATTTGATTCAGTGTGTAAAATGCAAGCCCAAAATGTTGTCATGTAACATGACCATAAAATTTTCTGATTTACATAACCAAAGTCTGAAGCATCTGGCAGATAAAACAACATAACCAATTCACTATATACTTTATTGATGACAGCAGTACATCAAAAAGTCTCACAGATTTATTCACATACACAACACCATGACCTTTGACTTCACAGCATCTTTCATACTGCACAAACAGAACACTTACACACTAAAATATCTCACACATATATGCATATGCAGACTTCAACACAGGGCACAACTTTGGGAATAATGACTAGCATATAAAATACAGTGAAAAAAGCACTGCTTATGACTGCATTGAAATGTGATAAGACAGTAAATTATGCATGCAATGAGAAGTTAAACTATACATCTCTCAGAGGATAAAGCAGGTTCCACCAGTCCTGCCACATTTCAGTCTAGCAGATGTACAGAATCTGGCTTTCTATTGCATGTTCTTCATACAAATAGGCAGTCCCACAATACATGTTAAACTTTGGCTGGATATTAAATATTCTTAGCAAAAAATGCTACTTCAACAAGGGTAAAAAACCAAACTATTACATACTTACTACCCACTCCAGCAGAGCAGTGAGATATTACTTCACACAAAGACATATAAAATATGGATTAAATATACAGATAATGAATAATGTTTGATATCACACACAACATACACTTGGTGACAAAATATGACAATAAGAGAACAATTTAACTGTGAACAAGCAAACACCGTGTATATGCCAGGAAAACACTGCTGCCACACTATAAGGTGTTACACTTACTGTGTAATATTCTTGTGCTTAGTAGCAGTTCTGAGTCAACAAAAATAAGCTTTTTCAGGCACTTATTTGGACAGAGTATGTCAGCTGCATATCTCAATAGCATTTGAGGATCAAACACAAACCAGAAATCTGTCATGCCTCAAGAGATGTAGTAATAAATTAATAGTGATTCTAAGTCAATCTCCATTTTATTTATTTATTTATTTACTTTTGGATCTTATATATACTGTGGTTTTGAAAATACAACTTCTAACAAGCCAAAAACAATTTTGTGGATACTGTGGATTTAACTGTGTGTCAGTTACATGGTATTTCAGATATGGCACTACATAGCTTGTCACAGCATAGGGTGTAAGGGCAATGGTTATAACTTTCTTACCAATACTATACCATAAAAAGAGATGCCCAGAGCACAAGATGGAATGACTAACTCAAAACTAGATTGTTCTGAGCTGTTTATTTCACATGTTTTCTAGAAAATGAAATATACATACAGGAAGTTTACATGACACACAATAAAGCCCACAGTCACAAATGTGAATATTTCTACATACTACACAGGGAGTTCAAAGAAAACTGTTACAAAACATTATTTTCTGTTTAATTTGAATTCAAAGCAGTACAGACAACTTTGAAATTCAACGCATTTCTGACACTCTATGGTGGGTGGAATGAAAGGAAAACAGATTAACAAACATGAAGGGGATATTGTCAAAGGTAATCTTGCAAAGACCTGCACATAGAACACATATTTACTTAATTAAAAGAGAACACATATTTACTTAATTAAACAATCATGAACATTGTCACCTCAGCAGGAAACACATCCAGTTAATATGTACACAAAAACTGGAATCCTAGTAATAAAACATTCTCAACAGTTTTACATGTGGAGCACCAAAAATGAATATGCTGACCACAGAAAAGGCATCTTATGCAGCACTTTTCCTCTCCTTTACTTTCTTGTATATGCAGACTAGCTGGAAATACTATACAAAAATATAGGTATTTAAATTTTAATATACAAGTGAATTTTCAATACCACAGAGTAAGCAAGAGATTTTAAGACATTCACTCCCTGCTGGTGTTTACAGTCCCATTTCATTTTTTTTTCAATCAAAATTCTCTTTACTGTGATTTTGGCCTCAAAACATGGTATAAGTGTTCACAAGGGCTATGAACTCAGAAAAAGATGTTCAGCACATAAGCCAGGGATTACCACATGGCGTACCATGGAATTTCATGGTGTAATAAAAGTTAAATACACCTGTGCTGAATAGTCCCAATAACTCATTGCTGCTCAAAAGGGCATACAATTAACACTGTCCGTAACATTCAAAAATTCTCACTGATTGCAAACTGTCCCTCTGTAGCATACTGTAATTCTGCCTCTCCACTGTATCTCTACACCATTAGTCTCAGATCACAAGCACTTGTACTGACCAGGCAGCATTGGCTCAGCCTGAGCTACCAACATGACAAGGATCCACAACTGTGGTGGCCAATGTGATGGTGCACAGTGCAGGTCATGTTTTTCAGTGGCTGGCTTTGTCAATCTGTTATTCATTCTGTTTTGATCGTTACTTATTACATCCAAATGGATAGGCTGATAGTAAAATAATGTACAGTAAAAAGCATAATTCATGTCAAACGGAAGTTATATAGAAATAAAGAACATAAAAGCAGCAATTATTTAACTAATGATAAATCATAAAAACCAGACAGTGCATTTGAACTTGGAAAGCTATACATCTTGGAGTTTTATTTGAAATGGAGAAGAACAGATCTGTGTACAGATTTAATATGACCAATGACAGCATGGCTCCAACTAAATTACCAATATACTTCACTAAAAAACACAGTCACCTGTCCATCAGAATCCCAGCATGTGTTAAATGACTCTCGGATTCCAAAATTCATCATAGTTCTACTTTCACGAAACACAACTGTCTCTGACAAAGCAGATGCAGGGAGTTACTTGGTGGCTCAACTTGTAGCCGAGGAATTGAAACTTCATGCCACTGGTGAATCCCTCATACACCCAACCTCATCAGTGAATGTAAGGACAATGTTTGGAACTGAATCTCACAGCAAGGATAAAGAATTACTGACAAATACCACACTTTCATGTGGAGATCTCAACTGTGAGAGTTTATTTTAACTCCCCACATGATGGATACAATTAATACTGCACATTACTTTAGTCTGTAAACAGTGTCACATCATAACTGTGATCATATGAGTCTACAACTGGCACAAACCTGAGCAACACAAATCCAGTCCATCCCCTCACACTTTATTTCTTTTAGATCAATTTTAACAATACATTACCATCTATTCTTATGTCTACCTAGTGGTGTCTTATTTTCAGGCTCCTGACTGTAATTGCTATGCATTTTTCATTTATCGATTGCATGCTACATATTGTACCCAACTCATCCCCCTTGAGTTACCATAATATTTGGCAAACATTATACAGTATGACGCGCATAAGGTGATTTTTCCAGTCCTCCTGTTACTTCTTCTCCCTTACACCTATACATTCTCCTCAGCATCTTCTTTTCAGGTATAATTGATTGTGGCAACACAGTTGCACACTCATACAAAACAGGTAAAATTATATGTTTGCATATCTTGATCTTTATATCTAGAGATGTGGTACAGAAAGACTGACAGTTCTGGCCTGAACAGTAACAGTCACTTCAACCACAAGCATACCATGCAGAACATCTCCCTGGTTAATGTTTTCCCAGTACAATGCCTCTTGGTTATTAATACCAAAAATTCAATGCATCTCTCAAAACAACTTTTTTTGGCTGATGTTTATACAAGAAAAATTTATATTAACGTTCCAGAAACTCAACACAACATTTTTAAGAGAATGATGTGCATGCAAACTGTACATGTTACAGCATACAAAGCAACAGTCTGCTAACAGCCGTATTAATTGTCTGGTCATCAGGAAGCAATGTTTTAAGTATTTTACATCCCAACATGATAGGACTTATATATAGGCATTATACTGTGTTTTAGTTATGCTTCAAGAAATTGGTTGGGGTTTTGGGTTGACATAACATATTATAAATTTTCCCATTTAAGATAATGGGAAATAGGCTCATAGTTAGTGTTTTAACACAGAACGTCTGACTTTCAGGAACAGATTACTGACATTAAGTGGGAGAGGGCTGTATTTAATTTGCTGTTAACTACTAGGTAAGTTACCACCATTCCCAACTACTTTAACTATGCCACATTTTCCAAGACATCTTTATATCATGATTTTGTCTTGAATTTTGTTGACTAGGTATGGACCTACACTTAGAACTTTGTACGCTTATTTCTATAGCAAGTTGTTAATACTGTCTCTGTGTGTTAGTTATATATTTACATAATAAATAAATATAATTTGAATACATCAAAAGTTAATAAGTCTATTCACTTCAAATATTTCCTGATTTTCTTGGCCCTTCGTAATGGCTGTTCCATCATGTGAAGCTGAAACACAGTAATGATAAAGCACTGCATTGATTGAGGCCATTACAAATAGGAAAAGTGACAGACAAATGTTATGCAGCAACAAAGACTGCAGGTTGTTCCACTTAAACACATTTTGAACAGGTTACGTATTTTCATGGATGTACCAATTCAGTGAGTATAATGTATGGTACCAGTCTTCTCTCCATAACCTTTCAAATATATGAACGACTGCTATTAATTCTCATTATATTCATCTGCCATTTCTCCAGTAGTCACAAATGCATAATATTTGTTCTGCAGCTGATCTACTATTTTACAATATATCCTGGTCATCTCCAGTATTATCATCTATGTGTCCTCAATTTTAACACAAGAATTTTGGATCAAATTATGGACACAGCATTTTGTAAGAGTTATTTAAAGACACTGTCAACTGATAAGATTACAGAATACCAGTGACTATAAAGCATTTATGATAACATATTAACAGGATAAAACTGAAATACTTCAAGAAAACCTGTTCCTGTGCCACTTTGTCCACTACAAATCCAATGTGGACTGCTCTGGGATTTGACTCAGGCCTCTGCAGTAACAGGTCAGTGCCTAACCACCACAGTCCTGGCACAGCCAATTCTGCATACAGGTGTTTCTTACTGATAACGAGCTCTGTTTTCAGCATTCTCCCTAAACACACTATGGCCCACATTGAAGCACACAGGGACATGCTAAGGCTGTTCAAAGAGGATTTTGCCATGCGTATTGGTGTGTCATATTATTATACCATTGGAACTACTACCATTTGGATAGATCATACATTAAACATCAATGACCTGAATCTTGCAGAAAGTGTTTATCATCCAATATTATATGAAGCACACAGATATGGGTGAGAAAGAGAACTAAGAGTGAAAAATTAGTAGTAATTTAAAAAAAATCCACACAGTGAACTGTGTGTGAGATTGGAGATTATTCTCATTCCGTACAGCTTACAGTAAGTGCCTGATATGGTGCAAAGATGTGTTTTTAGCAGTTATAAACACTTATGGAAACAAGAACTTTCTGCACTATATGTGGTGGATAAATGAAATGGCATGATACCTGGACACAAACACAAGAAAACAATACAGTACTTGCAAGACTGCAGGTTCTTACAGCATTGCTGCTGAAGATTCTGTTCTTCTCAGCTCTGATGAAGTGTTGTGTGTGTAGTTCCCAGTGTTTCCAAGTGTCTTCAACTTCATTATCACGTGGTCCTATAGGAGTCCACTTTTCTGGGATTGCTTGATCTTGGAGATGAATGAACTACATGATCCTTTGAAATGTCAGTATTTAGCAGTTGACATGGTGTAAAATCCCAAAAGACTTCAATCTGGAACAGCTGTTTTGCTCATACACGTATCAAAAGTCTTTTCCCAACTATAAGATAAGATTCAGTATCACATTCAGCTCCTCTAAATGATCAGATACAATCACACTGCAGTACCAACATTCATCTATACATTTTCTACCTGACTGCAGATCCTACCACTAGATGTCCATGCATATTTATTGATGTTACAATGTGGGAAAGCTGTACTCTTTACTAGCAGATTTCCTGAAGTGGTGACGTTTCTCTTCTACGCTCATTATAAATTCTGAATTCATGTACACTCTGATTCCTAATGCTGGCTTAAAAATATGTTAATTCTCCACCACCTCTGCACTAAAATTTCTCAATACAATTTACATGTGGCAAGTAGGGAACTGTCCATGTATGTAGGAGAAACAAATCCTGGGTACCAAACAGCTGAGGCACCCAATATATTTAAGTCCTCAGTATGGAACTTGCTTCACATCACCTTATGGCACTTAGAATTTTGGGGTGGCTTCTAGATCTTGGGAAAATTTGTACTCTTGCTCCTCACAAAAGCTACCTCTTGTACCATCACTCTCATCTGCATTTCAGAACAATAGTACATCAACCACCTTTCAATATTAAGAAGAATATTATCACTAACAAACTCTACTATCTAAACTCTGACACAATTCCTATAAGTATGCAGGATCTAGTATCTTAAATGATGATTATCACCCCATTTTTCATGCTCCAATGTATCCGCTGGTCCAATGAAACCCTTGTCCTACATGACCTCCTAACTTCCAATTAAATCAAAATTATTAGCTGCAAATTCTGTCATTATTGATTTGAATATACATATTCCTCATATATGAAGTTATATATCTCGTCCCCTTTATGTCCAGCCAAAGTATGTGTCCAAGCACAAAGCCCTTTGTAGCATAAATTCCACTGAAGCAATTGCACACAAACAGCACATCATATCACTCTTACATATGGTATTTAAAATTAATCATTATATACACATTACATACAGCACCATATCACTCATACGTAAAATATGCAGCAAACACCCATTTTCTGTTCTTCACAAGTTTTGAATGAGACACAACATAACGAAGGTACACAGGGAAAAATAAGTTGGAAAACTCGTGTTAGGAAGACATGTCCCAACAGTGAACTATTACACACTTGTACCAAACAGCCAATTACCTTCCTTACAGCTTGTTCATAAAATTGCACTCTGTACTTTAAAACATTCCAAAACTTTATAGCATCACTGTTGGTTTTACTCTCTTGGCTCCTTTCTGATTAGTTGGACACACTTTCAGTTGTTGTGGCATTGGGTATGAGCTTTTGATATTCCATCGTGCCATCCAGTTTCGAAGAGTCTTTCGAGGGATTCCATGCACCTTAGCAGAACTGTAGATACTCTCTCCCATTTTCACATCCATAAGAGCTTGCCAGAGGCTTGAGACTGAATAAGAACGTGAGGTTCGAATCCTGAACTGATCCGAGAGAAGATTTGTATGCACCGGTGCCAAGAGACCCATATCTGAAACATTATTCATTTGTCAACAATGCACAAGTCAAGTAGGCTACGGAAGAGGCTAACTACTACTGGTTAGTGGAAAAATAACACGGGCACTTTGTTACATCCAGCCCACTCACCTGAATGCTCCCACCTACATTACCAACATGCAGTTTGCCAGAGATAAAAGCTATGGCTATAATGTAGTCTGTTCACTGGAACTCTTCATTTCCTGGCTTGCTGAGCTGCATGCGTACACCAAATATGAAAGGAGTGCAATGAAGCAGCATAAATCATACAGCAAACAGTATGGCTCGTTGAAGGTTTGAATATCAATAAAATTATGTCTGTACCACATACATCAGCCAACAAATGAACTCTTCCCTTCATTTTGTAACCATCAGTCTTGGAAAATATAACAGTTTGCATACTGGTCTGACAAATTTTTCAAATAGACCTTCCCAACCTCTTATCTAGGCAGGATTTCACATCACCACTGAACCAAAAATATCGAAACTACAAATGCAACATATGTGACTACACCAGTCAAGATAATTGTTCTACAATGTAGCACCTC
>Ga0209755_10009138_pt1 | contig 10496 bp, 5 predicted proteins | sample TergutCo191P1_FD_187301 | JGI IMG/M metagenome (GOLD analysis project Ga0209755, IMG submission 187301) | Cornitermes sp. P1 segment gut microbial communities from Petit-Saut dam, French Guiana - Co191P1 (SPAdes) (version 2) | ecosystem: Host-associated > Arthropoda: Insects > Digestive system >...
TCCAGCCTAACCGCACCTAGCTTCCAACATACAGCAAGCCAAGAACGAAACGACCAATGTGGTAATCAACATCATAGTCGCGAGCTTCTGATGATGGACATAGTAAAGCCCGAAACATGTTGAGCCTATAAGAAGTACAATAAAATAAGAAGTGACATCTAGTTGATTTTTTATTCTTCAGTTACCACAATGATGCACGGTCCAACACACATCAGAACCTACGCCGACTGGTAGCTAAGTTTTATTCTTCTCTTAATTTGTTTATGAAATTAATTTTCCCAGATATCTGTAGATATCCATGTATATAAATCACACTTTAAATCTCTGTCCAGGTCAGAGAATTTTTTGTGCCTAATTTTCATTTCTAAATGAAAATCTCAATTAAAAAACTATAATACCGTTTATTTTCGTAAGTGCTATAAGCCCATCTTGTTTTTAATCATTTACAGAATGCAGAGTCGTCTGTATTAGGAGCAAAGCAATTACAGAGCTGTTTAATTCACCCCCATACATTGCTTTTATTGCAAGTTATTGACGCCAGCAATGATTCATTCACTGCTGGAAGTGATATTTCAGAGCACAGTACTGTATTCTTCAAATTTCAGTAAAGAGGAACTTGACTGTCGGATGTTATTAATCGACCTTTCTGTGACCATCAACAACTACCAGTAATTACGTACTTCTTAATTACCAGACATCAGCCTACACATGAGCACCCGGATAATCTAGGAGTCTTGGAAGTCGTTAGCCCCGGTCCTGCAGAGTATCATTTATATATATGAGTGCGAGCTTAGGTGACATGCTGTGTTCGTTTTGACATTACCTTTGCAGTTAACAGTATTAACTCTCAACGTCCAACAGCAGTCTGGCAATTAGCACTTAAAAATTAATGTGTTATGTGCTTTGCCTGTAACTGAAACAGATAAGCAGCATGGGTTTCCAACCCGCTGCCCGCCGCGTTGTATTATGCGGCCCGTGGCCCCATTTGTAAATGTTATACATCCTATAAAAGTTACAAAATAATTTAGGAAGTTATGTATACCACATATTGTGATTTTTATACTTATTACCCGCCTCGATCCAGCACACAATTACGGTTCTGGCCTTTTGCCAAACAAGAGTTCGACACCCCTGACATATAACGTGTTTGTCCCTTCCTTTAACATAGACGAACTGAATAGGAATTGGACTGACAGTGAGAAAAGTCAGCTCTGTAGTTAGTTAAATGTGAGTGAACTGGTGCAGCTAACATGACACATTAGTGAGACTGCAGTACATGTTCTGCCTAAATCTGGGATTATTTAATCAATACGGTTTTAGTAGTTGAGTTGTTTATCGATCTGTAAATTTAGCAATAGCAGAAGACAGAAACACTTTCCTTAGAGTGCATGAATATACAGAACTGCCTTAGTATAACAGAGCTGGAAAAAACGTATTAGATAGAGCATGTGAACGTACAGAAGGTGAACGTTAAACAGCTTCAGGACAGTGAATGTGAATTTTCAGCTTTTAAAGCGTGGAAGTTCTTGATTAGAGGAACGGATATGAATTCGTAGGTGAAAAAAGTAATATGAGGTTACTTAAGATCTTATAGTGTGAGATAACTGCTATTAGCATTGTATTAAAGAATAAAGCCACTATTAAATTCGGAAAGAAGTTTCAAAAAGTTACTTTTAACCTCATACTGTCTGTTCGTCCTTCCAACCGCATGAGGCATCGCGACGCCCACTGCACGGATTTTCAGTGATATTTCATATTTGTGATCTTTACCGATATTTATTAAAATACATAAATTTTGGAGCAAGCACTTGGAATTCCTTGTTCTATATAGAATCAAGATTGTTAGGTAAAGGAAACGTTGAACGTCGCCGCAATATAATGGTCAGGAAAAGGAGTCATTATATTCCCAGCTGAGAGAAAAAGATGCTTCTGTGTGCCGTAATTCTTGTAAGCAAGAAATACTGTAGCAGTTGGCTTTCCTGGAATGTACTTTTAATTTTTCTTCTATGGCAGGGGTTTAGTAGAACAAGCAAAGAATATTTCGCATGATGATCCCATAGCAGGAACACTGAAACGATGCGTGGTGAAACTTCAGCATAATAAATTCAGGAAACAATTTAAAAAATTGCCCTTGGTGTAGCAGAATATTGCGCACACTGACAACTTCAAACAGGTGGTCGTAGAGACCACTGAGAATTTAATATGGCACTTTGAAGTAATTTACATGCCTAGAAGCAAAGGACGAAAGGATGTGTGTAAACGTACTTGTTTTTCACTCTGATGTGGTATTACTACAATGAGTAAACAATTCAGAAAATGTCCGCACAGCGTAACAATTCCGGCACGTTCTCTCTATTATTGTCCTTGATTTTACATCTGCGAATAATTGCAAGAAAAACAATGGATATGCGCGTATTTTAAACACGGCTTTCCAAGTTTTATGCACAGCATTATAAACCTACGTCGTATCTCATCAACAGCTTTAGCTATAATCAATCATTATCGATATCTGGTAATTCGATATCGAGTAAAAAGTCGAGATGTCCTGTTCCTTGTACTTAGCTTGTAAACAGATAAGTTTAGGAATACAATCCGAAGGTATCTTCTCATCGGTTTTCCTTAAGATTTCTATTCTTCTGGAATGTTACTCTATGTCCTTGTGTAAATAGTGTCTGACGTCTAGAGAGACGCGTCTTCAGTTTCTTGCCCAACGACAAAGAGTCACATTCCAGAAGACTGAAATCCGTACAAGTGAACACACTTTGGCGACTTGCGCAATGCGTCAATCATACTGGGTTTGTTGCGGTCATGGTAATACAAACATAATACTTATCGTGACAGAGTTTGCGCAGTAACTCACTTATACCGCACTAGACCTATACCAATGCGCTTCCCGTTGGAAAGTATTGGTTTCGGTGGACAGGAAATGCGGCTCATAAATCACGCGTTCATGATTCAGTGCACTTCCACATATTTGTGTGTTCGGTAACCTCGCTTGTACTGCGTGAAATTGGACATGATTTAAATTTTCGTCGAATATAATGATCACTGATGTAGAATCCGACGAGGAAACAGTAAGTTTTATCACCTACTCTCTTATTATGTACGTTTACATACTTTAACTTCACGTATCTTATATAATGCTGTATTAGGACAAACGTTATTGTAACTATGGATAATTAAATATCATATGTTTAAACACAACCTGTATTTCATATAGGCAACCCAAAAATCAGCTACGTGTTACAGCTTTGAATTATGCGATCATCAGACTGTACAAGATATAAGAAGGTCTAATGTACAAGAACTCATGTTATATTGCTTAAGATTAAGATACACGATCTCAATGTCACTGGCGATGTTGCAAATAACGCTTTCGTAGAAAATCTTGTGCAGCCTGATGATTGTTGGATTAAAACCTAAACGTATTGCTGTTTTTAGATTCTATATGTCAAATACACGTTGTGCCTGATTGAGAATTATTCGTTCTTTATATGTTTTGCACAACCGTGTGAGTCTCGTGAATTTAATTATTAATATTCATATCGCCATTCCAAAAGGCAGCGATAAAGAACATGGTAAAGGCTCCGCCATTATGCATCCTCTAACATACTTTCCAGATTTGGTACAACACCTAAATAGGAAAAATTAATCTGTTAGAATTCTAATATTCTTTACGACGACACTTTGAGGTGCGGCATCCCCGTTGTGTGTATCAAAATACAGTATGGTGTACAAGGTAGTCAAAACACAACTATAAGTGTATTTGTAGCATAGATCTATAGTTGTGTTTTGACCACCTTATGTGCAATATTGTATTCTTTACGAAAATTTAATATTTTTATAGGTGTCCAGTAGAATGCATGACTACTGACACATGTTGGCTTCAACTTAATTGAACTCCATGTACTAATGTGGACCGGGTAGCTCAGTCGGTATGGCGACTGACTACGGATCGGACGGTCCGGGATCGAATCCCGATGGGGACGAGATTTTCCGCCCGTCCAGACCGGCCCTGGGCCCACCCAACCTCCTATACAATGGTTCTTTCCCGGGGATAACGTGCGGCCGGGACGTGCTGCTGACCACTCACCACCATCTAGTGCCGCGGTCATGGAAGAGTAAAGCTATGCCTCCACCCATCCTCTGGGCCACACCGGGCCTGTAACGGAATCACTTTACCTTTAACTTTGCTATATACTAACGTACAAGAGAAAGTGCAAGGACAATGAAATCCTGCTAGGAAGCACTGTTACCATTTTAGTGTTGTTTCAACTGTTACGATAAATTAGTATCGATTAAATTGAGGCATTTTGAGCTTTTAATGCAGAAACAGATATTGTGAGATGCAGAAGAAACGGGAATGACCCGACTGTAGCTGAATGGGCTAACGTGTAGCCCTATTATTGATATTTGCGGCAGCTGGATGAAGAGAATAACCACAATTACATTATCAGCCCTCCTTGTATTTTCATTAATTTTTCATAATAATAATAGTAACTGTCAAGAATTTTAAGCTCATGGTTCCGTGCATCATAACTCAATATTAATAAAATCCAACTAGATGCAATAGGATGAAGACATTTATTTACTGCAAAGTCACTCTACATGTTTCGGGTGTCACAACACCCATCATTAGGAGTACTAAAAACTGTAACCGCAGCCTCCGGTACAGGTCATATTACTGGTACAGCTACTTCCGTCCAACGTGGCCTGATCGGGCCACGTTGGAGAGAAGTAGCTGTACCGATATTATGACCCGTACCGGAGGCTGCGGTTACAGTTTTTAGTACTCATGATGATGTGTGCTATGACACCCGAAACATGTAGAGTGACTTTGCAGTAAATAAATATCTGCATCCTGTTGCATCTAGTTGGATTTTTATTAACATTTAACTGTCAAAGAGTCCATATACATAATTTGAATATACAGTACAGAGATGAGAATTAAATATGCAAGAACGCACTGAAATATAGCAAGCAATCCGAAAAACGTATTTAAGTCATTTCGTTATTTGTAGTTTTGACTGATATTTCATTTGGAATTGTTTCAAAGAAGGAATACTTACGATCTTACCAATTTCTGCGTCTCATCCTACAATATGGGGAAGCATGTTGCCAGTAATACAGCACGTCATTCGACATCTTTTGCAGTCTCGGAGATACTGCATTCTTCTCACTCTTCGTCTTCATTATTTCCCACAGAGGTTAATGCAATAATTCAACAAGACGTGCTTATACATCCGATGTTTCAAGATCCACTGCCACACGATGGCTTCGTGCAACTCAGCTCTTTAAAAGAACAAATTCAGCCACGCTTCAAGCATCATTTTGTAAAGATCTCTTGTATTGAAAACTTTTGACATATAATCAATTGAAAATTAAAGAAAAATTTAAAAGTCTTTAATATATATTAAATTATTAAACGGTTGGTTCTGTATTCTTTTTATAATTGTGACTTCTGTTGAGGCTTCACTATAAAAGACTGACAGAGAGAATTCGCATTCAGATGTTTAAAGACATAAATTTTAATGGTATAAACATTACGTTGTTAAATTATCAAATGTTTAGGATTCAAATAATAAAAATGTTATTTTAAATTAAACGTTTCTATTCTTTTGTCTTAATTCTTCCAAGAATACCATAAGGGAATTAGACGTCGTACAAAATTACATTTCAGTTTCAGTTCATGTGAATTATATAATATACTGTACTTGTGCCTGAACAATGTAGTTGCAAACTGCAGCGAGAGATTTTCTTTGAAACGTTACAATGTTAATCTTTCAATTTATGGATTAATTAATTAATAAATTACCCGATGCATGGCTATCATATTTATTTATATTTATTATACATTGTTTACTAATTTGAAGACAACGCGCTATGAGATCATTTTAGCACTTACAGTTTCCTTATGAAATGTCTTCTTTGTTTAACGTATTTGAGTCAAAATACTTTCCATATTCATTGCAATAATTAGATTTATAAAATAAATGAACAGCCAACAAAAGAACTTTAATTTTATAATATATTTTTATTTATAACATTTGCACCAATATGGTTCTGCCAGCAATCCGGCCATCTTCAAGGTAACATTTTTGATACAAGATTATATTTATAGTTAAATGTGCCACAATCACTCCGTAATATTAAAAATATATAATTTCGGTAAAAATGTTTACTTTAGAATAATAATGTAAAATAATATAGGGTAGGAATTGATACTTATAAAACAGTGGTAATTAATATTATTTAGTGTCTGTAGAGTTCGGAGCAGCGCACCACACAGATAACACCTCACGTGTACTCTGCGTTAGAACTCACCATATTACTGTTGCATACAACACTTCACAAACACTAAATAATTTTAACTTCAACTATTTTGTAATTATCCATTCTTATCCTATATTATTTTTACATTATTATTCAAAAGTAACTATTTTTACGGAAATTGTATTTTTTTAATATTACTGGATGAATGTGACATATGTGAGTACAGTCGTATTCTTGAATCAAAAATATCATTCTGAAGATGGTTGTTTTACTGACCGAAACTTGCTGGTGAAAATATTGTAAATAAAAAGACATCGTGAAATTAAAGCGCATTTGTTGGTCGTGCCTGAGTCATTTTTCTGTTTACTTATTCTCGGTATGGGGTGAAAATATATGTGTGGACCTGCGGCCCTCAGCAGGTCCAATTATTGTGTTACCTGAGTGATGTATGAATGAATACGGGGCATTGATGGAATGATAATTGACAGGGGAAAACAGAACTGATCGGAGATTAACCTGCCACACTGCCACTTTGTCCGCCACAAATCCCACATGATTTGACCTGTAATTAAACGTGGTCTTTAGGAGTTAGAATCTAGCGACAATTTGCCCGACATATGATAATGGCTTTGTCACATACATGCATACATACATATACACATACATGCACACACACATACATGCGTACATGCACACATGCATACACGCATACACACATGCATTCGTACGTGCGTACACGCATACACACATACATGCACACACATATACATGCATACACGCTTATACACACACACACACACGCATACATGCATACACGCATATATGCACACGCATATATGTACACACGCATGCATGCATACACGCATACGTGCATACACATATATAGGCATACACGCATGCATGCATACACGCGAACATTCATACATGCATACACGCAAACGTGCATACACACATATAGGCATACACGCACACATGCGTACACGCGTACATTCATAGTGCGTACACGCAAACACACATGCACACACACATATACATGCATAAACGCATACATTCATACATGCATACATGCACCGTCTTATGATGTATCATTGCAAAACATATGGGCTGAGATAGATCAGTAAGTTAAGTGGGTGGTTACCGATTAAATGGCTGGCGTTTGATTACCGGTAAGTGCAGGGCTGTCTTTATCTTCGTGTCCAGACCGGGTCTGGGTTCACGCAGTTCCCTAATTATCTTCCCGGGATACAGCGGCCTAGCGAGCATCTGACCACCACATTCTTCTGACGCTGAAGGTGACTGCGAGTAATAAGCAGTAGTGTTGTGAGTGCTATTAGTAATAGCCAGTAGTTTTGTAGTGCTAGTAGTAATAGTATCCTCTCATATATGTAACCCGAATACTCGGTTTAAATATAAAGTGTTAAAAAGCTCCGCTTTGTTTTGCTCTGTTGGCAAGGAACTCTCTGTATGTAAAAAATCGTTCACGGTTCATATAAGCCTCCCCATCTGTCGCATAATCTTCAGAAAAACTAAGTAATAATCCTACCAAGTGGGACTGCATGATATTTAATGATTTGTTCCCTTGTTTTTATCTTATCAGCAAGTTATCTTTACTGGCTTATCAGCGAAATTTGAGAGTTGTTGTTGCAGTTCTTCTTACAACGTCGAATTTATATGGTGATCAGGTGTTTTTAGAATACTTATCTTTATAAAATTAAATGTTTATTACAGTAGAGAGTCTCTTAACCGAAAGTACTGTAATCGTCTTACCTTTCTGTTAACCTTGATTATGAAAAATTATAATAGAAAGTTATGATGGACATATTTAAAATTGTTATTTGATTGTTTACCTGTGACTGATATATCTTTGTGAGGCATTTACTGTGTTGCATGTTTATTGTTTATTTATTTGTTTATTATTTATTAAGGCTAAACAGCTGGCGCCATTCACTTCAGTTACAAGACAGTTCGCTGTATTCGTTTGTTTATGATTTGTAACAAATGTTTCTTGTACGTATAACGGTACTGATCTATTGACAGAGTTCTGTGCAGTCGGTCAAAGCTAACTTCACGAATTGACTGTGTCACAGGAAATGCGATTATCTTGTGACCATGTGCCCTTTGCTTCCACTTTCTTATATATTTATTCCATGTTGGTACCGCTGTCAGATGGACTGAAGTAATGGTGTACTGACCGATAATCGTCGTCGATTAATATCGATTACCGGAATTCAGAATGATCAAAATCATTTCTTCGGAAATCTTGTGTGTGTGTTTGTGAGTTGTCTGTTAGTGCCCTGTCTCACAGGGAACTTCTTGAGAAGCTAACGGTTTATCAGCTAGTCAACAAATTCCCCGCTATTTATGGAAACCGAAGGTTCATTACCGCATCAACAAGTGCCTGCCAAATGTCCTTATTCTGATCCAGATCAATCCAGTCCATTCCCCCACATTCCACTGCCTGATGGCCCAACTTAATATTCTCCCATCTACGCCTGAGTCTTCCAAGTGGTCTCTTTCCCTCAGACTTCCCCACTAAAATCTTGCATACATCTCTGTCTACGTGTATGTACTCTTTATACGTGCCACTTGTCCCGCCCATCTCATTAATAGTCCGGTCTGTTGATGACAGTTAACAAACGGCTGATACGGTCGCGTGTTGTGAAGGACTGTCAGCTGTGACATTCTCACAGGCAGTAGTGACAAACAAATGAAAACTTGAAAACTTTGAACGGAGATACGTACGGAAAACAATAGTCCACAGATCAACAGGAACTCAGGGGTATGTGGACTTACCATTGTATTAGATTTTATTGTCTCGACATAAAACAGATAGGTTTTGTACTCTTAAAATAGGTTACAAAATCCGTAGGATATTCCATTGCCGCGAAGATTTCCAAACGTCTGTATAAGGGGCATAAGTAAGATATGTTGACACCGATAATTGTGCTCTTGTGCACTGTAACGCATGTGGCGTATCAATTCCCGTAACAGATATTCGTGCTGAGGGTTGTTGTTTTTATAACATGATAAGAATGCAAAGACTACAATCTAAACAACAATAAGTTTGGTATTTTTGTGTGGGGTGGAGGGGTTAAATAGGTGTCTCACATTAAGCAGAGGACATAGGCTGAGAATATTCAGGAACACAGTACTGAAGAAGATATATGGACATAAGAAGGAAGACGAAGCAGGCAACTGGAGGAAACTGCTTACTGAGGAGGTTTATAATTTACGCTTCAAACTAAACATTACTCGGGCGATCGAATCAATAAATTTGATATGAACGGGGCATGTGATACATATGGAGAGAAGAGAAATAAATACAGGGTTTTGGTGAGGAAATGTAAAGGAAAGGGACAGCTTGGAAGACGTAGTCGTAGATAAGGGGGTAATATTAAAATGGGTCTTGCAGATATTTATTGGGAGGGCGAAGCCTAGAGTAATTTGCTCCGAGGTAGAGACAAATGGCCAGGTGTTGTGAATGCGGTAATGAACATACAGTTTCCTTAAGATGCGAGGAACTTCTTGGCTACCTGAGGAAATATTATCTTCTCTAGGATTGCCGTGCTCCATGGAGTTATTTATTCACCAAATGGTGTTAGTGTTTTTGGATTAATGGGGAACAAGAGGGAAGAATGTGTATGGCGCACAAAAGGGACCGGTAACGCACACAACACGTCTGTAGCGAAAGTGAACGGAAGAAGTCGACCTGGAAGACATGTAAGTAGGGCGAAGAATAATTTTAAAACGAATAGTGAGGAAAATGGATCAATGGACGTAAGAACAGTGTGAGTGATTTTCGGTCCCATTCAAGACTGAGATATTCTTGACCAGATGAGCGATGGTCAGATTTTCAAAAATGTTATCCAAAATTTATTTAAAATAAGGAATGAAAAACCTGGAATTTTCGTGTAATGGAAGACAAGGCAGATACGTAGGTCGAAGTAAGCGGGGGTGTACCTAGGTTGGGGCGACTGGTGGTACCGCCCCGGTCAGCAGAGTCAAAGGGGCGGCAAAATGAATATTTCAAATTAAAAAAAAATGTTATTTTCTGCGGTCAAGTAATTTTAAATTATTGATACAAATGAAAGTAAACTTAATGAGTAATTGTGATTTTCTTAAAGTTCGCAATTTCTGTCAGAGGTGACCGATATGATTGCTGACCCACGACGTCATAAATCCTAGCTACGTCACTGACAGTAGGCGTGACCCAGCGTCTAATG
>Ga0209755_10009139_pt1 | contig 10494 bp, 6 predicted proteins | sample TergutCo191P1_FD_187301 | JGI IMG/M metagenome (GOLD analysis project Ga0209755, IMG submission 187301) | Cornitermes sp. P1 segment gut microbial communities from Petit-Saut dam, French Guiana - Co191P1 (SPAdes) (version 2) | ecosystem: Host-associated > Arthropoda: Insects > Digestive system >...
GCCGCTGCCAGTAATAGAAAGAATAAGCGTTTCATTGTTTCCTCCTGGAAAGAGCATACACCAAAAGCCCCGCGGCGCGTAAGCGGTCGGCAGGAGCACATGAAACGGGTTTACCGAAACTCCACGCTCCACACGCCGCCTGACTGCGTGTACGTCCCCGCCCTGCGGCCCTGGCTCTCGTAAAAGTCGGCGAAGGAAGTGCCGAATAAATCGCTGTAACGGGAAAGCCCGCTCCGGCCTATGGCAACATTGCCGCCTATGCTTACGCTTGCCAGCGGGTGGTTGTAAGCAAAAGCCTCGTAGCCGATGTGCGTAACGCCTGAGCCGATAACGACGCTTTCCAGCAAATTGAGGGCAAACGCTTCCTCCCCGATGTATCTGACGCTATCGGGAATGAGAACACTTGCCAGCCGGTTGTCCGCAAACGCCTCATCCCCGATTTGAATAACGCCTGTGCCAATGCTAACGCTTTCCAGCCGGTTCCCCGCGAACGCCTCATCCCCGATGTACGTAACGCTGTCGGGAATGAGGACGCTTTCCAGGAAGCTGTCCGCGAACGCCCCCGCCCCGATATGGGTAACGCTGCCGCCAAGGTCGAGGCGCTCAAGCCGGTTGCAGCAGAACGCCCAGTCGGCAAGGCGGGCCGGGGCATTGGCTATGGTAACGCTGCGGAGGCGGTTGCTGCAAAACGCCGCCCAGCCGATATAGGTAACGCTCTGCGGGATAATCACCGCGGAGAGCAGGCTGCCGTGGAACGCCCCCCTCCCGATGCGTTGCACCGTAGCAGGAATGACGACGCTGGTAAACTGCCGGCTTGCCTGGACAAAGCCGTCCCCAAGGCCCTCCTCACTGAATGCGTAATCCCCTATGCCGGTGACAGGCAGTCCCTGTATGCGCGGGGGTATCCATATATCTGTGCCGGTTCCCGTGTACCCGGTAATCACCACCGAGCTGGCGTCATCGGACAGTTCCCACAGGAAGTCCGCTTCGTTGTCAAAAAGGCCCCGTGCATGGGCGGCAGAGGCCGCGAAGACCAGCAGTACGGCCAGGCACGCGATTGTTCTGTTCATGGGTGTTGCTCCTGGAAAGAGTATACAGCACCGCCCTGTTTATCAAAAGTCCACTCTGCCCTTTTGAAAGAAAAACATTGACCCAAGGCTCTTTTGCCATTAAGATCATACTTTAAGGAGAACAATGACAATGAGCAACACCACGGAATTCGTCAATATAGAACTGGACTCGATGCTCCCCGAAATGCCCGGGTTTGAGCCGGGTATACGCCGCGCCCCACGGCGCGAAGCTGCGCTGTCAAAGGAAGATAAAGTAACCGCAATAAAAAACGCTTTACGGTATATACCCAAAGAACACCATGATGTCATGGCAAAGGAATTTGCCGGGGAGCTGGAAGAGCACGGACGCGTGTACGGCTACCGCTTCCGCCCGCGGGGTAAACTCTACGGTAAACCCATTGATGAGTACAGCGGAAAATGTACCGAAGGCAAAGCTTTCCAGGTGATGATCGACAATAACCTGGACTTCGATGTGGCGCTGTACCCTTACGAGCTTGTGACCTACGGGGAAACCGGCCAGATTTTCCAGAACTGGATGCAGTACCGGCTTACCAAAAAATACCTTGAAGCGCTTACCACTGAGCAAACCCTGGTGCTCTTGTCCGGGCACCCGCTGGGGCTGTTCCGCTCCCACAAGCTGGCCCCCAGGGTTGTCGTGTGCAACGGGCTTTTGATAGGCCTGTACGATAACCCGAACGGCTTTAACCGCGCGGCGGCAATGGGCGTAACCAACTACGGCCAGATGACCGCCGGAGGCTGGATGTACATAGGCCCGCAGGGGATAGTCCACGGCACCTTTAACACCCTGTTAAACGCCGGACGCCTTGTGCTTGGCATCCCCAAAGACCAGGATTTGGCGGGAAGGCTTTTTGTCACATCGGGCCTTGGCGGCATGAGCGGCGCGCAGGGCAAGGCCGCCGAAATCGCCGGGGCGGTCACGCTCATCGCCGAGGTGGATATTTCCCGCATCAACACGCGGCACGAGCAGGGATGGGTCAGCAGGAAAACCGCCTCGCTTGAAGAAGCCGTTGCATGGGCCAGGGAAAAGCAGGCCGCGAAAGAGCCCTGCGCCATAGCCTACCACGGCAACATTATAGACCTGTTGGAATACATGATCGAGCACAATGTTCATATCGACCTCTTGTCCGATCAGACATCCTGCCATGTGCCGTATGACGGCGGCTACTGCCCGCAGGGTTTGAGCTTCCAGCAGCGCACAGAAATGCTCAAAAGTGATCCTGCCGCCTTCCGCGAACTTGTGGATAAATCGCTGCGGCATCATTATGAGCTGATACGTACACTGCACGAGCGGGGCGCGTATTTCTTTGACTACGGCAACAGTTTCCTTAAAGCCGTTTACGATGCCGGCGTGAAGGCTGTCTGCAAAAACGGCCAGGACGAAGTTGACGGGTTTATTTTCCCCTCGTATGTGGAAGATATTCTTGGGCCCCAGTTATTCGATTACGGATACGGGCCGTTCCGCTGGTGCTGTCTGTCCGGCAAACAGGAAGACCTGGACGCCACGGACAAGGCGGCGATGGACTGCATAGACCCCGAAAGGCGCTATCAAGACCGGGACAATTACGTGTGGGTCCGGGACGCAAAAAAGAACAAAATGGTTGTGGGGACAAAGTGCCGCATACTGTATCAGGACGCCGAAGGCCGCACGAAAATCGCGCTTAAGTTCAACGACATGGTACGCAAAGGCGAAATCGGCCCGATAATGCTTGGACGTGACCACCACGACACCGGCGGCACCGATTCACCGTTCCGCGAAACGTCCAACATCAAGGACGGCTCAAACGTCACCGCCGACATGGCAACCCAATGCTTCGCCGGAAACTGCGCGCGCGGCATGAGCCTTGCGGCGCTCCACAACGGCGGCGGCGTGGGAATCGGCAAGTCCATTAACGGCGGCTTTGGCATGGTGCTGGATGGCAGCGAGCGGGTGGACACCATCCTGAACATGGCCATGCCCTGGGACGTTATGGTCGGCGTTTCGCGCCGCGCCTGGGCGACAAACGAACACGCCATGGAAACCGTAAAACTGTACAATGCCAACAACGCCGGAACCGACCACATCACCGTCCCGGTTGTCGCCGAGGATGAGCTTGTCCGGTCTGTTTTAAGATAATACGCAGGGACTGTACGGCAAGACGGGCAACGCCGCGGGGGCATCGAACCTTCGGTTCGCGGACGAGGCGTTGCAACTCTTGCAAGAAATCATATATTATGGATTAGTACCTGGAGGTAAGTTATGAACAGGAGACTGATTTTAGGGATCACCTTGATGGTGATGACAGCGTTTTCCGCCTACGCGCAGCAGTTTAACCCTGAAAGCGATTTTTTGGCGGCCCCGGCGGAAGGTAGCAGCTCGGTAGTGATTATCGGATATGTCGGAGACAGCCGGATAGTCCACATTCCGCCCCAAATACTCGGTTTGCCGGTTACCCACATTGGGTTTGCGGCATTTGCAGAGAATCAACTGACCAGCATAATCATACCCTCAAGCGTTATATATATTGGGGATGCGGCATTTGCGGGGAATCAACTGACCAGCGTAGCCATACCCTCAAGCGTTACACATATTGGGGTTGCGGCATTTGCGGGGAATCAACTGACCAGCGTAAGCATACCCAACAGTATTACACATATTGCGGATGCGGCATTTGCGGCGAATCAACTGACCAGCTTAACCATCCCCTCAAGCGTTACACATATTGGGGATAATGCATTTTTGAATAACCAGCTCACCAGCTTAGTCATACCCAACAACGTTGAGTATATCGGGTTTGGGGCATTTCGTAACAATCAACTGACCAGTTTAAACCTTGGCACCAGGATTACCCATACCGGGAATAATGCGTTTTTGGGCAACCAGCTTACTAGCGTAACCATACCCAACAGTGTTACTTTTATAGGGTTTGGGTCATTTCAGAATAACCAGCTGACCAGTGTAACCATACCCAACAGTGTTGTTACCATAGGGAGCGGTGCATTTGCCCAGAATGAAAACCTCCAAACAGTGACCTTTGCTCCCGGCAGCCGGCTTGAAAGAATAAACGGGCCGCCCTGGGATGAGCAGACTCAGAGCTGGAATGGTTCCGGCGTGTTCCAGAGTACCGGCATCAGGGAAATAACCATCCCGAATAGCGTTATTTCCATCGGGGATAGAGCTTTTCATGACAGCCAACTGACCAGCGTAACCATACCCGGCAGTGTTACAAGTATCGGACGTGCGGCATTTTTGAATACTCACTTAACCAGTGTAACCATACCCAACAGCATTACCCATATTGGAGCCTGGGCATTTCAGAATAACCAACTAACCAGCGTAACCATACCCTCAAGCGTTACCCATATTGGGGCCTTGGCATTTTGGGTGAATTCAATTACCAGCATAACCTTTGGGAGAGCCGGGACAATATTGGGAGGAAACTTCATTAATAATGAAGGTAATTTGAGGTCTTTATATTCAAACCAGGGGGCCGGAACCTTTACGCGGCCCAATGCCAACAGCAGCAATTGGGCACGGCTGCAAGATATTTTTATCTAAAGGCTCAGGTTACGAAGGCGTTTTTTTTACCAGCAAAGGGCGGCAGATTCCTGTCAATTGTGTCCAGACTACAACTGCCGCAATGCCGCCCTTGGATAAAAGTGCCGGAGTATTTCCCCGGCGCTCATGCCCCCCGCTGCCATTGCCGCCGCGGCGTGCTGATCCAGCCCTATGCCGTGGCCGTAACCAGCCCCCTGAAAGACAAAATACCGCACACTGCCGTCCGCATACAGTTTGGAACGGATGGTAAAAAGGCTTGAGCGCAGGCCGCCCATCGTAAACCAGATGGGGTTACCCCTTACAAAAACACTTCCCTCGCTTCCCTGTACTTCAAGTTCTACAATCCTCCCGGATATGCCCCGGCCCCGGCTGACAATTCTCTGTATCTCTCCGGGGTCTTGCGCTACACGGCTGTCCAGTATCAGGCGGCGGCGGATTTCCTCTGGGCGTATCCAGCGTTCCCAGCGGTAGGTGTTGGGAAAGTGAAACCAGGGGACATTGGAATACGTTGCCGGGGCATCCCTAATCCAGCGGAACAGGGTATCCGGCGGCAAAGGATAATAACGCGGGGGGAGGTGCCTGTCCTGAACCGCCCGCATATAGGTTTCATATCCCCACATGACAAGGGAATCTTCGCTGTGGCCTCCGTGATTGGCTGAATAATAGGCTGCCAGCACCCTGCCGCTTTCCCCCACAAGGATAAGCCCCCTTGTGGCGTCCACCGCGGCGTTCGTGTTTGGGTTTTCTATGCCCACCCCCATATAGGTCTGGGAGCGGGCGTCATTCCAAATGTCAAAACCCCTGTAGGCAAAGGTCCCGCGATAGGCCATAGCGTACGAGCGGGCGATAATGGCCTGTGCATACAGCGCTTCCATAGGCCACTGCGGGGGTATCTCCGCGGGGACAACTCCGTACAGGTAATCTCCCATTGTAACGATGCTTACTACGGTAATACCAGTGTAGCCGGGGCGGAATTCCAGTTTTCCCCGGTAGGTGCGGTTAATGGACATTCCCCAGACAACCACCCCCGACACGATTGATGTGTCCTCGCTGCTGTGGAGTTCATACAGGATGGGCTCAGTGCTGGCAAGAAGCACCCTGTTGTTCGCGTCGTGAACGAAAAGCGAATCCCCGTCCTGCGCAACCCAAAACTGCTTATGCGCTTCTCCGCTATACAGAAGCTGCCCGGTTTCCGCGTTTCGGATGGTAAAATCGCCCCCTGCCTTGACTGATACGAGCTGGCGGTCTACGGCAAGGCCGATACGCATTATTCCTTCTTCGGGGATAACCGGGGCGGGCGTTACCCTGGGCGGGATTGTGGTAATGTAACGCCGTACAAAGTGCAAGCCGTCTCCGGGGGGGCCAATGCGCCGCAGCATTTCCTCCAGGGCCGCGCTTATGTCCGGGTCGTCCGGTCGGCGCTCATTGGCGGTAATAAGGAGGTTGCGGGAGCGTATCCATTCCGGCAATTCCCCGCGCTCCTCCAAAAGCCGCGCCAGGGGAATGAGGGCCGATGTAATCGTCCCGTCCTTGTTCCAGGCGGTTTGAAAAGCGGTTTCCGCTTCTTCGGCATCGCTGTCCAGCAGCAGAGTGCCAAGCCTGTACCAGGCCAAAGCCCTCCATTCGTAAATAGCAAGGCTCCGCCGGTAGTATGCTTCGGCGTTTGCAAGATCGCCCATTTCATGGTAAACGAGGGCATTGTAAAAATAAAATTCCGCCCTCTGGCGGTTGTTCAGCCTTTGAACGGCTTGCTCCATGCCGCCCCGCAGTTCAGCCGCTTGCGCGTGGCTGCCCATAAGGGCGCGTGTAATAAACAGCATTAGCTGGAACTCATCCCTTTCGGCCGTTTCAAGGAGCGGTTCCCTTAGCAGTTCTTCCAATAAATACGCCGCTTCCGCGTTTTCCCCCATTTCCCAATGCAGGGTCACAAGCCGGAACCTTTCTTCCAAAGTCGTGCCGGGGGCGGTAAGCAATGTTATTGCCTGTTCAATATGCCCGGCATAGAAAGCTCTCACGGGACAAGTGAAAATTTCCGGAAAGTAAATGCAGACTTCCGCTTCTAAGGGCGTTTTCTTCTCTGCTTCCAACTGAAGGTAGGGAACATATTCCGGCGCTTCGGCGGTGAAAAAACGTATTCCCGCAATGAAAAGGGCAAGGAAAATAAGCGGCACGGTAATCACTGCACCGAGGAGAATCATTTTGTTTTTCATAGGGCACATTCAACTCGCTTTGGCAAAATAGTTTTAACATCCCTTACCGGTTTGTTCCATAACACTATAATTCATTTGCCCGCCTTTAGATACAAGAGAAAGCGGCAGGGCGGTCTATTGGCGCTGGGCCGGGCCGAATTGGATGACCATCCCCTATGAACGCCGCTACCACCCGCCAAATGTCGTGGTACAGGCGTTTGTTTGGAAAACGCAAGGCAGTAGTATCAGCTAACTCCGATGGTGCAGATTCGCTGCCTGTTGCGTTACCGCGTTGCGGCAACAGCAGTTTCCGTATATACTTAACCTATGCTGTGCATTGAAGAGTTACGGGAATTCTGTAACGATGATACTATTGTTTTAACAGAGCATTTGCTCACCCGTATCAGGCAGCGGCACATAAGGTTGGAAGAAATCACATTGGCACTGTTAAGCGGAGAAATAATTGAACAATACCCGACGGATTATCCTTTTCCAAGTTGTTTGATAAACGGAAACGATATCCATATCGTCTGTAGTAAGGGCGAAGGGTGTTTGTATATTATCACAGCATATCGGCCATCGCCTGAAAAGTGGGAAGCCGAAGGCAGAAAGCGCAAGGAGAACAAATCATGAAATGCGGAATTTGCAAAGCGGATATGGAAGAAAAAAATGTTACCTATACTGAAGACTTTGGGGAAGGACTTGTGGTAATCCGCTATGTTCCGGCTCATGTCTGTACTGAATGCGGCAACACTTGGTACAGCCTGACGATCGCCGCACAACTTGAAAAGATGGTAGACCGTTTTGCGTCTGCGGCAGGAGCGGAAGTTTCAGTTATCAGTTATACAAAATCCGTAGCATAAGAAGATGTATTCGGCGGCCATTGCGACAGATACCAAGAATGACAGGGCAATAGCCAGCAATTTAACCATTTGACTTTCCGCTGAAAGTGTGTTGAAATAGATACTAATGGTAGCGTTCTTCGCCCAAAGTTTATTTTCCCCGCCAGTAAAATGGGAAGGTATATTACCCCCCCCCCCCCCCCCCCCCCGTATATAGTGTGGTTTTTTCATTATTTTTTTAAACACCACAATATATTGTATACCTACAAAAAACGTAATACTACGTTAAAAACCATTGGAGGAAAGAATGAACAAAATGGACAGTTCGCGTTTTCAGGAGATGGCACGGCAGGACAGGAATAAGCTCATTGCAAGTATCACTGCCATAGCGGTTTCTGCCCCGGTTATTTTCATCATTGGCCTTAACATGCAGAATATGGCGCTTGCCAAGGCCATCTTCATACCTGTAATGCTTGCCATAGTTGCCTTTGTCGGCTTTCTTGTCCTGCGTCTGGCGGTAAAAATGGAAAGGGACAGCTTTCAGGAGGGGATGTACCTTGTTATGGAAGGAGCGCCCCTGAATTGTACCATAATAGACGAGAAAGGAGCCGCCCTGCACTGCAACGAGCACGCATTGAAACTGTTCGATGTGGCCAGTGTAGAAGAATACGCCGCGAAACTGTTTACCGAGTTTCTGCCCGAAGTCCAGCCTGACGGCAGCCGCTCGCTGGAGATGGCGGGAGAGCACATAAAAACAGCCTACGAGAGGGGCATTGACAGCTTCAGGTGGCACCATAAAAAGGGGCAGGAGATGATCCCCGCCGAGGTTACCCTTGTTGCCGCATCCGTTTATGGCATGCAGCGCGTGCTGGTGTTTTTAAGAGATTTGCGTGAAGAAGAGAAGATAAGAAAACAGGAGGAAATTGTAAAGGAAAGGATGCAGGCTATATTGGATTCCTCACCCATGTTTTGTACGCTTCTTGATGAAAAGGGAAATATCCTTGAGGTTAACCAGGAAGCGGAGCATTTGTTTGATATACCGGACAGACAGATACTCGTAAAAAATTATTACGACTTCTGCCCGGAATTACAGCCGGACGGTACTCCTACCAGTAGAAAAGCAGATGCCGAAATAGCAAAAGCCTTAAAAACCGGAAACACCCGTTACGACTGGATGTACCGGCGCAGGGACGGAACACCGCTCCCGACCGAAGAGACTATTAACCGCATAACGGTTGACGGCAAGTATCTTCTCATATCCTACAGCCGCGACATGCGCGAGTTTTACGCAAACAAAGAGAAGGACGCCCTTGTCCAGCAGAGCATACAAACCATGATGGAACAGTTAAACGCGAATGTCTCCGAACAGGCCGCCGCCGTTACCGAATCCGCGGCGGCAATTGAAGAAATGGTTGCCAACATCCAGTCCGTCACCAGCGCCCTGTCCAAAAACGCCGATCAGGTAACGGAATTGCAGTCCGCTTCGGAAGTGGGGCACAACGGCATTAACGAGGTGGTCACCGATATTCGGGGAATTGCCTCCGAGTCCGAATCGCTTTTGGAAATCAATTCGGTAATGGCGAATATCGCAAGCCAAACCAACCTCCTTTCCATGAACGCCGCCATAGAGGCCGCCCACGCCGGGGAGGCCGGCCGCGGCTTTGCCGTTGTCGCCGACGAGATACGCAAACTGGCCGAATCTTCCAGCAAGCAGTCCAAAACCATCAGCACGGTGCTCAAAACCATCAAGGCTTCTATAGACAAGATCACGAAATCTGCGGAGAATGTGCTTAACAGGTTTGACACGATAGACGGCGGTATAAAGACCGTAGCGGAACAGGAGCGCGGCGTGTTAAACGCGATGGAAGAACAGAGGCATGGAAGCGAACAGGTACTGCAAGCCATAAGCCAGGTAAGCGACATAACCCAGCGGGTAAAGAACGATGCCCAGCAGATGGTTAAACGGCAGACTTCGGCAATGAACACTTAGCAGAGAGCAATAATTTTGATGTGGAACAAAGGCGGTAAAATGAATTATCTGGAGTGCGGCACCATAAAGATCGTGCTATCGAAATTGCTTCTTGTTCCGGTCATTATTTTTCTTGGCTGTTCCACGCCGGATGGACACACCGCTGCGGCGGATGTGCAGACATTGGCAACGCTGACTTGTCCGGTAGAAGCTTACTATGCGGGTTTTATTGAACACGCGATACAATTGCTTGAAAACGCAAACGGGGAATTTACGCCGGGCGAACAAAAACAGCAGCTTGTTACCCTTTATTGGGAACTGGGGGAAAACGCGAAAGCGGCAAGCCTTTTGGAAGCATTGCTGCGCGCCCCGTATTTGACGGCGCATCTGACAGCGGCCGAATTAAGTGAACTGCATCTGGAACTTTTTATAACCCATGTTCTTTCAGGCAATTACGCTCTGGCCGCCGGAATGCGAAGCGATATGGAACTGTCCATCCAGGGAATGGATGACCGTGTAAGGGCGCGCTTCTATTTCTATAACGCTTTTGTTCACCATGAAATGGGGGAATTGATTCAGGCAGAGGAGTTTTTCAGGCAGAGCCTTGCCCTTTACCGGTGGAGGGCTCTTGCATGGTACCGCTTGGGCTCCCTTATTCTTGAAACCAATCCGGCGGAGGCTCTGACGGCTTTTCAGACCAGCCGGAATATGGATCTGGCATTTACGCCGGTGCTGCTGCCTCTGGCGCGGCTTTTGGCTGACCGGGGGCAATGGGAGCAGGCGCGCCCCCTGCTCGCCACCGCCAATGTCCGCCGCCCTGATGATGCCGAAATAAGCGCGCTGCTTGAGGAAGTCTCACTGCATATAG
>Ga0209755_10009140_pt1 | contig 10494 bp, 7 predicted proteins | sample TergutCo191P1_FD_187301 | JGI IMG/M metagenome (GOLD analysis project Ga0209755, IMG submission 187301) | Cornitermes sp. P1 segment gut microbial communities from Petit-Saut dam, French Guiana - Co191P1 (SPAdes) (version 2) | ecosystem: Host-associated > Arthropoda: Insects > Digestive system >...
CTGACATGTGGGAGGCATGGCACAAACTGTGAAGCTGATAGAGGGATTGTGTTTCTTGTACATTGAGCCTTATGATTGCCTCTAAGGTTGAAATGCATCTGTAAAAATAAAGTAGATACTTTGGTAAGTGTAAATGTTTTTTGCTTTGATAACATATATGATAAATGTTTCAGGTGTCATATACCTCCTGGTTTCTTGATGCATTTAACTATGCCATCTTGAAAAAGATTGGGGTTCTCAATCTAAGTATTGGTGGGCCTGACTTCATGGATCATCCGTTTGTTGACAAAGTATGGGAATTAACTGCAAACAAGGTGATCATGGTGTCAGCTATTGGTAATGATGGACCCCTGTACGGGTAAGCAACAGCTGGACAAAAGTATGACATGTCTGTTTGTAAAGTGAAAGTTCATGGCTGGTAAGAAAGTGGTTGTTACAGAGTTTGAAGTCTTCCATTTTCTCAGAACAGTATTTTTGAGCATACCTTCCTTTATTTTGATGCTGTCAGCACTAGTTACTAGTTACTAGTTACTTTGCCTGTTCATATGTTTCAGTCATTGTACTCTAAAACGGTTTTAAACTTTTTACTTTCACCTGTCAGTCGATGTAGTACAAATGCAGGCATCGGTTGGTTTACAAAGGTAATTTTTTCCTTGAAACCTATTTGTGAGTTGAATATTCACAAATAAACATCTCAGTTCTATTAATTACAACGGAAAAAATGGTGACTCTTTCCTCAGGCCAAAAAGCCACTCATTTTCTCCACAAAATATGATAAAAGATAATTACTAAAACAAATACAGCCAGACCACAGTAGTTTGTGCTGGTTGTCATAAACAGTGTAGTTATGTAATTATACTTGTAGGTGTAACGTATTATACACTTTCTTAAAGTGTACAGGTAGTGTTCCTCCCAAGCTGCTGTTTACGTATTTTGTAGTTGTTCATAGCCACATAAGAGTTCTTGATACTGATGTGCATTTAACCTCAGTTGTTTGTAGCATTATTTGTATTAAGAAAGGAATGGCTGATGGTACAAACAGTGACACACACACAATGCTGTGACTGGTGAGACAAGCACTAACAGATGTTTTCTGTAGTGCATCTTAGGATGTTGATCTATTTTCTTAGTAAGTGCAAAAATTTGTTCGTTGTTGGAAAAGGATATGAATTAGTGTCTTTCCTAACTGAAATCTCATTAGTATGTGCTTTTCTTTCTGTGCTATTTGTCAGAATAGGCACTTAATGTGTTTCATGTGACATCACTTTGACCAATTCTGGTATTTCCTGCTTACTGATGACAGTCTAACAGATAATTTCTTGATCCTAATACTTCATGTATTTAAGTTATATGATTTGAAATATGCCTGTATGGTGACATCATGGTAGCACACTTATGTTTGAGAATTTCTGTCACATGAAATTGGCACTTGAGGAGAGCAGTCCCAAGATAGGAAGTTTTTCCAACCACAAGTTACAGTGCATATATTGATTCCATGACTGTATCATGGTTTTTCTTGATGCTATGTCATTAGCACAATCTTTCTATCCAAGTAGGATACTTAAGCTTCCATAAGTTGTTATTGTCCCACACACTGGTGGCATCACACGCAACTAGCAGGTCAGACCATTTGTTTTGGGGCAAACTGTAGTGCTACTGTGAATTCTGTCTCAGTTGTGTTATATACAGCATGTGTGACTCTTTGTTCAAGCTATTATAATGGCTTCAGAAGATCAAAAAATGAGTAAATAAGTACTGCTGGCAAGAGGAAACACAGGAACTTGAAAAAATTAGGAGCCTCAAAAATGGCAAAAATCAAAGACAGGTTATGGCTTCCTGCATTGGTGGATCAACTGACTATGATATAAAGAAAAAGAAGGACAATTATGGTCATTTATGGCATCAAGTGAAATTGTGAAGAACCATTTCAAGGGACAGACATTGACAGAGCCAAAAGTAATGCAGTTGCACAAGGTGTTTTGTAAGTGGTTTACAGCAATGTGTCCTGAGGGAAAACTTATGAAGGGCCCGTGGTGATAAAAAAGCTAGGTGTTTTTATGATGAAGTGAAAGTAACTGACATGTGCACATTTTCTGGTGGCTGGCTGTGATTTGCTGAGCAACCAAAGTATAGCAGTAACAAAGAATTGCCTGTAAGACCCTATGTCAGTATAGGTAGTGTCCAATAATCTGGCATCTGTCTGTACCTGTACGTGCCAGACTAATGGGATTCTACTGTATAAGAAAAGAATATGTTAATTAATGCGTCTTCAAATCAAAATGTGTTGCATAAAATATTTTTCTGGGAGTGAGTCACAAGCATTTTTGCTTACATAAATATTTAATGAAGAATGGTAATGGGAGGTATAATACTGAATACTTTTCCTTTTCAGAACACTTAACAATCCAGCAGATCAGATGGATGTTATTGGTGTGGGAGGAATAAATTTTGAAGATCAAATAGCTAAGTTCTCCTCCAGAGGAATGACAACGTGGGAGCTTCCGCAAGGGCAAGTTTTTAATTAATACTCTTATTACATAGAAGGAAATGACATAATTTTTCAGGAGGATTTAAAACTGAACTTTCTTTGCAATAAAGGAGTTGGTGGTAAATAGCTGAATTTAAGCTATTTCCATGACAGGTCAAATGAATATACACATTCCTTGTTCTTGTCCCCAGCATGTATCTAATTTTGCATTGTTTGTGTTATTTGACAGATAACATGCTTCATGTTCCAAATTCTGGCAGTGTCCAGACAGTCTGTCCATGCTGATAAATTTTTTGGTGTCCTCATTGCAAGTTAATGAAGTTCTAGACAGTACATTGTGGTACACGTGTTGACTAATTCAGTTTTCATTGTAAATACTGTTTTCAGTTACAATAAACATCTGTATTTTGAGTACATTATACCAGACTCTTACAAAAAGTATTTTGGGCTGTGACATTGGTGGCAAACCATTGTTGTGATTGTGGCATAAAGGCTGCTGTATTCAGCATGCTGCGATGGCATAAAATAAATACTGAATAGGGGATGGAATTTCCAGTTCATATTCAGCAGTTGTAGTGTTCAAAACTTCGCCCAGAATTAAGTTATTCTAATTGTGGTTTTTTATAATTTTTCTTGTTTCCTTCGAACAAGTGCTGTGATAATTTCTTAGTAAAACCTGTGGTTTGTTTGTGTATCATTCCCAGTTTGTTATTCTCAGTCATTCTTCCATTTGATGCTGTGTGTGACCCTGGAAAAATGTTATTTCTGTCACATAGTGGGATTTAATAATAAATGTTTAACTGGTATAAGAGTCATACATAGTACAACCCTCTTAATATGTTTTTGGAAAAGTTCAACCAATTTGGCTGATAAGGCAGGAAAATGATCACTATTTTATAATTCTGTGTTTAAATTAAAATCACCCTTACTGGCATATTGTTACTTGCAAATTTGGCATTAAATGGTTCATTTTTACCATCAAACCACATTTTAAATCCTTTTTACATCACTTTGACATATTCTTAAACACAAGACAAGACTTTTTTACAAGTAGTACCACTATATGATAGCAAATCCATGCCAGAACCATTCCTTATATACTGATTATAGCTAACTACATTTTGATGTTTTCACCATATTTTCCAGCTCAGCTGGGAATAAAAATTTCTTGAATGATTTTTTGTGAGAAAGTTGTTCAGGTGGCATCCACAATGTTTATAATGTCCAGCTTTTCTTGACTTACGAGCTACTTGTGTTGTATGCTGGGGTTTTATGTAGTAGGCCTGCTGATCATATGTTGAATAAATAATGGCTCTGCAGGTTGAAAACTGTGTAGACAAATCGGCAATTTAACCTTTTAAAGCCTCGTGGTTACTGCATACACCACCAGGTTTAACATTCAGAAATTCTACATGATGCTGTCACTGTGTTCATATATTGTGTACGGATCTCAGAACAGACAGCAACCTTTACCTTAAACAGCATTAACAGATTAGTTTTGTATAACTGCGGTGGAGAGTGTTTACCGTGAGGTATCCACTGAGTCCTTATATATAACAGACACGTTTTGTCTGTACAGGGTGGAAGTAAACACAAAATGTCTATCAGTTATGTGCACAGAATGCTTCAGTAAAACAATTCCATTCAAAATGTGATCGATTAAACCCATGTTGATTCATTCTGTAAATTATACATAGGCCATGATGTTGCATCATGCTGTGTGAAATGTATGTATGGAAATAGTTGGCAGCACATTTGGAGTTTGGGTCCATATCTTGCCACATTTTATGACAGACTAACATTTGAATTGCTTTTATTTCTGTCTGATCCGTGGTGGAAACAGCCTTGGATGTGTATCTTCGTGAACTGAAAGGGTTATTTGATCGCTGTATTTTGATAACAGATTAAATGACTGGAGGTTCCTTAAGATTTCAGTGCAAAAATATGTTAAATGAATGAAACATTGCTTTCATCCTGAAATTTTTGTGTTCGAGGCAGGAAATATTTTTAAGTGGCAAATGTCTTAGAAGGGCAATGTGTATGTTACTCATGTGGGAAAAGTTTGGTTCTAAAGTATTGCAACTTTGTAGGCAAGAAAAACTTCTTAAGTGGCTTTCACTTCATTGTGACCTGTTATACACATACCATAAAGTTGATCACTTTTGTTTATTTGGAACCTGGATGCTCTTGCTGCACACCAGATGCTTCTCTCTGGATTCAGCCACATCATCAGAAGAAATGACTTTATTATTCCATCTCTGCATTGATCTTCAAAGTGGTCTCTTGCATAAGATTTTGTTGCCATAGTTACTTCAGTACTGTTGTTTTTCTGCTGTATTCTGTTCACATATGCATGGAGTAGTGGTTAGTAAACCTGAAGGAATGAGACTGCTTGTAAGACCTAGATGTGGGTGGGAGGATATTGAGATTGGTTTTAAATGAATACGACAGGAGGATGTGGTGAGGATAGGGTTCCGTGACAGGCTGTCATGAACATGAACTTGAGAGTTTAGGTACCTTAAAATGCAGGGAATATCGTGACTAGCTGAGTGACTATTGGTTCATAAGGATTGTGTTCCCTGAATTTACAACCATCTTACTGTTGGTTTTCTTACTCAAACAATATTGATAAGTGTGCATTGTCCAGTTTCTTCCTGTCATCTATTAAAATTACAGTCATAAAATTACAGAAATTTTGGTTATCAGAATCTTTTTAAATGATTATTATTGATGAGTTTAGGGGCCATTTAGCAATGCTGTTATCTCAGAGTTTATGAAATCACATATGCCAGCAAGGGTATGGTAACATAAAAGAAATTTTTAAAGTAATTCTGAAATGCTGATTCCAAACCTGAATTCAAAAATTTTGATTTTGAGCCAAAGCCATGCAACATTTTTTAATTCTGTGGAAAAGGTGCAAGTAAACTTTGTCACTATCATTTCGGAATGTGATGTTGTGTTAATGAATTAAAGCTTGATCCCATTTAAATAATGCCATTATTTTGAGTTGCATAATACATGCTATATATTTTCCTGTATCTCACATACATTAGAAATATGATGGTTAAGAAAAAGCTGTGCATGTTACATTTTTTGGACTGTAATTTCTGTGATCATCATGCCTGTTTTAGGGACACTTTTTGTGTTATCTAAAATTGTTAAAATCGATGATCTACATTATAAGTGCTAATTTTTTAAGACTTGTAGTGGAAATGAACAGAATTGAATATTCTCTGACTTCAGATATGGGCGAGTGAAGCCAGACATTGTTACCTATGGCTCTGCTGTGAGAGGATCCAGCATTAAAGGCAGTTGTCGAACTCTTTCTGGTACCAGTGTTGCTTCGCCTGTTGTTGCTGGAGCAGTGACTCTGTTAGCTAGGTAATTTTTCCTGAAACTGTATTTAGAACTCATGTTAGTTTGATCTGTATGCATAATCTTTGGGTTATTTACTTTGTGCAACTACACTAGTTTTCATACCTTATGTCTTTAAAAATTCATAGTTGAAAAAAATTATCACAGTGACTGCAACATTTAGAAAGAATGTCTGAGAAGTGAATCCTGAAACTTATCAATCAGAATTGATGAGAGGACACACAAAATTATATTTTCAATAAGTATTTTTTTTAAAGTAGCCCCCTTTTCCCCACTTTTTTTTTTCTCCTTCTCATTACCTGCTTTACCCACCTGCTAATTTCACATGTTATTTCACTTCCAAAATGGAAGGAAAATATCATATCTGCAGTGGAAGTCAATTCTAACGAGTGTTTGTAATAGCATGAACAATTGTCACTGTTACAGATACTCAAAGTAGCCATATCTGCGTTTGATGTCATAGATATCACATACACAATCAAATGTTGTATTTTTACAAATATCTTACCATAACAAACAACAAGAAATTTCTTCATTTCCATGAAGAAATTACAAGAAACTGTGCAAGACTGAAATTTTGAGTGAGTTGTTTTGGTAGATAAGAACATGGTCTAACATTAAAAAACTACCATACTTTTTTTATGTGGAGAATTTCTGTATGTTCATTATAAACATGATAGAGCAAAGTAACTTACTGTGTAGTTACCTGTGTATACCATTCACCAGATGTAAGGACTGTAAGTATGTGTCAGTTGTGATTGTATTGTATAGACATGAGTGCATTATCATTGGTGTTGCATCATTCAGCAGTTGCAGAATCTTGAAATGAGACAGTCCTACTGCATAATACCTCACTATCTTATGCTTCACCTGAGGACAGTGTGAATGCTATATTGTTGATACTTCCTCAGCGACTATCACATTCAACAGTACTTTGTATTTCTGTGAGAACTGAGAGCTTGGAAAATGTGAATGGGAAAAGGAGCAGTAACTGTCCCTCTACATGTCTCTGCCTCCCTCTACACCTTTACATGGTTGTTACATTTTTCCACCCTTCACATGTGCTTCAGTTTTGGTTCTCTCCATGTTTCTGTCCCTTGACGCGGAGTGAGAGACAGTATAACAAATTAGTTAGTAGTGGTAATCATATTTGTATAAATTGTTTTACCTCCCTTCCCGCTTTCTCTAGGATGAACTCTGATGCTGTTGCCATTGGTTGCCCTGGCCACATGATCCCCCACCACCTGTAGCCTTTACCTTCTACCCTTTTCATTTTATTACATTACCCTGCAAAAGAAATGCAGATGAGCAGGAGGATGCGAGGCTGTACCAGCAAGTGTAAATATGAACAAGGTCTTGCCATTTGCTTGTGTGGCTTGTAAAAATGGAGTGATAGACAAACATACCTTGCTATTGCACAGTAATTTTACTTTGTGCAATATATGGAAGTTGACAATGCATAATTCGGCTGTCATTACATCAGACGTATTAGCAGCCATACTTGTGGTAACATCCTTTCACTGTATATACCGTATGTATCTGAATACATAAATCTGAATTTAAGGTTACTGTAAGTTTCTCAGTAGCTTCTTTAGAATATTTTTTTTATAGTTATTCATTTCAGAAGGGGAAAAAATTTCCATTATGATTTTCCCAGTGAAACTCACGGAACTTTCATGTACTGATTGAGGCTCTGTGAACAACTGTTGTAACTTCTTCCACTAAATATGCTAATATCCACGAAAGCTTGGTCTCAAATGTTCTTTGTTATTAGCATTGATTGATTTTGGTCACTTTGTTGCACCATAGTGGAGTGTTGCATCGTGGGAATGCCATCAATCCTGCCAGTATGAAGCAGGCTCTCATGGCTTCTGCTCGGAGATTGCCTGGTGTCAATATGTTTGAGCAGGGCCATGGAAAGCTTGACCTCCTTAAGGCATATCAGATTCTGAACAGCTACAAACCTCAGGCCAGCCTGAGTCCAAGGTAAGGACATGATAAAGAAGGGTCACTGAGCTGAGAAAGATATAATGGTAATTCTTTGTTAGGAGTTAAAAGAGTAAAGTTATCCACGTGCTTAATTACATACAATACAGTGAAGACACATGAGGGAGTGGAGGTAGAGCTCTTTGTGTTCCTAATCTCACCACTAAATGCAGGTAAGTGATCAGCTGAACATCGTAGCTTTCTCCCTTGGGAGTAAGTCCCTGTTACCCATTGTTTAGGAGGCATTATGTTCCCCAGTGGTGGTCGGATGCTATGTAGAAGATTAATCCAATTTAGGGATCTCAGCAAAAATTTACAATTTTCACATTTAAAATTTGGAAGCATATTTGTTCATTTCCTAACTATGAATATATCTTCATTTACATACAAAAGAAGTCTGTAAAGTAGATTGTCTTTAATTTAAAACTAAAACAAAGCATGAAGACAGTGTAGAACAATATTGCGCGTGAAGTAACCCATATATAAGTGCACATTTGAAGGTGTAATACATGAACTGTCTTCATCTTTGATCCATTTGTTTGTTCATCCTACTGTTAAAGGTTAAATATATGAATTGGGTGACAGCCCTGCCAGATATATACGCAGAATTTTAATCTTCATTGCAGTTATGTGGATCTTACTGAATGCCAATACATGTGGCCATACTGTACACAGTCACTGTATTATGGTGCAATGCCTACTATTGTAAATGTGACCATTCTGAATGGCCTAGGAGTGTCAGGCCGTGTAGTAGGCAAGCCACAGTGGCACCCCTACACTCCACAGTTTGGGCAGTACTTGGATATAGCACTGACTTACTCTGAACTGCTGTGGCCCTGGTCAGGATGGATGGCAGTCAGCATTGCAGCAGCTCGAACTGCTGCTAACTGGGAAGGCATTGCACAAGGACATATTGCACTCACCATAGAATCTCCACCAGAAGATGGTGAAACAGAACCACGACAGTCATCCGTGAAACTTGCAGTCAAGGCCAAGATAATCCCTACACCTCCTAGACAGTATGTATTCAATGTCTGATTTTTCTTGAAGTTTAGTGGGGATTATATGGAGATTTATGGGAAATGTGCACTGTTGTGTCTTGTATTTTCATTCATCAATGTCATAGTTGTCTGCTTTAGGGACTAGAGTATACTTTTTGTTATTAGTTACTATAACATGTAATTATTTCAGCCAAATATATTTTAATTGTTAAGTGAGCCTATTGAAAGGCAGCATATTTCCATTACACTGAAAGAGGCATTTCAGGTAGTATTTTTTAGCCCAAAGTTTGAACTGACCTTCAAGAGTAGCCTGACTTCATGTTGCTGAAATTGTTTTACATCTTTCTTTCTGGAAATGGTGGGTGGAATCACTATATTATGAAGTAGATGACATGGTTGATAAGAGCAGTTTTAATAATTTTTATAACGTGATGTGGACCTACCCTGATGCCTCAAGTAAACTTGGTTTGTTTTTGTCTACATCTCATTATTTGTGTTGCTATTGTCCAACAAACACCCCTAAATTTCTGTACTAGATCTTTTCTGTGATTTGAAAGCACATTCCAGGAAGTGGTCTAAGACCATGTAGCTACATATACATTTCACTGAATGAAAGATTCCAGTTGTTTGTAGGACCATGGAATTATGAATATGTTCATGTTTATCCAAATTTTGTGGCAGCTGTCCTTCAAAGAATTAAGGTAATAATTTTAAGATAAGTTCTTTTCCAATGTTGATCTGTTAGCTTTCAAAACTATTTAATTCCTCTAAAACTAATGGTAGTGAAGTTTTATGAAATGTTTGTTAGATAGAATAAACTTGTAGGAAATTGAGCAACTTTACTGTCTTTCTTTGCATTTGTAGTAAATCCTTTCTTACCTTTAACACCATTGTGTACTCATACCCTCTATAAAGAAACTGCTTCTCTTGTTGTTTTGGATGTAAACCTTTGTTCATTTTATTAAATTTGATTAGTTTTCAGGAATTTTCTAATACTTTCGCAGCCAGGTTTGACAGCATGGTTGCATCATTGATGTTACATTTTCTATAGAGTAAATGTTGGTTAGTCATATGTATGGGAGCAGTTATGCTTCAGCATTTGTAGTTTTACCATAAAGTTTCATAAAAAGATAATCTACAAGTTGCAAGTTTTATGATGAATTTACTCTTTTTAGATTGCACATATATAAAATTTGCAGGGAAATTGTGTTTTTTGAAAGCTGTGAAAGTTTCAGCTGTGTCTTGATATTATAGATATGATGTTAATAAATTTGTAACACTGGTTCAACAGCAAACGCATTTTGTGGGATCAGTACCACAACCTTCGGTATCCACCAGGCTACTTTCCTAGGGATAATCTCCGCATGAAAAATGACCCATTGGATTGGAATGGAGACCATATCCATACAAATTTTAAGGTAAAATGTAAAAAACCATTTAATGGTAACTTCATATGCTTTAGCTTAGTACATGTGATTCAAATGTATATTACCATAGTTAAATAAAAATTGCTTTATGCACATGGTAATGAAGACATAAATTTTAATCTTCAGTGTCTGAATCCACATTCTGTTGTAAACATTTTTCCATTGCCAGATCAGTGAGTTTATTCTTCAAGAGCAATCATTCTGCTGATACCTTCAT
>Ga0209755_10009141_pt1 | contig 10494 bp, 8 predicted proteins | sample TergutCo191P1_FD_187301 | JGI IMG/M metagenome (GOLD analysis project Ga0209755, IMG submission 187301) | Cornitermes sp. P1 segment gut microbial communities from Petit-Saut dam, French Guiana - Co191P1 (SPAdes) (version 2) | ecosystem: Host-associated > Arthropoda: Insects > Digestive system >...
ACATTAGCTCATAAACGTCACGATTTTCGAGAGAGAAAAAAAAGCTACTGAACATAAAATATATGTTTTGATCTCATGTACGAACTTTGTTTGAAACATTTTCTCTACAACTTTTGTATGAAACATTTCTCATTCTAAGCAGAAATGACCGAGATATGATAAACAATGTAAAGTACCCGCTATTCTTGTCAGATTTTAATGAAACTTGAATTTTGTTAACAGTTTTTCGAAAAATACTCGGATATCAAATTTCATGAACAATCGTTCAGTGGGAGCGGAGTAGTTCCATGAGGACAGACGGACGGACAGACATGACGAAGCTAGTAGTCGCTTTTCGTAATTTTGCGAAAGCGCCTAATAAAAAAAAGATAAAATACTTTAACAGAATATTTTAATTTGGATTATAGTATATACAAAATATGTATATCAGCTTAAGTTTGTTTACTTGAACGATGCCAATTCCCGCCAGGAGCTCTTGGGCTGTTTCGTTAATTATAGAAGCCATTGTGCCGGTAGGTTTGCTTACACTCACAAACGATGCAGACGTCGCAGTAAGCGCTGAATTACGACGTAGTTAGCACACCTGGTATTTCGCATTGTTGTGTTGGTGCAGAATGTTTTAAGCGATAATTACCTGCACTGCTTCATTGTTGAAGGTACTGTGCGAGTAAGAATAAGCGGGATGGCGGTAGGCGGGCGAAGTAAGAGAGACGGGAAAGGAATGTGTCAATACTGCATAAGAAGTGTAAAAAATTGTCAACGGGAATTGCACTTGTATCTTTGCGACTGTCGTCTATCAGACACGTTCGCAAAATTAAGAAAAGCGACTGGCAGCTTCATCATATCTTTTTTGAAATTTGAAAGAAGTCATCCCGTTGTGTGTTTGTATATTCACTTTATTATTTATACTACCGTCAACACAACTATAACATATACAATGTTTTATAGCAACATGTTTCGACTCCTCGACAGTCATCTTCAGGCTATACTAAGAACCATTAGATTTTTACACTGTGGTAGCGCGCATTTGGGATCCCATATGCTTAAAACGTTTTTACAATGTAATTTTTGTAAGCATATGGGTTCCCAAACGCGCGCTACTACAGTGTAAAAATCTAATGGTTCTTAGTATAGCCTGAAGATGACTGTCGAAAATCGAAACATGTTGCTATAAAACCTTGTATTCGTCATATCTCTCTGTCCGTCCACATGGAACCACTCGACTTCAACTGGATGGAGATTCGTGACATTTGATATTTGAGTATTCTTCGAAAATCTGCCCATAATAACATTCAGGTTTAATTAAAGTCTGACCAGAATTACGGGTACGTCTTGCGTGGTACAAAACACCAACGTAACACTTGGCCTTACCTGTCATACAGGTTCACTCCCCGTTCTTGCCACACGTCCAGCCCATCCCGTTTCTCTTTATTTCATTGCCCTACTGATCTTGTACAAAGGACACATAAAGTTCCTGGTTCTGCACTGAGCTCCAGTCGCCTTCTGCTCTGTGCCTTCTACGGAGCTCGGTGTATCTGCCGCAACACTTGGCGCTCTCTCTGATCTGCGTTTTGCCTCAGAATAACAGACAGTCTTTCACAGCCGTGCAAAACAACAGGTGACGTTTTATTTTTTGTTGTCAGAAATTACACAAACCGGCATATTTACGTGGTAATTAATTTTGATAATTTAATACGTTTCATTGTACAAAACAGTTGTTGCCATGCGGTAGACCCATGTGTAGGCCCAGTGTTTATTCAAGGTTCAGATGTTAGGATACATCGTATGAATGGTAGGAGGTTATAGGATTTAACGAGAAAACGAGTATCTATAACGTAAAGAAATTCAACATATTTCACAGTGATATTTTGTACACAGCTGAAATCGGCGGCGTTACACATCTTTCAAGAGGTTTAATAACTTTTTAAATTCATCTATTCTTTCAGTTACTGGGAGATTCTGAAAACTTGAACTAAGTTCTAAACCAAAAGTTGTATAGAGGTACAGAGAGACATTAAAAAAGAATGATATGAGTCGTGATGAGGTTGGAGTTTCATCCATGGAGAGTGGATGGAGAGCAAGTAAATCTGAGTTATTCGCTGGACAACTTACACAAGAAATAAGCGAAAATCAATGTCAATAGGTAAAATGGCGAAGAACACGTCTGGCAAATAAACTTGGCGTGTAAGTACTTCATTGTGGTGTATTGTGGACTTAATGGTGCCAAACATAGTGTAATGTTGCACAATACGCGTGTTTATTATTACTGCTTGTGGAAATGTATCGCACATACGAATAAAATATTAAAGTTGCTAATATAATTAAGAAAATCACGCAATTGCAATTACGTCTTTGCATAACTCTCGAGATAAATCTTGCTGAATAAGTGCCCACACAAGTAAAAGGGAACGTTGGCATTGCATATAATAAGATGATCAGATACAAGAACTGGCGGCTTCTGAGTGTACAAGAACTGTGCTAAAATCTGTAAGCCATTGTCAGTAACACAACTAAGAAGCTTTTATGGTGTGTGAAGAGATTCAAGATGAAGAGCTCAAAATGGTGTTGTATCCAGTGGGCAAAAGAAGAGTGGCCCGTGAAATGCACGGCCGCACTGTAGCCTCCTCTAGTTCAAGCCATTACTTGCAATTTCTCGAATGAATGACGCTTTCCCCAACAGACGCAGGAGGCATGCGGTACAAATATCCAAACCAGCGCCGTACACGTTGAGACTGAAGTTATTTAACAACGCTCATTCACCTTGACACGTTATAGACGAAGGCCATAATGTATTCACCACATTACGTACGTGTAAAAAGCACAAAGTATAGAAAATGCTACGAAACCTTTTGCAGTGTGAAAGAACCATCCGAAGTTTCTCTTGGCGTTGTCTGTCGGTGTGAGACATTGTGAGCAAATTCTTACCGATTTGGCCGATCGTACAGTGTGGGTTTGTATGCGTGGACTATGGAATTTACAGTGCCGACAAGGGGGGATGGGTAGCCGGTAATGTTGCATATCTTTTTACTTTCTCGGTATTATCAGTGTGTGTGTCAATCGTACAAATTAACCCTTCAGACCAAGCCCAAATCTTTGTGCAATAGAGAGGCCAGTCCTTCCAATTTAGTGTCAAGATTTTTAGTTGGTCCGCCCCTTGCTATGGGGCCTCCTAACCCCCTCTTGGAGGCCCTGGAAATTTTCAAATTCACAACTAGCACGACAGGTGATTTCCCTGGCTGACACTTCAGCCTCGCAAACTGTTGACTGTCAGCGTTTAACGCAAAACATATCTTGGCCGTTCTTGTGCAAAACTCTCCCTGTGTCTCCTGAAGCCGTTCTCCTAGACTGCCCCTGTATGCCAGCCGGTAACGTCTTTGCACCTTCAACGCCAATTGCAGTGCCTAGTGCAAGGAACAAACTGGTCAAAGCTTGCTGCCGCAGCCACGCCATTAACTGTTTCTGTTTGTTCAGTAGCGCTCCTACCGGGAGCACTGTAAACCTCATGAACCTGAGCGATTCAGTCGTAGCGTGTACTATGGCATTATGTATTTTGTGCATATTTGTAATGTGATAAATAAATAATGGACATCTTGTGGGCCTATATTGTGGAATGAGGTGTGCAAATGTACTTGAGTGTTTAGTATGGGCCGGGACAGCTGTTTAGTGCTGCTGCTGCTGCTGTGGCGCTGCTAGGAGATAGATTTTGAACCACGCAGTGTACGTACACTTAACATACTGGCAAGTTCATTTAATTGTTGCCATGGAAACGCAACAATACGTTCTCTTTGTATTTTGACCTACCATCATATAGCTGTCAACAATATAAAACTGTTCAGCACTGCCATTGTGCAACAATAGGTGTCCTTTGCACTGTTGTCGAGATACAAAATGTTTCCTACTGCTGTCGACAATATAAACGTAATTAGGCGTATCTTAGTAAGTAACCAACTTAATGCACAAATTCGTGTTTTATAATAAGTTTATTATATGCCTCTACATGTTTCGAGCACTATGTGCTCATCTTCAGGAGGTCAAAATTGTAATATACAGCATCTGGTATCGTCACACTCTGTAGGTGACCGTCCCGTGCACAGGTTGAGAGAGGACTGTGCACGGGACGGCCACCTACAGGTGTAATGATACCAGATGCTGTATAGTAAAATTTTGACCTCCTGATGATGAGCACATAGTGCTCGAAACATGTAGAGGCACATAATAAACTTGTTATAAAACAAGAATTTGTGCATTAAGTTGGTTAATTACTAAGATTATACGGAGATGCACTGTCAGCAAAACATAAAAAAACGTAATTAGGTCTTCATGTAAAGTGCCCGGCATTTTTGTCCGATTTTAACCAAAGTTTGAATTTCTCTGGAGATTTTCTTTAGCTCCCCAGTACCAAATAACGAAGCTTATATCCTCTTTACGCGACTTATACGGCCGAGCTTCAAGATATAAGTCGGTATTTATTATTATGTAGAAGGTTTTTCGCTTTTGAAAGACGTGCAGTTTAACTTTCATTTCTCAAGTAAATCTTTTGATATGAAATTCTGTGCCCAGCTTTCAGCAGCGTTCAGTGACAGTGGCGTTTAATTTGGATTGGGACTTACCCCATCTATCCTAGCTGGACGGTTCGCAATATTTATCTAATTTTTTAAATGAATGATGACAACCGAACAAAAGAAGGCAACTCAACCAGCGATCGACATTATATAACACAGTATTTGCTGTTGCCTCAGCTGCGTGCACGGCGCGGTTCGACCGGGTTTCTAGTTGCTGTAACGACTTACATAATGCACCAACAGCTCACACTCTTTTGTTTAATTTAAGACCGTCCGTGATACATACCGGAGTGGGCGGGAGGGGCTAGGGAGGCGGAGGCGCTTGCAATCACGTCCGACACCTACTTGTATTGTGTACTGAGTATATTTTGTACGAATGAGCGGTTATATAAAGCTCACATATCTGAGCTGACGTAAGTATTAATCTAATCATTATGCCTTGACGTTGCGAAACTTAACACACACGCTCTCGGAGAACCCACCGCCGACGTTAAATGGCACCAGGGACAAAGAACCAGTCCAAGTGGGAGTTTGAAAATCAGGTGTCGAGTTAGGTTTATTTTATTACATTCAGACTGTACTTGTACCAGTAAGTAATTAACATTGCAAGACGACCGTGTTCATTAAAAAAAGAACCGATCGGTAAGTGATATTTACGGAAATAGTTGTTGGTGAATGTGAGAATTGGAAGAAATGCGTAGGCTGTATGACAAATGCAATGTTGCTTGATGTTACGGCAGGTGCTACCACTTGTACTGAAGTTGCGGTGAGGTGCTTTTCGGAAAAAAAGAAAGAAAGACAGAAAGAAATTCGGAAACAACTGACGTGCCACTGTCGACCAAGATCACCGCTTGCACCCCCTCTCCATGTCGGGGTAAGCTGATAACTGGCTCCGAAGTCATTGGCCTGTAGGTGATAAATATTCTCCCCACAGCCCCACGGTTTCGTAGTTTATTGCGTTTTTTTCTCTCTCGTTTGAGTAAGGATTGTGTGTACTGAAAGGACTGGCCAGTACGTTGGCAGCACCCTGCCTGTCTAGGGATGGCTGCTGAATTGCATTGTCTGCCGAACAGCGGTTACCCCTTGCAATTACCAATTTCATCACATCCGTTAGTGCATTTGTCAGTAACGGCGTCCAGATTACCCCAACAGATTTCGCTCAAACTCGATATGATGATCCTACCTACATCATGTTCAGAAATTTTGACTTCCATGCACTTTTACTCGACGTAAGAGTCGTGGTGGCCTGTTTAAAGAGTTGATTTGTCCAAGAATCCAACTGTATTCTTGTACGTTATGCAGTGCCTGCTAACCGGGCAGCTGCCCGCAGCCCCGACCTGTAATGGGCGCTAAGACGTCGCTAATATAATCAGAAATATGGTGCCAGTAACCTCAGGTTTCCACGCGCGTAATAATTTCTCCAACACTTATCAGCAGTTTGGGCACACGCCCTCAGGAAGGTTCGCCACTCCTATCCTCAGGTTGAAAAAGTTAAAATAAAATCCGTTTGACGGGGCTCCAAATTATGAGCTTGCCCGGGGCATCCACATGTTACGGGCCGACCGTATTGTCATCATCTGAGTAAGCAGACAGGTCTGAATGAAACTCCTTTCTTGAAAAAGTGATTGGATTATGAGATTGCCATGCATTTTGTGTGTATCCCACCGTTTCATATCTTGAACCAGCTGCCCTATTTACACAAAACTTCGAATGGACATTCCTAACGCCCTGCCGCGTACGTTTGTATGATTAGTAATACTATCATGGGAGTGACAATGCCGCCCAGTGTAGAACAACATTGTTGCTACATGCGATCTGTATTTATGTTTCGATTTTTGGCGTTAACGGGTCACAGGTTATAGGAATGTGAAAAGTCGTAAGCACATAGATAGGAAAGAGCGGCTGTTGACTGCCCTTCCTCGTACCGACGCAGAAGAGCGCGTCGCGTTTGGTTATAATTGGGTTCTTGGTCTTTTGTTGCCATGGACCCCTTTGAGAGTCTGGTGAAACCTACGGACTCCTCATAAAAATGTGTTTAAATACATGAAATAAAATACGTACAGAATATATATGTGTATATATTACATTTAGAAGAATATATGGTCCTAAATATGAAAACGGGGAATGGATAAGTCGGACATATCGAGAACTAGAAGAGATGAGCAAAGGAGAAAATATAGTAAAATGGATAAAAGGGCAAAGGATAAGCTGGTTGGGTCACCTAGAGAGAATGGAGGAGGATAGGATGCCCAAAAAGATCTTCACTCAAGAACTGAAAGGGACGAGAAGAAGGGGAAGACCCAGGAAAAGATGGAAGGAGGAAGTAGAAGGAGATCTTCAAGTGCTGGGCGTGAGAAGATGGAGATAGTTGGTGGCAGATAGGAAAAAATGGAAGGACATTGTTCGACAGGCCAAAGCCCACAGTGGGCTGTAGTCCCAATGCAAGAAGAAGAAGGATATATATATATATATATATATATATATATATATATATATTACACTGAACAGTGTATAGATTTGGGTAAAAAAACTAACTTGATGCAGTATTTATCCTCAGTTTATTTCGTCAGTTAACCTGAGGATAAATAGTATATAAAGTTAGTTTTTATTACACAGATGTGTCGAGATGCACGAATAACAAAACATTAAAAAAATGTATAGATTGTATTACAAAGGAACCTAATTATGCCCAAATACACTTTTTAAAATACTAAAAAATTACAAATATGTAATGTGGTAATATATTTGCTTCTTTATTAATCCACTAAATCAGTGATTCTCAGAGTGTGCTTCACGGATTCCAATAGATCCACTACCAATTCCCAGGGGATCCGTGGATACCGTGGATATATTTCTGTAATGGCTACTCTGAAGTTTACTTATTTTTTAATTAAATAAATAATGTTCTTCTAAAATAATAGCGGAATTTCGTTAATTGGACATAAGTTTATTTCGTATGACCGTTAGAATATCAAATTAAGAAACTTCCTGTACCCACGAAGCGAACGACAATCAGTTCAATCGAGGTCAAATCATGCGGTGCATTGTTACATATGCTTCTGGTATATATTAGTATCTACCGAACACCAAGTCTGACACATACATTTTAAATTTTGGATACCTCTCATCCGGGCACTGTGTATGGGTGTGAGTCCTTAGTTTTCGAAACCAGAAAGGCCCGCGGACAGAAACGTTTGGGAGACACTGCATTGATCAGTAACAGGACAATAAATAAATTTAAGAGATAAGCAAGTTGAAATTAAATTTCATTAAAAAAAAGGACATTTCAGTGTGAAGGCAGATGTATTTCGGGTTTCCTTTCTTAGGCTGTAATAAGTTTAGATAGTGAGATTTATTGAAGTGAACAAACATTTTTGGAGTCTAGAGGCCATATAAATTACTTCGTTGCTTACATTCATTATTGAATTAAAAGCTAAATTTCAGTCAGAGTTCAGATAAAATAGAATTGCAATTTTTGTTTCCCATCCATTTCACGGACCCTCTGAAATATATCCCTAGGTTTAGAACCGCTGGGTTATACCCTATTACCGTGGTCGATACACAGATCATGCTGTACGTGAATGAGAAGTTCATGTCACGTGGTGCCACGTGACCACGTGTTTGTGTGCCACGTGACCCGGTCACACAGCAGCCAGTTTGATGAGTGCTACTTCCTGACAAAACCAAAGGAAGAAAAATTGTCTGCGCCTTTATGGAGCTTCTTTTTCTTCTCTTTTTGTTTGTTTCACTCTTGGCTACTTTCATTTGTTCCATTTTCGTAGGCACTTGGATGAACAAAGCTATTCTGAACATCAGGCAAGTTAGCAGGTGACAGCTGTGTTGTAACGCATTGTCACGCAATGAGCCCCAGGCGTATCAGTGTCAGCTGAATATAGCTGTCAATAAGGGAATGGCGTTGTGGAGGCACGTGGGTTGTGTGTGACAGGGAAACTTATTACCAGCAAGTGAATCCTGTAGAAGTTAGCCTGCGGGATTACCATATGTCTCCCGTTTCTCTCGGACGTGTCCTCATTTTGATACCAAATGTTTACGTCCGACCGGAATTTTTTTTTTTTCATCCAGAGGCGAAATTGTCCGGGTTTTACACATCCATCTTGCATCATTATTCCGAGGGTTCATATAGACATGTGCGGAGTTGAAGATTTGAATTTGGACGAAAAACGCAGCCAAGGCTACATGTTACTAATTTTATGTTGCTTGCACCGTCCATTTTAATATAATTATACATCATTAACTAACAAAATGCACCTTTTCTAAACTAATATTTTAATTTTTAGTTTTTATGTCTTCTACATGTTTCGAACCCGAGGATTAATCTTCAGGAAGACGGTTGTGTATACAGGTATGGTATAGTGTGTTTCACGTGCATCGGTATAAACAATCTGGTATGTAGAAGAGTTTATACCTAGACCTCAATATTCAACACACTCTTCTATCTACCAGACTTCTTATACTGACGCATGTAAAACACACTGTATACACAACCGTCTTCCTGAAGATGAACCTTCGGGTTCGAAATCTGTAGAAGACATCAAATATCAAAAATTAAAACGTTGATTTAGAAAAGATGTATTTAGTTGTTTTTGGTTCTATAATGTCATTATTTATTACCGTTTTCGTGTTTTCAGTCCATGTTTCCCGGCGTCCTCCATTAATATCGCCACTGTGGTTTTACTTCATTTTCAAATGCACTGCAGTAATTTCAGCAATGGTACTATTGCAAGTACAGTCAAAAATAAGGTGAATGTGGTTGAGGGAGGGAGGGGGTGGGGAGCTGTGGGAGGAAGCTACAGACAACTGCACGTGATGGTTGAATTTGTTTTTTGTGCAGAATTATGGCATAATTTGTATATAAGGTAAACCTGCATTAAAAGAAATAAGAATGTTACTAAAATTAAAGAAGACGATGTGAATTTTTGTGCAGTAGTAAGAGCTGTACTAGCTCATCATACTCATCGCCTACCACCACCACCACCACTACTACCACTACGACAACAACAACAACAACTACTACTACTACTACTATTAATACTACTACTACGAATACTACTCATAATAATAATAATAATAATAATAATAATAATAATAATAATAATGCTGGTGCTACTGCGATGTGATCCTATTTGTCCTTTCCGGCTGTATAAAGACTTACCAGATTAAACCAAAGTTGTTGTTCCCTGCATTTCTGTTTTAATTTGAGTACATAAATTAATCTAAAATTATAAACGAAATGCTCAGACGTAGGTTAGACTGGGGGTTAAAAAGTGAGTATGGTAAAAAATGTTTAACACAGCTTAACCATGTGTGCAGTGCCAGACACCAAAACTTGCACTTCATTACAAACCAGAGTGATGTAGAAGTACAGGGAGACCCAAAACCATTGCCGTGCAGACTGAAAAGTTCTCAAGAAAGAGAATAATGAAGTTTGAAAATAACTTTGACATAATTCGTTGCGGTGTTTCGAATTAAATTCAGTTATTTGTTTTAGGCCCATGGTTCCTTGTTGGGTAACCTTCGGGTTTTGCATAACAACTGGGAACGCTCGTCACTCTGGTTGTAAGGTGGTTATGTAATCATTTACCAGCGATACGACAATGATACAACATTTGAAGTGTCTTACGTAGGAACTTCGAGGCTTTTTATAAACCGCTGACTCAGTAGTGTGTTGATTCCATTCGTCTTATGTAAAAGTGTGTACTGTCACATGATCAGTTGTGCGTGCTACCAACGTTTTTTCATTACTATGCACTGTTCCGCTTCGAGCTGATTGGCAGCAGCGGAATTTGCAGTTAAGGACAATTAGAACTTCATACACGATTTAACATTCATAGGTCCGTGCATCGCTAATATATTCGCAGAGTATAACCAACAAGATGCAACGTTTTACAATTTCTTTATTTCTGCGAGACAC
>Ga0209755_10009142_pt1 | contig 10493 bp, 7 predicted proteins | sample TergutCo191P1_FD_187301 | JGI IMG/M metagenome (GOLD analysis project Ga0209755, IMG submission 187301) | Cornitermes sp. P1 segment gut microbial communities from Petit-Saut dam, French Guiana - Co191P1 (SPAdes) (version 2) | ecosystem: Host-associated > Arthropoda: Insects > Digestive system >...
AACAAAAAAAAAAAAGTATTTTTTTTTTTAAATGAGCTATAAGAGTAATGACTAGACCTCACAAATGGTATGCACATCAAACCTGTTCATAAATCACAAAATTAATAACATTTTACAATTTCAAACACACTGTTCATTCTGTCAAACATGTCTACTTACTGACCATCAAGCTACATTTTCATTGACAGCTGATTATCTGCATATTTCATACACTGCCTTATACAAATGCATGTTTTATTTACCGGCATGTGTCAAGGATGCCTCCACATAAATATCAACAAGCTGTATCTTATAAACCTATTGGTATGAAAAAGGGAGTTAGGGTAACACAGTGAAAAGAATGGCATGGCTTTGGGCTGGACAACCGTGGAAGTGTGATCTGACTGACAGCAGGTCCACACTGTCGAAACCTGGTCTGGGACCCAGTCAGCCTCATATTGGATGGGCACTAGGAGCTCTTTCCTCAAGGTAGAAGCATTTGACAGTGTGAAGCTGACCATATGGTACTGAGGTTACAGGTTACTGCAGCTATACCTTTACTTCCCCACATGCTGTCACGTTGTGCTTAATGGTTTACCTTCACCTTTATTAGTAACTGAGACTTGGAATGCCCAATAACAAGGTGCAAGAGAATACAAATCAATGTGTTGTTAAGTATGGATTTTGTAACAAAATACAAATGCTCATACAAGGTATAAACATTTCCTGCTGTTTCTGAATGAATACCTTGAAAGGCAAACAATAAAGCATATGAACTTCTATGTTTCTAGGAAAGTACTTTATTCACTGAAACATACATGTCTTAAATTACATTAACCATTTAAGTCTTTCATAAATCTGAGTCACAGTTAAAGTCTGCACTTTATGTAACATTTCGTTATAACACATAAATGTAAAAGTCAGAACAGACAAACTTTCCAGACGTGCTACTTGCTAATTTACATACCTCACTGGGGCTATGTATTCACTTATTCTGGACACAGGTTTATTACTATAAAGTTAATCACACTACAGATATCATACTGCACCAAATCACAAGTTACATTTTATTGTTTAATGAAATGATCATGACAATATCATTTATTTACTAAATGTGTAATAAACATCCTTATTGCTGGTCTCACTGAAAAAGTGTATGGCAAGTGTAATTCTTTAACCCTATTTTGCGTAATGCTGTAAGTTTGTTCTGGTCACGTCTGGGTCCAGGCCATTAATGGCAGGCAGAAAACATATGAATATGGCATATCAGCAACAAATGGTTGTCATGGTTGAATCTCCAGAAATCTTCTTGCACCAAGAAATAAGAATAACCCAGTCCTATGTTGAGCTAGTGTCCTAATATTGAAGCCAGTGAACTGATGTTTTGGATGGGATTCAAAGTCGACATGATCAATCACGTGAACAAAGACATTCACTTTGCAGATGATAATTTTCTTGAAAGATGCTGTGATGTCATAGTTGCGTGTAGTGTAGAGGAACTTAGGTCATTTGTTGGTCTGTTCTGGCCTCAGTCAGCAAGTACTTTCTTCAAAGGTCTTCTCTGGTTCCTTATTCCAGCAGTTCATCATGTCATCATAAATCTGCAATCTGTCTCTCTTCATTCTCTAAATATGGTGCATTCACTGCTTTTAATTATCAAAAATTATGGGTTAATCCTGATCCAATTTTTAGTTCACTCAAAATGTTATTAATGTTCATGATGTAACTCTTTCAATCATTTCAAACTTGACTATAAAATAAATATTTTCTACAACCTAATGTCTTGTTTTTGCAGCCCAATCTTTATGATACTCATACATATGAGAACGAAGGCTCATTTTATTCTTGGTTAGTTTGCCACACTGAGGGCAGGCGAAAGGTCCTCGTGCATCACCATGAATATTGGCAATGTGAGTCTGAAGGTTGTCTCGACGTGAGAAGTGTTTAGTACATTTAGGACAACCATATCGAAGCATTCCACCATGAAATGAGGGTGCAGTCTTCTTAATATAGCCCCCCTGACCTGAAACAATACACAAACATCTGTACACTTCTCACACACACCATACATTTTGATGTGATAAATATTACCAGTAGTTTTTAAATATATTCATCTTAAACCATGCACCTCCACTATTAACATGGGACAAAACAATCAATGAACTATAATACACTTCACAATTATCTCTTCAATTCTTGCAAGAATGTAAATAATAGTAACAAGTAGTTTCAAAATATTAAGACACTCCATAAAATTAACTGGAAAAACTATATAAATACAAATAAATAAGCAAAAACAACTTGTATATGAATTTAAAGACTTTATTGTATAAATTTTATAATAATGACATATACTGTATAATGCATGGCCTGTAACTGACATCTGCATTCACTAATGGTGTCTCCCTGCAGATAAACCAGCAGAATGAAAACATGAATGAGGTATAATAAAAGAAAACAAAGAGCAAACTTAACTCACAGTTTACTGATTGGGTACAAAATGTACCCAGGCATGGTCTTTTCTTGAACAATTCTCACTGGTATAGAGAAACAATATTACAAAATTTTTTATTTGTTCTTCTAAATCCCACTGACACAAAATAATCATTATTCAGTGAGTATATTGTTTTTTCACAACCAACTAGACCATTTTGTACCCATGTCAGTAAAAAATATTTCAAATATGTGTTCTGCCAAAACTTATTACACAAATCATCTAACACATAAGAATTGCACTAGCTCTTCTATGGGACAGCTGACTGACTAATGAGCTCAGATTTTGCAGTCACATGTTGGTAGCTTTCATTGATGAAGTTGTAACTCATGATTCTACTGCCACTCCTCAGTTAAGTATAGCCTGAATCATCAGAAGGTTGTGCTTGCTTGTCTGTGAAGAGTATGGATCCTTATGAAGCAAGACCGAATGCGATGAGAAAATGCTGTTTGACGAACTTGAAGCCCAGTCACATAACACTGACATATGTGACAGTGCAACTGACAGATTTGATTTGATTTGATTTGAGTTATTATAATTTCAAGAAATCCATATAGAGTAGAAATCCAATGGTTATAGGAACAGTCATAGAGTAAGTAACTTGGCTCTATATAGCACAGTCAGTCATTAGACAAATATATATACTGACAATAGAAAGGTATAAGCAGAAAATAATTAAATAGGAGATAGTCATAAGACAGATACAAATCCACAATACTATAAAGAAACTAAAATATGGCAATACTGTACATGGTTATAAGCTAGTTGAATTAACCTAAGAGCTGTGATATAATTACAAAATAATATTATAAAATAATAAGTAGATAGCAACAGGAATAATGAGTACAATGGAGCCTAGAAGTTATACAATGTAATAAGTAATAAACATAGCGTAAGTTACGTATTCTTCTTGCTGAAAAATTAATCTAAATTGTAAAATGTATGTTTTAGCATATAGTGCTTAGGGCATCTTTAAACTTTTCGGGATTGCTAGCAAGATCCTTAATTGTCAAGGGAAGAGCATTAAAAAATTAATGCCAGAATAAAAAACTCTCTTCCGATACATAGTCAGGGATACATGAGGCAAGTGCAAATTGTTTTTTTTTGTCTGGTGTTAAAGTTATGATAACAGATATTTGGGGCAAAGTAACCCCTATTATGAACAACAAAAAAATAACAAAATGAAGATTACTGAGATGAGAGTGTTAATATTTTTAGTTTATTGAATAATCCTGTACAGGATTCCCTATAGCCAATTCCCATTAGTATCCTAATTACCCTTTTCTGGACTTAAAAAATTATAGGGTTATGTGGTGAGTTTCCCCAAAACATTATGCCACAGGGCACAATGGAGTGAAAAAGGGAATGGTAAATCATCTTCAGAGCAGAGATAGACAAATATGGTTTGATATTACGATTTAAGTAACATGTACTGCTTAGTTTTTTTTGTAAGCAAATCAGTATGATTTGTCCAAGTTAGTGAAGAATTTACAGTTAAACCAAGAAATATAGTAGAATTAATTGCAGAAATTGACTTATTATCATAATCGATAACAATTTCAAGTTGATTGTTATTTTTAGATATAAATTTAATAATGTGAGTTTTGGCAACATTTAAAGAAAGTAAGTTATGTTTAAATAGTCATTCAAAGTTTGAAATACAGTGTTAATAGTTTTATAAAAAACCAAAGGATTGACAGAAGTGACATGAGTGAAAATGAATATGTGTCAAGTGAACATCCTGATCAAGAAGAATGTGACCATGTGTCTACACATGAAACTGATTCCGATGGACATAACGTAACTGCATCAGATGATAGTGATAATGATAGTGAAACAAAGGGGGGTTATGAAACAAAAAATGGACAAATTTGGAATAAACTACCCCTTCTTGTGAGTTGCTGCAGGAAACATGATATAGTTGTAGGCAAGCCAGGACTGATTGCTTATAGGGAAAATATTTCAAGTGTAGCTGACACCCTAAAACACTTCATTACTGATTACATACTGAATGAAATATGTCATCATACTAATGTTGTGGGCAGTTCTGAAATTCCAAATTTGTGGAAAGATACTAGTTCAGAAGAGCTTCTTGCACTCTTGGGTTTGTAATTTGTTTCTGGCATTCTGAGGACAAGAAAGGAACCTGTAGCAAATCTGTGGAAAACAAATGCTGCCTATGCCAGGCCAATTTTTTGTGCAACAATGGCAAGGGACCGGCTCTCTCAAATTCTACGTGTCATTTGTTATGATTACAAAACTACAAGAAATCACTGGAGACCAACAGACTAATTAGCTCCTATCAGAGATGTATTTGAAAGTATAGAAAGCAGATTTCAAGTGGCATACACACCAAACGAACACATAACTACTGATGAACGGGTAGTGGTGTTTAGGAGTAAATGTCCATTCTGCATGTTTATAAAGTCAAAACCAGGAATGTATGGGGTCAAATTATGGGTTGCTGCTGATGCAAATAATTTTGATGCCTGAAAAATGCAAGTACACCCTGGCAAGAATGATGGAATAAGGGAGAAGAAGGAGGGCTGTCAAGTTTGAAAAGATATGGTGTGTCATCTGTATGGAACTGGAAGAGGTGTTACTGCTGATAATTTCTTTATAAGTTGTGAACTAGCAAATTTCCTTTTGACTAAGAACATAACAGTGGTTGGCACAGTAGGTAAGAATAAGCCTGAAATTCTGGCATTATTTCTCAGTGGAAAACCAAAATGTGTCCATTCTTCTATCTTTGGTTTTACTAATGTGCTAACACTGGTATCACATGTAACAACAAGAAACAAGACTGTCATCCTCAATGCATCACAGCATCATGATGACACATGCATGGGAGAGGAAAAAGATCACAAACCTGAAATCATCATGCACTATAATGCCACTAAATGTGAGGTTGATGTTCTGGACAAGCATGTGAGGGAATACACTTGTATGAGATCAATGAGGTGCTGGCCATTGAAACTACTCAACTTGAATGATGTTGTGTGTGCAAATACATTTGTACTGTGGATGCTGAAATATCCTAATTGGCAACAAAAGAAGAATAATCAAAGACATCTGTATCTGCTTTCTCTAGGAGAGTAAATGACAACACCATATATGAGAAGAAGGGCTGATAATGGAAACAATGACAGACAATACTTGCAGGGCCATAACAGCAATGGGTGTCGCTTGCAGACATCAGCTACAAATGTGAAGACACGTGTAGGAAGACGGTGTGGAAGGAGCTCTATTTGTCCAACAGCTAAGGACAAAAGAACAGACTGGAAATGTTGTCAGTGCTCAGAATGGGTGTGCAAGGACAAATTATATATACCTTGAAGATATTTTTTCAGTGTCACAGCATAATTAAATACAGATACACTTCCACAGATGAGCAACATTTCAAGAATGCACAAAAAATGGAAAACAAGTTCCAACACAAAATTTTACGAATAAAAACGAATTTTGAGATGCACATCATGTCACAGCATATGAAACATGCCACATACGGATGTAACAGTAGCAGCTTAACTGGGTACTAGCAGCACAGAGCAAACATATGACACAATGTGCAAAACATCTGCTATTTGACACTCAGTTCATATTCATATTCATACTCATATTCGTATTTATTCACCTTCCATTAGATCTTTATAGATACGGAAACAGTCACAATAATACATAAAAGTGTGCAGTGCATTTGTCAAAACACATTAATAATTAAAATACAAGTAAGACAAGCAAGAAGTTAATGAAAAGTAAGAATATGTTATGTTACACACTAAATAAGATCTTAAACCTATCAAATAATCAAGTAAAAAACAAAGAACCATGATCATTGGGATGCTGATTGATAAAATTCATCTAGACTATAGAATGTATGTTCAATAAGGTAACTCTTTAGTGTGGATTTGAAACGCTTAGCATCATTTGACAGAACTTTAATATTTGATGGTGATGATATATCTTACTTCCAGAATACAGTACTCCTTTCTGCACTAATGTTAAGCTTGTATAAGGTAAATGTAAGTTGCAGTTGAAACGTGTATTCAAATCATGAATTTCAGAATTGGATTGAAATAGACCTCTATTCTTGTTAACAAAAATAAGTAATGAGAAAATGTAATGAGATGGAAGCGAAAGTAGTTGTAACTGTTTGAACAGTTGATGGCATGAATCATGACTAACAGTATTTGTAATGATTCCTATTCTTCTTTTTGAATTTTAAAAATGCTGTTGCTATGATGTGAATTACCCCCAAAAATAATACCATATGACATAACTGAATGTACATAAGAAAAACAGATCATGCTCAATATATCCACAGATATAAAAGGTTTTATAGCCCTAATAGCATAACAGGCCTTATTCAATTCTGATGTCATTGCAGCAATGTGATCCTTCCATGACACTGTGTTATCAATGATCAGACCTAAAAATTTAGTGCTATTGATATTAGTCTTTATTGAATTGGGAATAATTATTGGAATTTTTCTTTAATTTTGTTTTTTAGTCAAGAATTGCATAAAGTGTGTTTTATTACAGTTCAATGTTAAAAGATTACTCTTACACCAGTTAGGTATTTCGGTCATTACTGAATTAAGGTTATTCTTGAATTCCTCTGGATTAACAATGCTCGTTCCATCAGGAAATAGTATCAGGTTAGCTAATTTGCTTATGCTTAAAGAAAGATCATTTATGTATATAAGAAACAGTAATGGACCCAATACCAAACCCTGTGAACACCATGTTTCACATATACCCATTTAGAAAATACTTTATTAGGTTTACTATCTTTCACTGATATTCTCTGATGTCTATTTTCTAAGTACGATCTCATTAATTTGTTAGCTACACCAGAGATCCCATAAGTACTGCTGTCAAATGCATCTGGTTTCAAAGCGTTATGGTACATTAGTTGAAAAACTATATAATACTTAAATGACAGATGGAAACTGAATCATATTCATATGACACAGGGTTGAATGCAGACTGAGAATTCACCAAGGAAGGCCATGTTACACAGCAGATACATAAAGTAAGGGAAAACTCTCTTATGGTTTGCAGCAGGAGTCTACTGCATGTCCAAAGTTATGCCAACATATGTTAAACTCAGCTATCATTCATCGGCTTGTTAAACAAAGACTTCTTTATAAGAACCTAAGACAGTGGGTTAAAAAACTGCTGTCAACAATGGAGTGAAAAGTACATTCCCACTGTCATTTGTTCAACTGCTGGACGGGAAACACAAACATTGCAATGTTCACAAGTACATTTCCTACACATTTCATGAACTATGCATTCCAGCTTCAGATAGTAAGATATCTGACAAACTGTTAACATAGGTTAGGTTACACTTAACATTGTTTCAACTGTATAAATGTGTAATGTAGAGTAAATGTATGTTAACAACAGAGACAGAGGAAAAGTTGTTCTTGTGCACATTATGAAGGCATGTGACAGAGAGGAGGTTAGCTCCATTCAGTTTTAACCCTGGCATTAGATGGAGGTGAGTAATTGGCCTCTCACCCCAGCTGCTTTACCCACCAGTAAAGAGCTACTATTAGACACTGAATAAGAGCCGGGCTGGGCGGTTACTGGGATCAGCCCAGATGTTTTGGAGAAAAGAAAAATCTCGTCCTTGCTGGGAATTAAACCATGTTTCCTCAGTTGTTCAGCCTGTAGCTTAGGCACTAGATCAAATGTGCTATCCTGACTCCCTTCAGTGCACACTGCAATATCTAATAAAACAACCTGGAATTCAGCTGTTTATGATTTAGTAGTGGATATAATGAGCAGACAAGCTGAGTAAGATACATGACATGAAAAAAGTAATAAACATATGTGACTGAGTCAAATTATATTTATTAAGCAAAATTTTTTAAAACATGTACATATAATTAGTTTCTTGGGCTTCTGACAGTAGGAAGTATCTCGTAAAGATTTTCTTAAGCATGATATATAGTAAACCAATGAATGCACTTTGGTAAAGTATATTTTACCAAAGGGCATTCGTTGGTTTACTGTATTTTATAATTTAATGCACAGGTATGGATCATATTAAATTTATTTTCTTAATCACTGAACCCTCTCTGCGCCAAATTTAAGAGAATAAACGATTTGATTGACTTTGTTTCTATATTTCTGCAGTAAACTGAAACTGAAAACATCATTAACTTTCAAGAAATTGCAGAATTATATATTTTCAATGCATTTATTATCAACTACCAAAGACATTAGAACATAAGCTGCTAGTAATTATGGGCAAGACATCTTATTTGTAACATGGAAAATATTAAATTATGTAAGGTAAAAACACAGGGAAGATGGTCCTTGTCCAATTGCAAATGAAAGTCTGTGACAACTGATACAGAAGACAGTAATCTTTACCAATATCTTGTAAGCTTCAAAACTTTATGCTTATTTTCTAACTTTCAGTAACCACATTATTAACATTTAAGTATTTTAATTTGTTTCAAAAATTAAAATATTTCTGTACTAAGAGCTGACAACATGCAAAATTTACAGAACGTCTATTACCTGCTTTCCTTGATTTCCTCACACTAAGTCTATGTGAGTAAGTGCCTTTCTTAAGTATCTCAGATCTCTGTGATCTGGCCACAAGCTGCTTCTTTGAAATTCCATTTTCCTTGGTTACTTTTACCTCACTGTCATAAATGTAATTTGCTATGATGCCTAATATGACACTTTTCTGGTCAGCCAAAAGAAGGGTCATGCCTTGGTTCAGGTGGTTAGTTGTTAACCTCTCACTGTACAGGCCTGGGTTCCATTCTAGGCCCGTTCATACGGTTCTTGTGGAAGAGACATGCACAGAGATAGGTTGCTCTCCAAGTACTTAGGTTATTCCCTATCAGTACTAAATCATCAATTTACAATGCATTCATTCACATACCACCAGTAACCCCACATATCTTCCCCACTGACATAATCACTGAATAAGACAATTCTCAACCAACAAACATTGACAAATATGAAGTGAAACTACAGTAAAACCTAATTTTGAAATTTGACTTTAACAAAAAAAAGGCTTGTTCAACAAACAAATAGGACAAAATGTTATATACAATTACTTCCAATAAACAGACACTGTTTAATGCAGAAACATAAAGGAAAAACAAGAATTTAACATAAAACTGTCTGCCACAAAATTTGTTTACCATTCATATGATTTTGTTCTGCACTGCACAGTCTGAAATATGTCAGAGTAAGGATATTTCTCTCACACATAAGACTAATTGAATTTTATTCTGATACATCCTGTTGTATGTTTCTATATCACAAACAAACAAACTACACCATCCACCACAACACTTTAATGTCATATACCAATGTGTAACATGTTTCAGGCCTAAATTTAGTGAGACCTAACAGAATAATTGCGCATTTTAAATTGCTGGAATAACAAGTGCCTGATGATGGTATGTGTGCATGGAAATATGTAGCACAGTGTTACATGACATTAAGGTCTTGTGTTAGAAGGTGTATTTCATTTGTTTGTGACTTAGAAAAATACAATGGAATGTATCAGAATAGAACTGTTAGAGGCAGTCAAGCTTGCAGCATCAACAAATACAAAAACTTAAAGCAGACCCTAAATTTAGAGAGATCTCACTAACAGAACAACTGCATGCTAAAATGTACTTATATGTTTTACATGTGTGTAATACAAAGTGCGTGGTGACGGTTAGTGTGAACTGCAACATGTACCAGTATTATATAATATTAAAGTGTTGTGTTGGACAGTGTATTTGGTTTGTTCAAGACCAATTTAAAGCATGTGGTACAATACTTCAAGTGACTGCTGAAAAAAAGAGAAAAAGGTGAAAGGGAGTACTAATCTGTATGAGTGTCACAAATGCAGGCCAAAGTTCTGATTTGTATATTACATAAATATATGGAGAATACATGAATATGTAAACAAACAAGGTCATATTCTTTCACCATCAAAATGTAAAGGTAAAAAAGGCTAAACTGTCCCTGTGGATGCCACAGACATATGTAG
>Ga0209755_10009143_pt1 | contig 10493 bp, 13 predicted proteins | sample TergutCo191P1_FD_187301 | JGI IMG/M metagenome (GOLD analysis project Ga0209755, IMG submission 187301) | Cornitermes sp. P1 segment gut microbial communities from Petit-Saut dam, French Guiana - Co191P1 (SPAdes) (version 2) | ecosystem: Host-associated > Arthropoda: Insects > Digestive system...
AAACAGACATCACACACACACACACATATATATATATATATATATATATATATACACACACACACACATTACTTCATCCTTTTCTCTTCAACGCCTTCTTTTCCGTATTCTGTACTAGTCTCGTATCGGTTCCAGCATAGCCGTAGTGCAAGCGTGCGCACCATAATAGATGAACAAAGTAATCTGTGAACTGTGATATGCAGGGGTACCAGATGAACTGTGACAGGTACTAAAACTCCCTGGTGTTCGTGATATTGTCCGTGTAATTCACAGCGACAGAATTCATGGCACGTACGACCACAGATTATCTAGTATCGTACGACAGAGTGGCTGTGACATGTTCTGTGAAGCGTTTAGATTTTGGTGTGGTTTGCGGCGAGACGTTGGAGGTTGGTTGTAGTAGTATTATGGAAGGAGTAGTATCGTAGTAGTGCGCAAGGGAAGTTTGATTGATAGAAGGAAGATGGTATGGTTGTCCTTTATTGCTTGGTAGAGGACAAAGTCACATTGAGAAAGTACGTTTCGTCACATGTCATAATTATTCACTTTTCCAAGTAAGTGTTGTTAGTCCGAAATTGCCATTGTATTCATTGCAGCCTTCCAATATGTTTATTATTGTGATGTACTTTCGTTGTTACAGAAAACATGATGTTGACCCGATGTTCTTTAGTAACAACTGCAGTGAATTCTGCAAGAACGATTGTGTATTGTGTACAGCATACGAATATGGACAAGCACTCGTCATACAGCTGCAAAAATCATGCATACAAGGAGACTAATTTTGAAATACACAGAGAACTAGATAACAATAAGAAGCTATATAGCAGTTTTACCATGGGCAATGAAACTGTTTTACCAAAGCAAGCACAAGTTGTTATATGCGGAGCTGGAACAGTAGCCAATTCTGTTGCTTATCATCTGGTACAAAATGGGTGGAATGATATCCTAGTGCTTGAACAGAAAACGTGAGTTTATTTTGCATTATTTGATAATACAGTGTTGTTTTTTTTTAATGAGGTTGTGTACTTATGGGATGTGACACTGTTCAGTTTGGTAGGTAAGACACAAGTATTTCAGAGGAATCTGCTGCCTTCATCATCAGGGAAAAAGAGTGAGCCAAGTTTGGATAGACAGTACACAACATAAGGAAGGACATGCCAGGCTGGGGGCCGTGAGCAGGGCCTAGTAGTCCAGGAGAGAGTCATTTTGTCAGCGAGGAGACAAGAAAGAGCTTAAGAAGGGTGGTAGGTAAGGAGATAAAAATAAGAAATAAATGCAAAATGAAATGAATTAATAAAAAGAAAGTGGAGAAAAACATAGGATTTAAGGCAACACAGAATCAATGGCCCTAAAGATGGATGTTTTGACAACAGAGAGAAGAAGAATGGTTGTGAGAAAACAAGGTTAAAAATAAAGAAAAAATGGAACATTTATTAAAATGAGAATAAGGGGAAGGAAGTGGAGAAGAATCATAGGTAAAGGCAGAGAATGAGGGAAGAACCTCTGGATAAGAATGGTTATCAGTGGGTTCCAATAAGTGACATTATGGTGCTGTTTGACTGTTGTCTGAATAATATCTTGTCTGTCCAATGCAAATTTAACCACACTCAGACAAATATTATACATGCACTGTGTCCTCAAGTATAGGTTATCCTTAACAGGCCAAAGGCGACTGTACTTATTTCTAATAATATAACATTATTAACAATGAACATTACAAAAGAATAATTTAGTAATTATGTGTCCATTGTGTCTCAGCTAGCTGCTTTGATCAGGGATCTTATATCATCATGTGGTAGGATATTGATGGCTAGTCAAAACATGTTGGATCTTTGATGAATAAATATGTTCTTTTGTAGTGTATATTGTTGGTACTTTTACATTATGCACACGCATAAATACATATATACCCACATACATGTTCACAGTGTGTTGTAAAATTGTAAATATTCTTATTTGGGAGGCCCACATACTTGATTTCGTGTGTTGTTAATGTTGTTGAAGTTCAAGCTCATAAATGATAGAAAATAACTGAGGCAGAATTCTCTCTGCATGCAGTTCACCTCTCGTGTGGACTGAGAGTCCAGAACATCTGCCTGTTGCTGTGACTATTCTGTCTGAAAATATGTACTGAGAAAATCCAACTCAGCATACAGATTTTTCTGGTCACAAGTAACTCTGGTCCTGTGCACCAGGGTTTCCAAAGCGCAGCCTGCATGTTCAGATAAAGGTTTGTGAGTGTAGGTTTTCAATACATTTTATTGCCTATTGAACCATCAGGTCAGTTTATATCAATGTCAAGGAGGGGACAATGGCCACTTTGTTCTTTCTCCATGATGAATTAGATGTTCTTCTCGTGATCCTGTGTCATTTTTTCATGCTTCACTCACTATTCTATTTTAAAGATAGGATCACCAGGTTTCTGTGAAGCATTATGCTTGTTTACAAATTATGGTTTCATGTCCCATAGCACTATAATCTTAACATTCATTAACATGGGAACCCAAAACCTCCTAATTCTTTGTATAGTTGCATGAGACTGTACCAGTGATATTTGGCAGATATTATCCACTTTTGTGTGTCTGTGGGATAATTATCCTATAGTATGTACCATACTTTCATCTGCATTTTGGCTTGTTCAGAGTAGATGATGAATGAAGTGTAGATTGGGGTCATGAATAATACCTTTGTAATAATAAAAAATACATAGTGGAAAACTGTCAGGGTGTTAGGCAGTACTGCTTAGGGATTGAATTTTGTAGGCATTGCAGATTGTACAGTTTGCAACATATTTAAATTTTATGTTTCAGAATTGGAAGTGGTACTTCACATTTTGGTTCTGGTACTCTAGGTCTATTCAAACCAATAGCAGATAGAAATCTGATAATGTATAGCATCAATCTCTATAGAAGATTACAAGAACTTGGCTATGACATAGGTATGTTCAATTTGCATATGAGTATAATGGTAAATAAGGACTGTCCTTTTTAGTTGGAGTAATTGTGTATGTTATCTACAGCCCTAGAGAAGCTGTTTAATTTATGGTCCTTGGACTTAATTACATCTTAATGTCATGCTTTTAGGATTTAAACAGTGCGGCAGTTTGAATTTGGCCCAGACAAAAGATCGCTTAATTGCCTTGAAACGACGCATGGCATATCACCAGGCTACAGGTCTGCATTGTCAGGTATGAAACACACTGACATGCACTGCAACATTTCTGTAGCAACACTGTATATTCACAGCAGTGATGTGAAATGATTCTTATTCGTAAGGAAGCAAGCAGAGGTACTTTTCATTCATTCAACAGGATAGTGACATTGTTCATGTCTCTTTACTTGGATGATGTTTTAATGTAGTTACACAATTTACCAGTAGAAATGTGTAATTGTCTTAGTGAAGTTAAAACAAGCTTTGCTTTTTCTTTTATTTGGATACACACTTTTGTACTTCAGTGCAGTTTGCTAAGCTGGGACATATGTAACTGGGTAAGATTCAACTAAGAGGGTTTAATCCACAGGTACTTGGAAACAAAGAACTGAAGGATTTCCACCCATATTTGAGAACTGAAGATTTGGAAGGTGCAATATGGGTACCTGAGGATGCTGTAGCTAAACTTCCAGCTGTATGTAAAGCATTAGCAAAACTTGCCAAGGAAGGAGGTGTGTGTAGCCCAACTTCATTTGCAAATATGACTTTGTGTAAGTTTGGAAAGTCATTTTCTTATTTTCATTATATTTGCTGTAGGTGCACGCTATGTGGAGAACTGTCAAGTACTACAGGTCTTGACTGAGAATGCTCACATAAAAGGTGTGGAGACGAACCTTGGTACTGTGTTCTGCGAGTATTTTGTCAACTGTGCTGGCATGGTAAGGAAATGCTAGTTTTTGGAAATACTATGGAGTAAATTATTTCTTGTACTTTTTCCATCCAAATGTTTCCTCTTTATTCCCATAGAAATCTTGGCTATAATAAAGTGTCGTGTATTCTGCTATAATGGTACCGATTAACATACAGATGTTCTCCTGCCACCTGTCTCTTATATTGCACATTACTTCTCTGTCTGTTGTAGGTATTCACACACACACACAGGTAGCACTTTTTTGTGCCTGTTTGTTTTATGACTTCTTGCTCTAATGCCCCTTGCCAATTGACCCTATGTCCTCATTTTTTGTTTTAACACCCTTTGCCTGCCTGCACACTATAATGTAGCTGAGTGTGTGTGGAACTCATGGCAAAGGCAGGGTTGGGGGCAATGCAGTCCATGTAAACTGCATAAATTGGCTTGGAAAACGGTGAACACATTGCTAATTAATGCTGTGTTGTTGTCCTACTGGATGTACAATTTGTGATAATGATGGAAGAATTAAAGAAAATGCCAAATCAGGAACTATCCTTCCTGTAATAACTATTCACAGCTTCTGTTGCTATTACCAGCTTATCATCATCTGGCCCACTTGACCCCTGTTTTATCTCTAACACATCTTCCTCAGGCCATCTCATCCAGGCCTTAGTGTAAATGATGCAAGCTGTTTACGACTTCTTTGCAATTTGTGCGGTCCAATAATGAATGTTAATTGTATTTTTCCATATTAAATTCATTACCTGAATAATAATGTGACATATGTACAGTGTGTGTGTCTTTATATATTGTGTATGAAAGGCTGTCATTGGTACGATTGCTTCTTGACTTCTACTTATTCTATTATTTCTTATGGAGTATCATATTTGATTTATGTAGTTTTGATTTACACCCACTTTCCCAGGAACACAACTAGGGCATAAAACAAGGGCCACCTCTGTGTATACATGTATGTATGCACATGTAAATGGTAAGGGTACTCAGTGGTGTTGGAAGTGTAAGGGTACAGGAATGATGTGGGAGACACCTCACATGTTTTACCCCATGTTATGATCTAGAGTTGCACTCCGGTTTTGACATTTACAAAAACAATTTCTTTGTTTCTTGGTTAAACCTAGACTATATATATTTAAGCAAGAGGCCCAGTGGATGACAAGGAATTATAAGAAAGCTCTCATTTGCAGAAAATTCATTATGATATATCTTAACACTGAAAGTCACACAAAGTACTTTACTTTTGCCACATTTGGTTAAACATTTTGAAATATTTTGCCATAAGTAACTGGATTGACTAGACCACCACAACTGTGTCAGCAGTATAGCCAGGAGACTGGCTTCCATGCTTGCACTGTAGTGGATTGTGAATAAAAGTGTGAAATTTATATAACTAAAAAAATTGGATGGTTTCAATCTGTCATAGTCTGTATCTACCATATAATGCATCTGATGAAGGAATTTTAAAGTTGTGCTGTGACATTCTTTTTATTTTTTAAAATTAAACTAGAAGTGACAAGAACTCAAAATTGGTGATGATGGTGGTTGGGTGGTTAAGTTGATTGGTATCTGGAAACATTTTATTTACCTAGGACATAATGATCAATAAAAAAGGTACATTTTTAAGAAAGAATGGTGTACAATTGAATGAAATTTATACTTGTCAGGTGTCAGTGGAATGTGAACTAAATACTGCGGGTTGTACAGATTCTAGATCCAAAGCTACAAAATGCCATGGACAAATGAAGTGGCCACATGAGATGGTACATTGTAATCTTCTATATAATGAAAATTTATTTCTGCTGTTCTTTTGTTCACATCAGGACCATCATTCAGCAGTTATCTGAACATGTGCAACACTGTAAATTGAAATGTTTCAAGAATTATGTCAGTTTTCATCAGACTGTTGCGGAATTGTGTGTTATTAATCATGATGAATTTCTGAGAGAGTTGAGCTGTTTTTGCTGAGATGAACAGACATTTCTTTTCAGGGGTGACATTTAGGCCCACATGAGCCACATTCAGAATATTTTTCTCTACAGATTTTTTGGGCATGCTGCTTATTACCTGTTTTCTGTTGAAGTGTAACTTATTCTTCTGAGCATCTAGACTGTCTCTGGGGCCTACTTGGCTTCATATTCATTGCGTACTGATAGTAAAACTCCTGTGGCATGGAGCTGTCTTCTCACCTACATGTAGTGCAGTGGTTAAGAATGTGTGGAGCAATCTCTCTGTTGCCCCTTATGCACTCAAGGCATGGTGTTTGATTAGCCCTTTAACTCCGAACAACTCTAAAGACATCATGCAGTGAGCCCTTTAAATTACCAAACATCTTATAAAGACATCACAAATAGTGTATGGAAGTTTGTAGGCATTTTTTTCACTTCTATTTGGTAAACTGCTGTGGCTTGCTATGCTGCAGGACCCTTGAAGGTCAGGCTTTCATTCAGGAGCCAGAATGTACCCCCTTCACCTCCTAAACCCCTCCACAAACACCAGTATATACGTAGACACTTAGTAACTGCACATTTTTCCCAGCTTACTAATATATTTGTGACACTGCTTGCTTTGATTATTGCTGTGGAGTTCACTGTGGGTTGAAATATCAACACTGGCCTATGAAGCGAAAACTCTTTCTTGATCAGAAAGGTTGTCAGTGGCGTACTGTACCCATATAATTCAGACAAAAGTAATGCTCAAAATTTGGAGATACCCACAAATATCGATGTTTACAGCTACAGGAGGGCCCACAGACCTGCCTCTTGTAGTGCTGGAGTAATTTGTAGGGGTTGTGGGGTAGTAACATGCAACACACAGCCATCAATCTACTAAAAAGTCTTGGGCACCCTCGAATAGCTGGCATTTCATATGCAGTTATGTCGTAGCTTTAGATCTGTTTTGCTGTCACTGTAGAAGATATTCATATCTGTAGAGGTTTAATGTTTCTGCAACTCTGGCCAGTCATATATAGTATAAACAAGGCTGACGATTGTAGGTCTCAGAACATAAAACTTGAGGAGGAAGCCATCAGCGAAATTATGATTGCTGACACTGCCTTGGAATTAGGTGCAGAGGCTAGCGATGTTAGAGGAGGAACAACAACAACAACAACAGCAGCAAGCCTCAGCAGAAGTCGCCATAACAAAAACTGGCCAGTGAACCTTACTGTGCTGCTGTCTGTGTTCTTCTTGCGGCCAAAGAAAGGTTGCACAGTGCACCAGATGTGATGTAGGCCTGTATGTGGTTCCTTGTTTTGTGGAATATCATACAAAATAAATTTGTAATATGTCATCATCCTTGTGAATACTATGTGTCGTGATAAAACAGTGATACAAGGTGCCATAGATCTTATGCAGTAGCCAGAATTATGTGAGTAATGAACTATTTACACCACATTTTATATAATACATGCAATTCACATGCCTAAATTTATTATAAAAATAGGTGAACTTTTTTCTGAATTAACCAATTCATAAGCAGAGTGCAAAATTTTATTTAATTGAATTAGAAGGAAAAGTCTATGAGATATGCTTTTTTTTCTGATAGTAAACATTAAAATCCCCAATAAAAAATTCTGGCAGGCAGCATTGCTTGGAGGGATTTAATTCTGGCATCAGAGGGTTGAGCAAAGGGAGAACCTTAACTTTTTCTGAATTCCTTCTTCTGCTTCAGTCTTGTTGGTGAAAATAACTCCTGGCTTTCCAAGAAAAATGAAGAGGGAGGAAGTCTGGAAATGTTGCAAACCATATGCATCTATTTAATTTTTGTCATTCTTCCATGTTTTCAGTCTAGGGTGTTGATGGACTTGAGGGGTTTTTATGTTAATTCCTGTTATCTGGAGAAACTTCGATATTTTAACAGTAATGTTGTTTTCATTCTGGTATAAAATAGAGCAACCTAGATAGTTGGAAATGTATATTTGTGCTATATTGTTATTATTTATTACAGTTTTACTTCTCACTGGATCTCTTCCTTTAAAAGGCACTGTTTTCATTTTGTTTGTTGAAAAGCAAAGTGAAAACAATGGCTTTACCTACTTTGTTATATGGAATTGCCCAAGTTTTGCATCTGTATTATAAAGTAGGAAATGCCAAAGTGAAAATATATAACACTTTGGCATTACCTACTTTATTATATGGGTGCGAAACTTGGTCAGTGGGAGAACAGGATAATACCAGGATAACGTCAGTAGAAATGAAATTTGTGAGTAGAACAACAAAATACATATGGGAAGAATACAAACCAATGAAGATATTTTATCTGAACTTAATATTAACTAAATTGTAAAGAAAATTCAAAATGACAGAAATAAATGGATACAACTTGTTCGGTGAAAGGACAGAGTCAGATTGCCACACTTAGTTATGAAATATCAACCATGTGGAAAACGACCTCTCACAAGACTTTTAGACTATTCATGGAACTGGAACAGGTCATGAGGCCTAAAACCTTGCAAGATGTATGATGTTATCATTATCATCTTCATCATAATATTTCCATTTACCCAGCCTTTAAATCCATATGTAATCACCTGCACCATGTTGATGTAGATCATACACATTGTATTTTTTGCATAATTTAGAATGGGATATTTTTGTTTCCAGTGGGCACGGGATCTGGGTTTGAAGTGTTCTCCAAGAGTTCGAGTGCCAGTTATTCCAGCTGAGCACTTCTACATTACCACTCCCTGTTTTGAACCAGAACTTGATCCACGGCTACCATGTGTCAGAGATTATGACTCACACACATATGTTCGTGAGTGGGAGGGTGGCTTCATGGTTGGTGCATTTGAGCTTGAAGCTAAACCAGCCTTTGGTGGGTCAGACATACTTGAGGACTGGAAAAATAAGCTCCCACAGGACTGGAATCATATTAGTGAGTTTCTTGCTGTAGTTACTTGCAGGAAACATGACTGGATAGATTGTGTGTCTGAAAGAGGCTCATGACTGCACATGTCATTCTCTCTGCTCTTATTCAGCTGGAAACTGACACACCAATCATTAAATGACTTTTTTGATTTAACTGACAGAATGAAAATTCCTGTACGCATTGTATTTCAGTGATGCCTTGAATTGAGTTGTAGCCTGTGCATCAGCAGTAGTAATAGTAGTAGTAGTAGCAGTGTAAATTGACATTCATATGCAAATACATGTAATGAAAGGTGTGTGGGCTTCATAAGGTTTCATGGTTTTTAGTACATGATTTTGTACAACAATGCGAATTGTTCTGATGTGTTACCTTTGTTGGTTACTTAACACTTATTAGTGGATTGTATTTTAAATTTCGAGTGAAATCCAGTTGTCTGGTTTAAATTATTTTGAATTTCCTGTGAGCAGTATGTCATTGCATGAATTATATTTGTTACATTTTGTAAGTCAAAAGTCCAGATAAAACCTGGATTTTCCCACCCTTATGTAACATAGTACATATTAAACCAATGTTACATTGAAGAGTTACACGGCTACATGTTTCAACCACTATGTGGTAATCCTCAAGCCAATAAAATCCATAAAATTCAAATCGCAATTTAATTTTTTGTATTTTAATGGCCTGAGGATGGTCGCTTGGTGGTCGAAACATGTGGTTGTTAAGTCATCTGTATAATATAATAAATAGTTGTGTTAATGGTGATTGATAACTACCTTGTAATAATTTTACTGTGATTATTCCTCTGTGTGTATATATATATATATATATTTATAATTGGCTTTATGATGGCTTGCAATTCAGCTGAAACCTGTAATGAAATACAGATTTCATTATACCTTTAAAAAGTGTTATGTTAGACTATTTGCAATTATGTTTGATTGAAATATACAGAATGGGATGTCTCAAACCAAGATTTGTTATGACTTCTTGCCACAGCATTACTGTACGTGTTGAAATCAGAATCTTTCTGGTTCTTGGTAAGCCTTTCAGATAGGCATCTGACTTCAGCTATGTTTCTTTTGACCTATTCTAGTAAAAGTGTAATGCTCATAATATTCTTTCATACATGTTATGTTATTATGAAATCTTTCTAGTGCCACTATGGGAAAAAGCTGTGCATCGTTTACCCATATTGAAAGATGTCCAAAATCCAGTGCTGACAAACTCACCAGACAATTTCACTCCTGATGGGCGATGGATCCTAGGAGAGACACCAGAGGTATTTACTTGGCAGAATTTTAGCACATTAGGCAGTAAAACATACCCATTACAGTCATCACTACGCATCGGAATATATACTTATACTTGGAGTGGCGTTGTGTTTGGTTTCTAGGTAACCAATTACTTTGTGTCTGTGGGGATGAATGGTAATCCCCTGCAAGGAGCTGGTGGAATTGGTAAAGCTGTGGCAGAGTGGATTATTGAAGGTGTGCCAACAACAGAGCTAATTCCATTTAGTGTTCAGCGTTTCCTGGATCTGCACAATAATAGGCAATACCTTCTGCAGCGTGTTAGGGAAGTAGTCGGCAGGTACTGTTAAAGCTTGGGTGATGCAATTTCATCTGTCATAATGGAAATTAGAATGTAGCCTTTGGTATTTTACTTGTATACAGGGTTATTCGAAATGATTGTCAGGGTTTTAACAACTTGTCATACACAATACACTTGAGATAGGAGTATATGTATTTTTTTTATTTAATAGAACAAC
>Ga0209755_10009144_pt1 | contig 10492 bp, 6 predicted proteins | sample TergutCo191P1_FD_187301 | JGI IMG/M metagenome (GOLD analysis project Ga0209755, IMG submission 187301) | Cornitermes sp. P1 segment gut microbial communities from Petit-Saut dam, French Guiana - Co191P1 (SPAdes) (version 2) | ecosystem: Host-associated > Arthropoda: Insects > Digestive system >...
TGCGCGTCCGTGCATGACCAACTGCGGCAAAAAAGCAATCGAAATAAAAGACGGCAGGTCATGGATCGATAACGACAAATGCGTAAGCTGCGGATTGTGTCTGCAAAATTGTCCTTACAAAGCGATCATCAAAATTCCTGTTCCATGCGAAGAAGCCTGCCCTGTTGGAGCAATCACCAAAAACGAAAACGGCAAGGAACGCATCGATTACGACAAATGTATTGCATGCGGCAATTGCATGAGGGAGTGTCCATTTGGCGCACTTGTTGACAAGAGCCAGCTCGTTGATGTTGTAAAACACATCATGGCAGGCAAAAATGTTGTCGCCTTGTACGCTCCCGCTGCCGCCGCTCAATTCCGCGTTGAAAGCGGTCAGCTTGAAGGCGCGCTTCTTGCCTCCGGTTTTTCCAATGTGGTAGAAGTGGCGCTTGGCGCGGACATCACAGCAGACAGGGAAGCGCAGGAATTCGAAGAGCGCGCAAAACAAGGCGACAAAATGATGACTACTTCCTGCTGCCCTGCCTATGTGCGAGCGGTGCGCCTGCATGTGCCGCAGCTTGCGGACTGCATTTCCACAACCTCTACTCCCATGCACTACGCCGCAGAAATTGCAAAGAAGGAATACCCCGGCTGCATTACGGTTTTTATAGGCCCCTGCCTTGCCAAACGGCAAGAGGGAATGGACGACGAGCTTGTTGATTATGTCATTACTATAGAAGAAATCGGCTCATTGTTCATTGCCAAAAATATCGATGTTGCAAAAGCAGAATCTGCCCCTGGAAAGAAACTCCCCACATCAAGCGGAAGGAACTTCGCAAAATCAGGCGGCGTAGCCCAAGCGGTAAAAGCGCGGCTTAAAGACATCTCGCTTTTAAAGGAAGCTGTAATTGACGGTCTTGATAAGGCAGGTATAAAACGTCTTACCGAGTTCGGAAAAATAAACGCAGGAGAAATGCCGCGCGCCGCCGACACGCCAAACCTTGTCGAGGTAATGTCCTGTCAGGGCGGCTGTATCTCAGGGCCTTTGGTTGTTACCAATCCAAAGGTTGCCCTGATGCAGCTTGGAAAATACGCGGAAAAAGGCGAGCCTGCTGTGGCTAAGTAATGTTGACCGCTCAAGATATGCCTTATATACTTAAATAAATATGATGCAATTAACAAATGACGAAAAGCTAAAACTCATGCGAAATCTCAACTGGGACTACCTTGATACACATGAGGATATGCTGGAAGTTATTGAAGGCAGGCTTGAAACATCAGGCGCTTTTACCCGGGATAAACTTTTTGTGCGTTCATTAGAAAGACTCCCATGGCATTATGTTGTAGCCCTTTGGAGCGTAGAAACTATTAAGGAACTGTATACGCCGGAAATTGCAAGGCGCATCTGGCCTAAAGAGAGGAGGTATCATTTTGATTTTGCCCTCGCAGTATTACGAAGAGAACCTCTACCCCCTGCAAGATGGGGTGATGAACACTTTACAAAAATGTGGCGTCCGGTTTTTTCTAACCGGTGGTACGGCGCTAAGCAGAGCGTATTATAACCATCGATATTCGGATGATCTGGATTTTTTTGTAAATGACGACATATATTATTTAGAGCAGGTTAAAGAGGTTTTTTTAAAATTAAAAGAAGACGGTTTTTACTGGGACGCAGATATTGATTTTATCAGCAACAATACATTTACAAGTTTTAAGGTTGGCTGGAGTAAATCGGACACTTTATTAAAACTGGACTTTGTAAACGATGTTGCTGTCCGCTTTGGAGATATAGTTAAAACAAACCTTTATTATCAAACTGATTCTATCCGTAATATGCTCTCAAATAAATTAACCGCCATATTCCGTTATGCTGCCAAAGATGTAGCAGATATTAGGGAAATCGCTCTTCGCGAAAATGTAGATTGGAATCAAGCTATTAGTGATGCGCGCCATAAAGAAGGCGGTGTAGAAATACCAATAATCTGTGACATTCTTCAAGGCATGCCGCAAAGCGAATTTAAAACGATCGCATGGACAAAAAAGCCTTCGTGGGAAGAATTCCGCGCCGATATTGATAGAATTGTTCTTGATATGATGAACTGTTTATAATCTCTGTACCTAAAAAACAAGCGAACACCGGAAAAATTTAGAGGCTTGTTTACACAAGCCTCTAAAAGATTTTAATATTTCATTATTTTACTTAAACAAAGTTTCCGGTAAAACTACTCAACCTTAAACCTGTTCACTTCCTTAATTAATTTAGCTATAGCGTCCCTGTTCTTGGTGCTAATATCATTAACCTGTGTTACAGCAATATTGATTTGTTCCGCTCCTGTTGCCATCTCGCTCATACCGGAAGAAATTTCTTGTGTTACTTTTTCGAGATTTACGCTTTCTCTGATAACTTCCTGTGAGCCATCAAGCATCTCTGTCGAACCGGTTCTTACCTGGCTTGATATCTGGTTTACATTGCTAATTCCTTCCAGAATCTGCTTGGAGCCTTCCCCTTGTTCTTCCATGGCATGAAGTATATTGTCTTCCTGCTGCGCTACAGTTCTTACGTTTGTATCAATCGCTTCAAATTTATTAAGAACGTTTTCTGTGGATTTAGAAATCTTATCGATGGATTCCTTAATCTTTTTAAGTACTGTGCTGATCGTTTTGGACTGTGCGCTGGAGTTTTCGGCAAGCTTTCGGATTTCGTCGGCGACAACGGCAAAGCCTTTGCCCGATTCACCGGCATGAGCCGCTTCAATCGCTGCGTTCATTGAAAGGAGGTTCGTCTGGCTCGAGATGTTCTGCATGACGGAGTTAATTTCCAAAAGACCTTCGGATTCGCGCGAAATTTCCTGAATATCAGCCGCAACTTCCTGCAACCCGCTGCGTCCGTCTTCTGAAGCGTTCGTAAGGTTCTTTACATTGGAGCTGTTTTTTTCCAGCGTGGTTGTGACAGATGAAATATTGGCTACCATTTCTTCGATAGCTGCTGATGCCTTGGATACGTGCGAACTCTGCTCTTCAACATTTGTGTTTAATTTCTTTATGTTCAGCGTAACCTGTTCCATTGTAGCGTTGGTCTCTGTGACGCTCGCGCTCTGATTTATAACCCTGCCCTTGATGCTTTGAATGTTAGCTGTAATTTCGTTAACAGCGGCGGCAGTCTCGTTCATGTTACTGGCAAGCTCATTTCCTATTTCGGATAAAATATCGGCTTCTTTTTTAATAATAAAAACCAGCTTTTTTATCTTTTCTATTGTCTCGTTAAAGTAACGGGAAAGGTCTGTAATTTCGTCTTTTCCCTTTTCCGGGATTTTAACTGTAAGATCGCCTTCACCCTGCGCAATATCCTTTAATGTCAGCGCTACGTTTACAACCGGCATCATTGTAAAATGAAGAACAAAGTAAATTATTACCGCCACTACCGCAGCTATTATAAGAGCGAGAACGATGGTTAGCTCTGTCATATGGTTTACTTCGGATAAAATATAGTCTTCTCTTGCCGCGACCATGACAGACCAGAACACGTCTGAATTGCCGATACGGGCAGGCGAGAAGAATGTTTCCAGAGTTGTTTTCATTGCAGGGGAATACGAAGAGGTGTGAAGAGGTTCTCCTCCGGTAGCAGCTGCAATTGCGCCCGGCAGGTCTTCGCCTAAAAATCCTTCCGTATCTTTCATATTCTGACCGATACGATCCTTGAATGTATGCGCAAGGACAGTTCCGTCGTTCGCGTAAATAGCCATCAGTGATATTTCATCGTTGCCTGCGACGGTTTTCTCTAATACATCCTGCATTTGCTCGATATTCACAAGAAATCCAACAGCTCCAACAATCCGCCTTGCAGTATCATCAACAATAGGTCTCATCATTCTAACAACATACCCTTCCTTCCCGAGAATTTGTCTTGGGATGGGAGGTTCTACCCTGTCTTTTAAGTTGTTAATATTTTGACCGTCCAAGTATGCATATGCGGCTTCTATATCACTATTTACTCTTACACGTATATCACCGGTTTCTCTTGTATAACTCATCGCGTATTGCCCAGTAGGACCCGAACCTGCCCTGCCGATCATCTGCGCGTCCAAGCCGTCAAGAGCGTTAGGGCGCCAAACCGTATAAATCTGCAGATACTCGGGGTTGGCTTCCATAACTGATAATATCATTTCGTCAAAACGGTCCCGCCGTTCAGTCGCTGCGAATCTCTGGTACTGAGAAAATATATTCTCAAGAGTATTAAGCATTGTAAAACGGGCATTTTGCCTGCCTTCCCAGAACGCAGCCTCTTTGTCCGCTATTAAATGAATTACATCCCTGTTCAGCTTAATCGCAATTTCTGATGAACTGCTAAGCAGAATAATCGAAACTGTCGCAATAACGACAATCAATATGGCAATAACCATAATACTCAATCTAATTTTAAGTTTCATTTTCTCCCTCAATAAATTATGATACTTACTCTAATTATAATCTAATTATAACAAATTTTGTAGATTATTGCTATAGGTTCTATAGGAAGAATAATTATGTAAATTATGATTTTTATAAGATTTTATTAAGATTTTTATAAGTTTCTTTAGCTGTTTTTTGAATAACGCTCCCAAATGTCCAAAAAAACATAATAAAATGGCTTAAAAGATTATGAAAACAATTTTTATAGTGGATGATAACGCCACTAACCTTGTTACAGCCAAAAACGCGCTTTCAGGCATTTATAAAACTTATGCTTTGCCGTCCGCGAAAAAGATGTTCCAATTGCTGGAAAAATTCACTCCCGATTTAATTCTTCTTGACGTTGAAATGCCTGATATGAACGGCTTTCAAGCCCTGTCTATTTTACAGACTGATGAAAAACATCAAACAATCCCCGTGATTTTTCTAACCGCAAAACTGGATCCCGAATCTGAGATTTGCGGGTTTGAACTTGGAGCGGTTGATTTTATCAATAAGCCGTTTTCACCGCCTGTTTTAATCCGGCGTATTGAAACGCACATAGGAATTGACGAAATTATAAAACAAAGCTTAAGAAATGTCCGCGAAGTGCATAATGCGACAATTAATATAATCGCAAATATGGTTGAAGACCGCGACAAAGTAACAGGCGGTCATATAGATCGTACAGAAAAATATCTTGCAATTCTTGTCAATGAATTGATTCGTTCAGGCGTTTACGCCGATGAAATTTCAAAATGGAATCTTGATATTCTTCTGCCGTCCGCGCAATTGCACGATGTTGGAAAAATTAAAGTAAGCGATTTAGTTTTAAATAAACCGGGAAAGCTCACAGAGGAAGAATACGAGATCATCAAAAAACACTGTGAAGACGGAGAAAGTATTATAGAAGGGATTATGGAAAAAGTAAAAGAAGACAATTTTTTATTACATGCAAAAAAGTTTGCAAGCAGTCATCACGAAAAATGGGACGGTTCGGGTTATCCGAAAGGACTTGCAGGAGAAAATATTCCGCTGGAAGGAAGGATCATGGCAATCGCGGATGTGTATGACGCTCTAATTTCTGAACGTCCGTATAAAAAACCGTTTACCCATGAACAGGCGGTAAAGATAATCAAAGACGACTGCGGCAAAGCTTATGATCCAATAATCGTTCAAGCGTTTTTAAATATAGAAAATGAATTTATGAATATTAAGGTTTGACATAATGAAAATAAAAAAAACCAAAAAGAAATTTACGCATTTAATTATCGATATAATAACATCGGGAAAATATGCCGAAGGAATATCTTTTGAAACATCAGATTATCTTATAAAGTATGTGCTGATGAATTTTATAACAATCTTTGGCGGCATTTTATTATCATTATTTTTAATAATTAACATAGAAAACCAAATGTACAGAGACGCTGCAGTTTGTGCCGTTATGACCTTCATAAGCGGTTTATGTTTTCTTATTGCGCGGTTAAAAGTTGTGCCGCTTATTCCGTCATGGATTATGCTCATTTTTTACGGATTGCTCTGCATTCTTCTTGTTATGGTGGGAGAATCCCACGGATCGGATTTTTTTATATTTGTGTACCCTATGCTTACTATCATGCTGCTTGGAATGAAGAGCGGAATAATTGCCGCGTTAGTTCTTCCCATTATTGTATCCGCGCAAATGATTATTCCGGGATGGTCAATGTTCGATTACCCTATTGATTCAACAGTTCGCATGATTGCGGCGTATATCCTTGTTTTCGCTGTAATGATTGTCATAGAAACTACAAGAAAAACAAAAGACAGTCATATAGAAACTCAAAATAAAAAAATGCAGGCGCTTAAGGAAGAAGCGGAAAAAGCAAACAATTCCAAAAGTAATTTTCTTGCAACAATGTCACACGAAATTCGCACGCCGCTTAACGCAGTCATCGGGATCGCGAAAATAGAAATGCAGGACGAAAGTCTGCCCGAAAAACACATGGAGGCTTTTGAAAAAATACATAACTCCGGCAATACCCTTCTTGGGATAATAAATGATATTTTGGATATGTCAAAAATCGAAACCGGAAAAATGACATTAAACCCTGTAGAGTATGATGTGCCAAGTTTAATTAGCGATACAATTCAGCTTAACATTGTGAGAATAGGATCAAAACCCATCGAGTTTAAATTAAGCGTTGACGAAAATCTTCCGTCGAGGCTTTTGGGCGATGAATTGCGTTTAAAACAAATATTAAACAATCTTCTTTCTAACGCGATTAAATACACGGATAAAGGACAGGTGTGTCTTTCTGTAAATTTTCAAATAATTAACGAAGATATAATGCTTGTGTTAGGTGTCAGTGATACAGGGCAGGGAATGAAAGAAGAAGACAAGAAAAAATTGTTTTCCGAATATTTACGTTTAAATACCGACGCAAACCGTTCTATAGAAGGAACTGGTCTTGGCTTAAATATAACAAAAAAACTTGTAGAAATGATGAACGGAGAAATCAGCGTAGAAAGCGAATATGGGAAAGGCAGCATATTTATCGTAACTGTAGAACAGCAATCTGTTAAAGGTCCGCCAATCGGAGCGGAAACGGCGCGGCGTTTAATCAATTTTAATTTTACAAGCAAAAATCAAAAAGAGCATGCCTTTACAAGAGAGTTGATGCCGTACGGTAAAGTCTTGGTTGTTGACGATGTGGAAACAAACCTTTATGTAGCCCACGGACTTTTGTCACCTTATAAACTAAATATAGAATTGGCAGGATCAGGTTTTGCGGCGATTGAAAAAATCGAAAGCGGTAAAAAATACGACGTAATCTTCATGGATCACATGATGCCGCAAATGGATGGTATGGAAACTGCAAAAAAATTGCGTGATTATGGTTACACAGGAATCATTGTGGCTCTTACAGCCAACGCTTTAACAGGTAACGATGAAATGTTCGCTCAAAACGGTTTTGACGGATTTATCCCAAAGCCGATAGACGTAAAGCAATTAAACGAAGTGTTAAATAAATTCGTCAGGGATAAATATCCGCAGGAAGCAAAAAAATATAAACCTGAAACTGTTACGCAGGAAGTAACAAAAAACGAAATTTTTACCGATCCATTAGTTTTAAAAGTTTTCTGCGAAGACGCTGTAAAAGCAATCGCAACATTGAAGGAAACAGCTTCAAGCGGCAATATAAAATTATTTACAATCACAGTTCATGCGATGAAATCTGCACTTGCGAATGTTGGTGAACTTGAGATTTCCAAATCCGCAGCGGCGCTGGAAAACGCAGGGCATAATGGAGACAAGAATTTTATTAACGTGAATACAAAAAGCTTTTTACAAACACTCGAAGATTTATTAATAAAAATAAATTCCGCTTTTACGGCGAAGCTTTATGCAGCCGATGATACCGTTAACAAAGAAATTACAGAAGACATTTCCTTCCTTAAAGACCATTTGCAAATCATCAAAACCGCCTGCGAAAATTACGATGATGATGCAGCGTATGCCGCTCTTGACAATTTAAAAGAAAAGCCATGGCGAAGTGTTACATTGGAAAAGCTTACACAGATTCGGGAAATGCTGTTTATATACAGCGACTTTGACGGCGCGGCAAACCGGATAGCCAAAGAGTTGGAAGGAACGGTGAATTAATAACCGCCGGATTGATCGGTTTATTCATCTACGTCCATTTCCTGCTCGTAATAATAGGAGTAATCAACGCCTTTCATAAACATTTCACGATCGTTTATTTTATCTGTTAAAGCAGATTGCAAAAGGGATTTTATTATTGAAGAATCGGCTGTGCTTTGTGTCATGGCATTAAGATAATCGTATTTGCCAATTTTGCTCCAATCTACGCAGCGTTTCAGATTTTTTTTAAGCATTAAATCGAGCCAAATGCGCGTACTTCTGCCGTTGCCCTCCATAAACGGATGAGCGACATTCATCTCAACATATTTACAGGCTATTTCGTCAAATGTGCGTTCGGGCATAGCCTCGATACTTGTAAGCGTGTTAGTCAAATACTGCGCCATAGCAAATTGAAAACCGCCCTTTGCGATGTTTTTTGTCCTTATTTGCCCAGCAAAATCATAAAGCCCGCCAAACAGATAACCATGAATTTGCTGCAAGCTTTTAATTGTGCCAACTTCAATGGTGTCGAGCAAAGAGCTGTCAAAAAGAGCGTATGCTTTGGATTTACTTTTGCCGTCAATGGTTTCATCGCTGTAGGTGAACCATTCAATAAAACGATTCGCTTTTTTGCCCGGGAAGTTTTTCGCAAGTTCGATAATACCGTTAAAATCAAAGCAATCGGTTAAACGTAGTTTTCCGTCAGGTGCAAGCAATTTGAAACCCTTACAATTTGTAAGGGTTTCATTGTTTGATTTTTTCAACCGGTTTTTTAAGACATACCAATAGTTGGCAGGGTCGGAACTTTGGCTTAAAACGCCGACAACATCCACAATAGAAAACCACCATTTGGCATTTTCATCGTCCCAAACGGCTCTAACCTCAGAGTCATCAAAAAATCGGATCGATATCTTTTGCGTACTCATAGGAAAAGATACCATAAAAACGGGAAATTCTCAATTCTATTCCCCCCACCCTATTGACAACCCATATTCAAATCACTATTCTATTACTTAGTAAACAGATATGTTTAATAGACTACACTAGACAAGGAGCAAATTATGTCAAAAGAAGGAACGCTTAACGCGCTTAGCAAGGAACAGGCTTATCAGCTTGCGGATATCACCAAAACACCGCCTCAGTTTGGGGCTTTGACCCCCCGGTGGCTGACTCGATTTATGGAGTTTAAGGGGCTTGAAGCGGGCATTTACAGGGTAAACAAGGTTGTGGAGGGCGAAACTCCGCTCGATATTCTTTGCTCATCCGAAAAAAAGAGCACGAAAATCCCTGCGGGCTTCATTGAGTATCAGCAGAAACCGCGCGAATACATCCTTAACTCGATATCGACCACAATCAATGTTGATACCAGCGTGACCGATGTTTTTTCGTCGCCCTACGACCAGACGAGGGAGCAGCTCAATTTGGCTGTTGAAAGTTTGAGGGAGAGGCAGGAAAGCCAGATCATCAATAACGATGATTACGGCCTTTTAAAAAGTGTCGCGGACAGCCAGCGCGTAACGCCGATTAAGGGCGCGCCGATGCCTGACGATTTGGACGAATTAATTTCCAAAGTGTGGAAAGAGCCTTCGTTCTTTTTGGCGCACCCGAGAGCGATTGCCGCTTTTACACGTGAGTGTACAAGAAGGGGAGTTCCGCCCAACACGACAAACCTTTACGGCGGAAACTTTATTCTCTGGCGCGGCATTCCAATTGTACCGACTGATAAACTGCTCGTGGACGGCGTTAAAAAGCCAAAAGGCAAGGGCGGCAAAACAAACATTCTGCTGATCCGCACAGGCGAATCAAAGCGCGGCGTTATCGGGCTTCATCAGAGTAATATGCAAAACGAGCAATCCAAAGGGCTTTCCGTCCGCTTCAAAGGCGTTGACGATGAGGGGATCGCCTCGTATTTGCTCTCGCTCTACTGCTCTGCCGCAATTTTAGCGGACGATGCAATCGCTGTTCTTGAAGACGTAGAAGTGGGCGATTACTATGATTACACCTAACGATACAAGTTTTGCGGCTTATGGTTTGCCAAGCGAAAAAGAATTGGCGGACTGGGCGCAAAGTTTTTTCCCGGAGCCTAATAAAGAAGATCAACCACGGAGAGCTGCTGACCTTCGGACAGCTTCGAGTTTCACGGAGTCTTCGGAACAAGGTTTTTCTTCTCCTACATCTTCTCCGTGTCCTCTGTGTCCTCCGTGGTTAAGCTCTTCGTATTCACCTATAGTAGTACCTGGTACAAATTCTTCTTCATTTGATGTAAACCGTATTCGCGCGGATTTTCCGATTCTTAGCGAACGTTTAAGCAACGGCAAGCAGTTAATATGGCTTGATAATGGCGCGACCACGCAAAAACCCCGTCAGGTGATAAACCGCATTTCGTACTTTTATGAGCACGAAAATTCCAACGTTCACAGGGGAGCGCATGAACTTGCCGCGCGTTCGACAGACGCGTAT
>Ga0209755_10009145_pt1 | contig 10491 bp, 7 predicted proteins | sample TergutCo191P1_FD_187301 | JGI IMG/M metagenome (GOLD analysis project Ga0209755, IMG submission 187301) | Cornitermes sp. P1 segment gut microbial communities from Petit-Saut dam, French Guiana - Co191P1 (SPAdes) (version 2) | ecosystem: Host-associated > Arthropoda: Insects > Digestive system >...
ATGTGACCAGAAGTCAATGTGTGTGTGTGTGTGTGTGTTACAACTACAATGTTCAGGTCTTCTCAGAGGGCCTTGTTCAGGTGATTATCTCTTGGGTTCTTACACTCTGTTTGGAAATGGGTTTATTTTGGCATTTTGGAGGGATGTGCTGCCTCTATCTTCAGGGTGAATGAATTTAATTCAAGTGGCTGCTGACCTAATTGGCAAGAAGAAATGTGTTGATGGTATAAGACTTTGCTAAAATTGTACCAGGCTAGCCTGAAGTGGTAGGGAAGGTATTCCTTTGAACCAGTGTAACAAGCCTAGGGACCCAAAAGATAATTTTTTGAGACTGTGTGTTTATAACAAGTTGTGAAATTGAAATGTGTACTGCAGTGTCAGAGAAGAGTATGGTACACACTGATGGGCTGGCTGACTAACCTTGCATTTCGTATGACATTGACATAGGTCAGCAGTAGAGGTTTGTCCTTGGGCAACATTTCATATGTTTGCTTACACTTGAAGTTTGTGTGTGTGTGAATGAGTGAGCGAGCGAGTGCACGTGCACATGCACTTGAGCGTGCGTGTGTGCCTGTGTGGCTGCCTGCCTGTGTACCTACCTACCTACCTACCTACCTACCTGCCTGCCTGCTTGCCTGCCTGCCTGCCTGCCTAAATTGGGGTCAGAGGATTATAACGCCTGATGAAGCACAGTTGATGATACTGTCTGACAGTAGTGTGTTGTTGTCACATGCTTCATTCTGTAATATTTACATTGCATGACAATTGGTAATTTATGTTTTACATGAATAATGACATGGTAATTAATAGGTACCACATGTTTCATATAAATTGATTACCCATTGAGGGTTGAAGATTGTTACTCTTCCTAATATGTGCAGTTATTACTTTGTAAGTACTGTACTATTGCTTTCATCATTTGTAATTGGTACTTAAGATAGATAACTGTGCTTACAAAAATTCCTCTTTGTTGCCATTTGTGACTTAATGTGAAAAGTTCAGGTATGTCTGTTTTGTATGTGTGCAGTGTTTGTGTATGTGATTTCTGACTTTTTTGTTTCTTTCCTTCCTGACCTCTAATCCTATTTATTTATTTTTAATTGCTTTTATCCCATCAACCTTTGCCCTATAGATCCCAGCAATACAGGTACTTATTTCATCGACAGCACATCCAGAGCGGAGGCCACCAGCATGCTATCAGTTTCTCTGTTCTTGATAGCTGTGAGCCTGGCATTACCACAGCCATCTTGCCTAAGCGCCATCCACTAAGATAGGTTACATCTTTAGGTGGCAATTAGATAATTATCAAATCAACATACCTTCCTTTGTTACCCTCTTTCACACTAGTGGTGCTGTGTCACCATTTCCCTCAGTGTGGCTGGAGCTGCCTGAAGATGCCATGAGAACAGCTCCTTGTAGTAAAATTGGTGGCTGGCTTGTTGGGAATGTGTTGTATAAGTTGACCGATGGGTTTGCATAGGACAATTAAATGTTGCTGAAGGTGAAAATGTCATGTTAAAAATGTACTTGTATTGTTGTTGGCTAAACAACTGAAGTGGCGCCATGTTTTTGGCTGTTCGGTGTGCTTTGGCTAAAATATTTCTGCTGCACTTTCAGTTCTCATACAGTGTGATACATAATAATAAGTGTGATGCTATATTCAAACATAAAATTAAAATCAACATTGCATGTACATGGTGTGTGCAGTTTGTTCTAATTTTATGATTGATTAAGGATGTACACAGTAAAAATAATTACGAGATACAAAACTGTGGTTAATGATTGTCAATTTTAGTGTGTACTAGATGATAAAGAAGGTCATTCATGTGTTGGAACAAGTGGTGGGATATGGGTATACCAGTCTAATTTAATTACCAGTCCAAAAGCAAGCTGCAAAAGAATCATGATAATATTAGTGAGGAGGGATTTTAATTCTCATAATGTGGATGCCTGCCAGTAATCAGATGAACATTGTGATCACCACAATGAATTGTTATTGATTCTTCAAGCTTTCATATAACCGTAATCTTAACCCATCCAGTTAAGAATTATTGCCATACTTGGAGTTAAGAATTTAGAACACTTTGTGGACAGGATGCGAACATTAACTCATCCTGTGGTAATGTAGCCAGGAAATTCAGTACTGCCACTATAATGTTACCCAGAATCATTTAACACTATAATATCGCAGTGTGTTTCGCTGTGATTTATTTTAATATTATCCACCTATCTGTTCATTTTTCCTGCAGATTCATCACCATTACCCCCTCCCCATCAAGTATGTCATCCATAATTTAACTGCCCTAAGCTATAGAAAGTGAGCTGTGTAAGTTACAGAGCACTATTGTTGATTCCCCAGCTACTTCATTTGTCTTGAATTTAAAGTATCTTTGTTTACATTGGAGTGTAATTAAAAGGAACTGTTTTTGAAGCCATTGCACCAGCGCCATTGAAGTATGAGACATATACTTCCTGGGACACTAAAACACAGGACAGATATTGTGCTCCACCAGTGTTATATGAATTGTGAGTTTCTACCCTGAACTGATGTGAGTCAGTGTTTTAAAATATGTTGTGTTCTGAGATTTAGTTATGTCTGTTCACTACCATACTTGATAATGAAAATATTTTGTTACCTCTGAAGAGTACAGACACAGTTGGAGATCATAGGAAATGAAATACAAAAGATGAAATTATGATCCCAGGAGGTTTCTGTAACTGTTGAATCTCTGTAATTTAAGAGCTGTGTGTTGTGAAAATTATTATATCTAGATTCATAGTTCAAGAAGTTGAATCTTAGAACAATACCTCCAAGTTTATACTGGCAGAACAAATATATTAGACAAGTCCACCATTTCCACTGCACTGAAAGTTGCAGCAGTTAGCAGGAAACCAGTAGTCTCGTGGAACATCCACTGGTTATTTTGTGATAATGGTCGATTGTTCAGTATGTGTTTATTGGGCAGTGTGAAGGTGACCATAGAAGTGAAGTTACATACAAACAATGATGATATTTTTCTCAATAAGTATATACATTTAAAAGTGCTGCAGTGGCTGGAACCATATGTAAATGTGGCACAAGAAGAAAACTAGTGTTCATTGTGTTTTATGAGGTGTAATTGTGAGTATGATGGAAGCAAGTGTATGTGTAGTGCTGCTGAAACCTTTGGTAACATTGTGTTCATTTGGTGATTGTGTGGCTTTTCCTTGTGATGGGGACACATCAGTACATTCAACACCCTCTACACTCATGGGATGTGGCCATATGCTCTTTATGTTCATAGATGTCTGGTCCAATAATCAAGCTTGTTAGTCCATTGAGTATGTATAGCTTGTTGCAGTTCAAATGTAAAAGTATGTTTCAGGCTGTATTTGTCTTACATTTTTGCGCATGAAACTTGTCTCTAAAATTCTCTTCTTTGTCATATTGCCATGATCCCACCAGTTTGGTAATTACTGGGAACACAGACTGCCTGGACATCCAGCCAGGCAAATGGCAATATAACATCAAATTCAGAAGGTGTTTTCAGTGTATGTTTGTGGCAGTAAGCTTAATTATGTTGTAATTTAGGTCAACAATGCCTTTTATTTTACACTTGTTATTTCCTGCCAAGTACCTAATGTAATGAGCCTATAGCTGATTGTGAGTGATTGACAAATAAGAGGGAAGAATTGTTGATGCTTTGACAACAGTGGCCATGTGCTACGCGATGTGGGCCATTGTCTGTATAATGTGGCACCATGTCACCCTCATGATGCCTGTTGCCCTCCAGTGCTTTTCATGAAATCAGTGACATTAGGATTTTATTTAATTCCTTTCTGTCTGAGAAATAAGGTAAAGTTGCCCCCGTGCATATTGTGAATGCATTTGGGAAGTAAAGGTAGAGCTCCAACCCATTATTCACTTTGGTAATAAATGGAGGTGAGGGGTCATTTTCACCCGTCATTGCTGTCCCCTGGTAAAGAGCTCATGGTACCTATCAAGTAGGACACTGGGTTGGCTGCAGAGCTGCTCTGGACATGTTGGAGATGAGAAAAACATCTTAATCCAACTGGGAATGGGAATTGTAATTCCTCATTCATCCTCTCCATAGCCTGGTCTCTGTGCTAAGTATGTTACTCTGGCTCCTCATCTGACAAATGGGGTTTATATTCTTGCGGTTTAGTTGCGTAATTTCCAGGAAGTATTTCAGTCATGTTGTAATGTTGGCATTTGGTTTTTTGTCTGCACACTAGATTATCAACACAGTTGATCATTGATAAACACACTTTACAAACTGTAATAGACTGTCTTTTTGTTGGCAAATGTACTGATTTTGATTACTGAGTTTGATTGGTGAACAGTAAGTAAATTCTTACAAGTATATTTGTATAAAGTGCTTGAATCACAAACAAAAGTTTGTTACGTGCCTAGGCACGTTATATTGTGGGTAAAATGGACAGCATGTAAGTACTTGCATCATTTATCTTTTTCGTGACCAGGTTTATTGACTGACCTTAGGCCCTTGATTCATTGTATGTGTCTTGAATGAGATGCAGTAGATGAATCATGGAACAGATTAGCATGTACTAAGGACAAGGGTTATGAACATTTTGCAACTTGGCAAAGATTCACATCATGTTGCTGCCTGCAGGAGATATTTTGCCATGGAGCAGCATTCTGATGGTCTTTCAGGTTTCTTGTTCTTCATTCCATCAGTTTCCCTATCATTGGTCTGTTTTTCTTTACTGCCAGTTAATTGATTCATGAATCATGAAGAGTAATTCATCATTTTACAGCTTCCCACCAGTCATTCAGCCTCTTAAACACAAGAGTGTGATGCGTCCCCAGTCTGAAGGGGCTGAGGATATTCGGAACACTAGTTTCAGTTAACTCTATTTGCAAGAGAGAACTTCATGTGAATGTTACCTTTTCAAGGAGGTATCAGGAATGTATGTGTAACAATAGAAGATTTTCAGCACCTGAATTGATGTTGGTATTTTGTTTGTAAAATGTGAGGCTATAGGTATGCCAGTCACACTAAGCAGTTTATATCTCCAAATCCCCCTGCATGGCAGGAGCACCAGATTTTGCCACTTGAGAGCCTCAGTAACTGGCAGGAAGCTCTGAGACCATCATGTGTAACATCTGTTAGTGTGATGATAGTGCTAATAACAACAGCTCAGTCACTATAGCAATTAGGCTACACACTAGATGATCTGGGGTCCAATTTCTAAGAGGGGTAAAGATTTTTCTCATCTCCAAAATGTCCAGATGAGCTCTGGGGCCTACCCAGCTCTGTCACTGGGTGTACAATAGCTGTAGCATGAGGCTGGCCGCTCATCTACATGTATGGCCGAAGTTAATGAGTGGAGCTGTACCTCTACTCACCATATGTCTTTGTAACATGTGCAGGAACAACTTTACCTTTTTTTATTGTGCTCCCATGTGATCATGTTTCAGTCAAGAAAGTACGATAATATTGCTTTTTTTTTTGTTTCAATGGAAATTTGTGGAAGTTCTGAGTTTTTTTGCTTTAGATTGGAATTTGTAGGTATGTACTCATGTCTTATAAAATGCATGTAATTCAGACTAATATCCAACCTGGTCACAGCTGTGAATGCATTTAAGATCACGTATGAACAGTTCTCCAAGTGCATATGTATAGATTGTCTTACTATTACTGATATTAGCAAACACTGCTAATGGATATTTGTACAGTATTTATAATGCATATAACCTTGTTTTAAGTTGTTTCTTTTTCTTTTTCAAATGTTCTGTAAATCATTTATTATAATAGTATAACTGACAGTTTAACTGAAGTAATTGTGTTAGAGATGGGGAGTATTAACGTGTGGGGTATGCATGAAGTCCATGTTATGGTTACAGAATTCCAATATAGTAGTATGATCCATTTTTAGGCGTGTTTGTAAAATTGTGAAACGAATCTGCTAACTGTCATGTCTGTCCTTCTGTCTGCATGGAACAAGTCTGCTCCCACTGGATGGATTTGATATTTAAGGATTTTTCTAAAATCTGCCAAGAAATTTCAAGTTTTGTTAAAATCTGACAGCAGGATCAGGTACATTACAAGAAGACCTGTGTACATTTAGAATACTAATCTTGCTAAATTATTTTCAGTGTGAGAAATATTTTAGACAAAAGTTGTAGAGAAAATCAAAACACACACACATTGTACATTCAATAACTTTTTTCAAAGATTACCCTGTTAGATAATGTGGAAAAATACTGTAGAGCCAGACAGGCCACAGATGACAGTATAATATAGAGCCAGACAGGCCACAGATGACAGTATAATATAGAGCCAGACAGGCCACAGATGACAGTATAATATGCCACAGGCACTTTGCGTGCTGCATAACTAACGCTACAGACACACACTCGGATGTATGTAATACTTCTTTTCCACAGCAACTAAGGTTATGGAAATGCACCACAGTGTTAACGTTATGTGTACATTGCCTTTCTTGTTAATTTAGAAATGAAGAGAACCTAGCTTGATAACGATACATAATGTTATTTACTCTTATATCATTTTCACACAGTACCATTTGAAGGAGACTGCTTCATTCCAAATATATTTTCAGTTTTTCTTTACCAGGCATTCATTTCATACCTGTTACTTTGCTGTTTACAGTTTTCTTTGTATAGAGTCATTGTATAAAAAATAATTTCTTGCCCTATGCCTACTGTTAATGTTGCTGAAAAGAAGAAAATTATTAAAAATTCATACATATATCTTCCTTACTGAATGCATAAACAGCCATTAAACAATAATTTTGGCGGTTTTAAGAGGAATAATGGCAGATCTAGTCAGCTGACAGTTGTCAGTACCCATATTGACAATTCATATTTGTGGAGAGTGATTTTTTGGATTGTGTTTCCAGAGTTTCTTTTTTCAAATTAAATTTATTTGAAGTAACAGTGAGATCTGACATTCCACAAATTCTGTTGTCGTTTCGTCAATCAAATGGTACTGTGTATGATTGGAGAAATGTGGTCGAAATTTGTAGGAGGGAAAGAGTGACTGGAGCAATTGGGGTGTAGGGTCACCAGTCCAGATTGTTCGTCCGATGTATTCAGAACTGGCCACTGTGTCCAGCTTGGCTGTCATTGTACACCCAAAAATAATTAAACCAACTCTTTGCCACTACACAGTTAATTTTGATTAACTGTTTTGAGTGTCTGCTGAAGATAATGCTCCTATAGGTACAGATTCTTAAAATAAAGTATATGTGCACTGTATTGATGTTGAACATCATTCATAATTAGAACCTTTTATCATTAATATCTCTAGAACCTGAATGACAGTAGCTACCAGCGTGAAGCGTATTCATATTGTATTTGTTTCTCAAATACGAGTTTGTACAGCTTCTAAATTACAAACACAGCTACTATGCATTTTGAGATTTATGGGTGCTGAAATCTACTTTTATTTAAATCCATCATATTTCTGGGTGTAAATTGAAAGCTTCTCTCTCATAACAATTATGCTGACATCAGTCTCATCCCACCTTCCTTATGATCGAAAATTAACATGATAGTGTTGAGTCAGTGTGGTTGACTGTAACTTGTTACAGTGGTTCATGACATGCGCTATCTGATAATTTATTGTGAAGTATCAAGAAGAGTTTATCCGTTTTTATTGGTGCATATATTTGTGTGTGTGTGTGTGAAAGGCACGTGGGAGATTTTGAGGACTTAATCTGATATCTTGCTGTATTATTATTATTATTATTATTATTATTATTACAAAATGAAACTATTAATAACATGCCCTGGTTCATCATAGACATTGTGGGATGTAATGCTGTTTGCATTTACCATATATCCATTACAAGAAAGGCAATTCACACTTATTGACAGTAAAAAAAAGGACACACAAATAGCCACAGTTTTTTTTTAAATCTCTCTCACTGTGTTTCTGCTCTTAGTTGTTTAAATTTAATTGGCATGAAATTGAGAGGGAGACATTCTTTAAGTATGTTTATCACTGTGTTCAAGTTCTGAATTGCTGCGTCAGATTGGCCCAAGACATTACAAAGGTCAACTGCTGCACTACCATCACCACTGCTTCTTCTTCTTCTTCTTTTTCTTTTCTCCTCATCCTTTTCCTCCTCCTCCTCCTCCTCCATCTCCTCATCCTCCTCCTTCCCCTCATCCTCCTCCTCCCTCTTTTTTATGCTCAGGCAGTGCTAATATAATATTACAGTTATGTATTCCTTTAACAGGTAGTAGAAATATTTTTGCATTGTCCATACCATTCAAATACACAAGAGCTTTCAGAAATAGCATATTGTCAGAAACCTGGTCATTTCCACAAATTTAAAAACCTGCTCAGACTAAAATTTTGGGGTTGAAAAAGATAACATGTCTGGGAAAAAGTGGATATATGGTAGCCCCTAATGTTTCTTTACCCCCTGATTTTGATACACGGTGAGTAGAAACCCTTTGTTGTTTTCACAGTTTCTTTTGCATCATTATTTTGCTCTGTAGAATGCATTCCATGTAGATGTAGAAGTAGTTTGAAGTAGTTAAACATTTCTTCCTTTCTTTTGTCATAAACATTGTGTCTGATATGTAGAGCTTTGTTTTATATTTCAAATATATATTCACTTTGTTTAAAGAGCTTTGCCACTCAGAGGGTCATAGATGATATTTATCAGGATTGAAATAAAGTGCAGTATTTTGATCAGTTCTTTGAAATATTGTTATATAAACTGACGTTATATGCTGTGAATTTTTATTTGCATATTGAAAGGGTACGTAGAAGAATTAAAAGTAGTTCATTATGAGCAACCTGAATTTAAACACGTTTGATTGCAGTGTAGGCTCGGGTAATAGGAATTTTTTCAAATAAAAAATCTTACGTAGATTAGATCTGATCTGCAGGCACTGTGGGTGTCAAGTTTTAACACTGATTCTTTCACATAATTTAAGTGGGTGCTCTTGCAGTGGATGTGGCCCATGAATGAAACTAAACAAAACTTGTCACTGCATCTGGTCCAGAGGACACTGAATGACATTAAATGTCTAAAGCAAGAAATTGCACTTGGTCGTGAATTGATGAGCTTCTCCTGTTCTACATTAAGTAAACAAGAAGCAAAAACTGACATGTACTTCATGTTGATTTTACTGACTTACAATACATAAATAATCTCCACTCATGTTGAAACAAAGTGACTTATATGACTTCATGATGCATCAAGCATGAGGCATGCTTTACATGAGGTATGGAATTGTGGAAGGCCAAACATTTGAAAGGGGATGCACAGCAGGCTGAAGACAGCTACGGTGCAATTACTGTTTAAAGTCATTCATTTTATTGTAGTCTGTTTTGTTTTGTGTTCTAAATTCCACCCTGTTGGCTGCATGCAATAATTCTGAGTCAGAAGTTCCAATAGTGAGCTATTGTAATATGGGTTAGAGAATTTCTTGTCTAATTGAGCAAGTGTTTGTGTCTTATAGAGGATTCTGTGCTCCCGAGTTTTGGCATAACCTTTCACAACAGAACATCATTGTCCGTCATGAGTCAGTGTTGTAGGTTTATTGCAGTCCTGCTTATTAAAAGCAGGAACAGCTTATTGACACTGACTAGTGTCAAGTGCATACAGCAGGTTGCTGAGTTAGGGCAATAAAGTTTTGCAGTTTCTTTGGGCTCATCAAATCTGTATGACATAAGATGTGAATGCTATTGAGAAGAAGACCAGCTCTATTAAATGCTTAATCTTCAGTATTGTATTACTATATTATCCTTACAACTGTGATCGTAATAATTGTAGCATTATGGAGATGGGTTAACCAGAATCACAGTGATCATAATGTGGGAAATTAGTATTGGTTCACAAATTTACTGGTATTGTGAACCTGTTAGCAAAAGTACAAATAATCCTGGCTCTATATCAGAATACTTCAGTGTAATCCTGGCTGTATGTCAGAGTACTTCAGCGAACACTAATCCTACTAAATAAGACAGCAATTTTGAGGCCTCGAAAATAATCAAAATTATTTTTTTTTTACCATATTCTATGTTGTGGTTTGTATTGTTTTGATATAATAAGCTACAGAAATTGTATGTAATCCTTTGTTTACACAGTTACTGAATTGCTTATACTCTAAGATAATTCTAACCTCAATTTGTTTATAAGAAATTTTTGCACATTATAAACCTTGAGAATGATAGTGTCCATATTTAATTATTTCCCATATTGTAGGTATTATGTTTGAGTTATTTCACTTTATGGCAAGGTTTCACAATATAAATAGAGGTAAATGATATGAATTTAATTTTTCATGGTACTAAATGTATTATAAATGTTAAAGTTAATTTCCTGTACTGTAGAATGTCTTCTGGCATTTGAACTTAAAATGCTTTCATTTCTCCATTTGTTCAGAAACACTGGTTTATAAGTCAACTGTCCTGTTATGCCACTAGCTGGCTGTATTAAATGAGAGTATTAAGATGAGTGTGAAGCAGCTATGTGAAATCT
>Ga0209755_10009146_pt1 | contig 10490 bp, 10 predicted proteins | sample TergutCo191P1_FD_187301 | JGI IMG/M metagenome (GOLD analysis project Ga0209755, IMG submission 187301) | Cornitermes sp. P1 segment gut microbial communities from Petit-Saut dam, French Guiana - Co191P1 (SPAdes) (version 2) | ecosystem: Host-associated > Arthropoda: Insects > Digestive system...
TTTATTAAATACTATCAAAAAATGTCAAAAACGTGGTATATTAAAAGAGTTCCTTGAGAAACACGCTGCGGAGGTATTTAACATGATGATAACCGAATGGAATCTGGAAGAAGCAAAAGAAGTCTGGCGTGATGAAGCCCGTGAAGAAGGTATCGAAAAAGGAATTGAAAGAGGCATTGAGGAAGGTATTGAAAGAGGTATCGCCGAAGATCAAAAGTATATTCTCAGCTTAATCGATCAAGGGCTTTCCGCAGAGGAGATAAAAGACCGCATATTGCAAACACAGACGAAGATAAATTAATGATTCTAAAATATTTATTGATTTGATATACTTATCTCATAACAAACTACAAGGAGCGAAAAATTGAACATTGATTTGGAACATATCCGCAGTCATTTTAAGAAAGACCGTTTTGCGACGGGTATTGGAGTTGAAATCGATTCTGTTACCGAGGAAAGCGTTGTGTGCAGTTTGGAATTGAACGACAGTCATAAAAATTCCATAGATAATGTTCAGGGCGGCGCTATTTTTACGCTGGCGGATTTGACGTTCGCGGTTCATTGCAATTTGGCGTGGGTTTGCGGCGAAGATGTGGGCGTAACGGTCGGGCAGTCATGCAGCATTTCATTTTTAAAAAGCACTAAAGGCAAAAAACTTACCGCGGTATCAACTTGTCTTTCTAAGGGCAAAAGCGTATCTGTATACCGTATATGCGTTAAAGATGATCTTGGCGTTTCAATCGCGGAAATGCTTTCAAATTCTTTTACTATTGCTAAACGATGATTAAATTTAATTTATATTTTATTTTTTTATTCACATTGATCTTTTCTTCATGCGGAGTAAATTTTGATTATATTGTGATAAACAGAGAGAGCGGTTTTGAGAAAGAAATCGATTTTATTTCCGGCGTTATTGAAAAAAGCGAAGCGCTCGAAAAATCAGGATTGCGTCTTTTGCGGACAGATATCGATTCTGGCGAACAAACGCCGTCATTATTTATTGATTTTTTTTCGTCTTGGAAACATGAATACGATCTCGATTGCATTACAATCTCTAAAACATTTTTTATACCGATAGATGATCCTCTCTCAGCTCGCACAAATACAAGTCTTGCCGCGTGTTTGGACGGAACGGAAACTCTTATTCTTATTGAAGAGCTTAAGCCGCCCTACACCGCTCTTCGTGTGGACGGTTTTGCAATCGATGAAGATGATTATCCTTTGATCCGCTTTTCAGGAATTAAAATCAGATCAGCGGATGATAAAAAATTAACGAAGCGTTTTGTAAAAAAAATATTTCTTACCGCTAACGAAATAAAAAACGCGCTTAATCCTGCGATCAGTGATTCTCCTCAGCTTATTTGGGTTGCCGCCGGAGGGGATGTAATGCTGGAGCGCGGAGCAACGGAAATTCTTCTTGAAGAAGGACCAAAAGGAATTTTCGGAGGCACAGCGGAAATGCTTCTTTCAGCCGATATCTCTCTCATCAATCTTGAAGGCGTGATAAGCGACAGAGGAGAAGCGGTTCGTAAATCCTATACTTTCCGTTTTATTCCCGAAGTTGCTCCCGCTCTTCGCGACGCGGGAATTAATGCGGTGCTTCTTGCAAACAATCATGTCTTCGATTACGGAGAAGACGCTTTTCTTGACAGCCTTATATGGCTGGAAAAAGCTCAAATCGGCGCGGTTGGAGCGGGAAGAAATATCGAAGACGCTTCGAAGCCTTTTATTTTTTCAAACGGAAAAGAAGAGGTTCATGTCTACGGTATAGCGTCTTTCCCACGCGAACGAAACGGATGGGACGGAGAAACCGCCGCCGCTGATTCTGATACTCCAGGCATGCTTCACGCGAGAAAAGGCGGCGTTGAAAAACTTAAAGAAAAATTTTCTTCTGATGCTAATGTCACAAACATTTTACTTTTCCACGGCGGCGTTGAATGGTCTCATTATCCCGATGCTTATACAAGAGAATTGTATACAGATCTTATCACAGCGGGAGCGGATATTGTCATCGGCTCTCATCCTCATACCATACAGGGCTTTGAATGGGTTAAAGGCAAGGCGGTTTTCTGGTGTTTGGGAGATTATATTTTCGGCGATATGTATGATTTTCCTGAAGGAATGTACGGTCTCTTTATCCGTCTTGGTTTATTAAACGGCAGTCTTTTGTATTTAGAACCTTTTCCTTTATTTCTTGATGATGTCAGAACGGATATCACTCCGCCTGAAACGCTTGAAATTTTTTACATACGATCAAAAGAGTTAAGAAGACGCAATCCCCTTTAATCAACATATTCCGCGATTCTTTCTTTTAATGTATCAAGACCGATTTTATTCTTGATAGAAACAGGAATACTATCCGGAAAGCGGTTTTGCAATATTTCTAAAACTGATACATCACAATTATTATTTTGCAATTTATCAATTTTATTCAACAAAATAATTTTTGGAATATTCTCCGCTCCTAATTCACGTAACACCGATAATGTTGTTTCGTAATTACTGTCAATATCCGGCTCTGACGCGTCAAGAATGATGATCAATATATCGGCAAGTGCTGCTTCTTCAAGAGTTGAACGAAACGCTTTTATAAGAGAATGAGGAAGATCGCGTATAAAACCGACTGTATCGGTAAGAAGCGCGGGTTTTCCCGGCGCAAGATTGAATTTTCGAGTAACAGCGTCCAGAGTGACAAACAGTTTATCTTCCGCTATCACGTCAGCTCCTGTCATGGCGTTTAACAAACTTGATTTGCCTGCGTTTGTGTAACCGACAATTGCGCATACCGGAAGATTGCTGCGCTCTCTCTGCCTTCTTTGAGTTTGACGCTGTTTGCGCACCTGTTCGATTTCTTTTTCGAGCAGATTTATCCGCTTTTCTATTTTTCTGCGATCCGTTTCAAGTTTTGTCTCTCCCGATCCTTTTGTTCCGTAACGTCCGCCTCTCTGTCTCGATAAATCGATATATTTGTGAGTCAAACGCGGCAGAAAATACGTTAACTCCGCGAGTTTTACCTGAAGTTCTGCTTCTCTTGTGCTTGCGCGATCTGCAAAAATCCGAATTATTAATTCCTGTCTGTCTAAAACAGGCACGCCCGATAATTCTTCCCAATTTCTTTGCTGAGAAGGGTTCGGGTTAAAATCAAAAACAATTAAATCGGATTCAAGTTCCTTTGCCTTGTTTGAAAGTTCTTCGGCTTTACCGCTTCCCATAGCGTAACGGGGATTTTTCTCTCTAATTCGAATTTTTTCGTGAGAAACAATATCGAGAGCAAGAGTCTGCGCAAGCCCTTGCAGTTCCGCCGCTCTTGGTTCGTCGCTTGAATTTCCGTTAATTATACTGACTAAAAACGCTTTTTTGGGTTTTTCCTGCGTTTCAAAAAGTTTCTGCATTTTAAAATATTCCTAAATCCTAATTCTAAACTTTTTATCAATAAGACTCACAACAATCATGGCGATTAACGTACACACATACGGGAACGCGAGAATGAAACCCGCGGGAACATTCCACAAACCTTGCGCGTAATTGGAAAAACTTTCGGCTAACGCGAAAGCAAAAGAAGCCGCTAAAACGCCTGCCGGTTTTTTTGCTCCCAAAAAAATAACCGCAAGAGCTATCCATCCCTTTCCTGCCGACATACCCGGAACAAAAGCGCCAAGATTCAAACTTAAAAACGCTCCACCTATACCGCAGAAAAATCCCGATATCAAAATTGCCGTTATCTGATAATTCACAGGGTTTATTCCAAGAGAAACAAGCGATGTAATATTTTTATCTCCCGCCGTTTCTGACGAACACGCCCTCAGCCTGTAACCGAAAGGCGTTTTATAAATCGCTAGCCATGAAAATAAAAGCAATACAGCGCCGATTATCAAATAAACATTTAAAAGCCCGTTAATACTATCCGCTGTCACAACGCCCTTTGTTTTAAATATTTTTTCAGAAAGCGCGATACATAATCCGGCAGATAATAAATTGACGGCAAGCCCTGAAATAAACAAGTTTGCGCGTAACTTAAAAACCGAAAATATATGCAGCGCGCAAAGAATTAACGAAGATAAAATCGCGGCAAAAATCGCTGCAGCCGCGTTTCCTGAAAAATAAAAAACCGTAAGAGACGAAAAAGCGCCCGCGAACAGCAGTCCTTCAAGCGCAATGTTGAGAGTTCCCGCAAGCGCAGGGAAAAGTCCTCCTAACGCGGCGAAGAAAACCGGAATCATAATTGAAACAGAACTTTCGATTATTTGAATAAATGTTTGCATTTATGTCCATTTCTCCTTATGATTTTTTACGCGAAATTATATTTTGTAATACTAAACTTGTGCACAAGAATAATATTACCGCCTGCGCAATCGAAGCGACTTCTGTTGAAAGCCCTGTATTTTGCATTGCTATTCTCGCGCCTGCGCCTAGCCACGCGAAAAAAAGAGCGGCTGGAATTACAGCAGGCGGATAAAACCGCGCGATAAGAGCGACAGCCAATCCGTTCCATCCAAGTCCCGAAGAAAATTCTTTGATAACAGCGTAATGCGTTCCTAATATCGATAAACTTCCGGCAAAACCGTAAAAACATCCGCTCAAACCAAGCGCCAGCACTGTATTTAACTTTGTATTGATTCCTCCGTACCGCGCGAATAATTCGTTGTTTCCTGCCATTCTGAATTCATATCCGAGTTTTGTTCTTTTTAAAAAAAGATGAACCAGCAAAACAAAAATCAACGCGATAAATATTCCGATACTAAGGCTCGAAGGTTTTAGTATTAAAGGGAATCGCATATATTCCGCGATTTTTCTTGTTGATATAAGTGAAGTTTCCGGGTCTAAGAACGGTCCTGTTACAAGATAATTTACAACAGGAATCACCGCGCATGAAAGCAGGAATGTTGTAATAAGTTCATTTGTATTCCACTTTGCCTTGCAAAAACCGCTTATTGCAGCAAGTATACCGCTGCATAATGCGCCCAAAACAACCGCAATTACAGCTCCCGTTACGCTAAAAAAATAACCTGAAAAAATATTAGAAAAAGCAAGAGCGGCTGCGGTTGTAACAAACGCTCCGAGATAAACCTGCCCTTCCCCGCCAAGATTTAAGTTTCCCGCTTTCATCGCGATAATTACACCTAACGCCCCTATAATCAGCGGAACAGAGGCGTTTAACATATTGCCGAATGTTAAAATATTTCTGAAAGGTCCTATAAAAAAGAAAAATATCGCAGAAAACGGATTATCGCTTAAAATAAAAATTAATAAAACTAAAATTAATAAAGCGGCAACAATAATTAAAATAAAGTTTACAGAAAAAGGTATATTTATTTTTTCATTGTTCATTGTTCCCTGCTCTCTGTAAATATTCCCTGCATACAATTTCCAATCGCTTCCTTCAATGTTTCATCTTTACTATTGAATTCGCCCGCTATTTTTCCCGAATACATTACAATTATACGATCCGCGAGCGCGATTATTTCATCAAGATTGGTCGAAATTAAAATAATCGCGGCTTCCTTATTTCTAAGCGTTGTTATTTCTTCCCAAATAAAACGCGAAGATTCTATATCAAGCCCCCATGTCGGCTCAGAAAAAACTATATAGTCCTTAAAACAATCAATCTCTCTTGCAAGGATCAATTTTTGCAAATTACCTCCTGAAAGTTTATACGCCTTGTCTTCTATATCCGGCGTTTGAATATCGTATTTTTTTATTAGTTTTTTTGAATATTCCGACGCTAAAACATTGTTTTTAATTAATTCAAGCCTTTTATTAATTATCATATTTTCTTTTACTGACGATTCAGATGCGCTTCCAAAACGGATTCTGTCGGCAGGAACATAAGCAAGTCCGTTTTCTCGTTTGTCTTTAATATTCATTTTTGAAATATCTTTTCCGTTATGCAAAACTTTTCCGGAAACAGGGTGTAAAAATCCGCCGAGAACAGCTTCAATTACGCCAAGACCGTTCCCTCCGACGCCTGCAAACCCGAGTATTTCGCCTGATTTTACAGAAAAAGACACCTTATCCAGCAGCGGTTTTTTTTGCCCTTGTCTTTTTACCGTTACACTATCAAAAACAATTACATTTTCTTTTTGTTCATTTAATATTTTGTTAATATTTAAATTAACAACGGATTTTTCGTTTCCAATCATTAAAGAAGCAATTTCGTTTTCATCTAGTTCTTTTGATTCTCTTACGCCGATTAATTCGCCTTTTTTCAGAACAGCGACACGATCGCTTATTTTTTTTATTTCATGCACTTTGTGTGTAATAATAATAATCGCCTTTCCTGTACTCGAAAGATTTCTTAGAGTATTAAAAAGCGCTTCCGTTTCTTTGTCGGCTAGAATCGACGTAGGCTCGTCAAGTATAATAATATTCGCGTTCTGATAAAGTATTCTGCAAATTTCTGTTTTTTGCATCTCTCCCAGAGTTAAATCTTTAACTTTAGATTCGTAATTTAATAAAAAATTATTTTCTTTTATAATTTGTTCCGCGATGTTATTCGCTTTTTTTTTATCAAAAAATATTCCGTATTTTCGCGGTTCTTTGCCGATTACTATGTTTTCCGCGGCTGTATATTCGGGAAACAGCATAAAATGCTGATGAACCATTCCGATTCCGTATCTTTTCGCGCAGACAACTGAATTTATTTCAGCTTTTTTACCGTTAATTAATATATCACCTGAATTTTGTTTTTCTAAACCGCATAGTATTTTCATTAATGTTGTTTTGCCCGCGCCGTTCTCTCCCGCGATGGACAGTATTTCTCCTTTTCTTAAATCAAGAGAAATATTATTGTTAGCGATTTTCGCGCTTCCTGGGTATGTTTTAGTGATATTTTTTAATTCCACTACATTCATTTTTTTTACCGCGAACCACGCAAACCTATTATCAATTTATTAGTTACCGCGAAGTCTATCAATAAATTCTTTGAGTTTTTCCTGAATATCATCGGGAATATAATTACTAAAACCGTCATCGTCAAAAATAAATCCGAGATAACCGTCTCTAACTCCAAGAGTTTGAGAAGTTCCGTATTGAATTTTATTATTTAAAGCGTCACTTAAAATTTCCATTACTAATTTTTTTTGTTCCATAACTCCACAGCCTACAATTATGCCGGGAGCTAAATCATACGCGTTTATGTTATACCAAACTAAATACGCGCCTCGATCCGCCGCGGTTTTAATAAGACCCTGCGCCGCGCCTCCCGCTATCGATGTAAAAACATCAACGCCGGAATTGATCATCGCGGAAGCAAGCTCTGCCGCCTTATTCGCGTCTCCCCACGAACCTACAACGCGGAAATCAAGCTCTATTTCTTCATCTGCAATTTTAGCGCCTTCGATAAAACCGGGAACCATATGACGCGTTAAAAGCGGATATTCCTGCGCGGCGATAAAACCCACTTTTTTTTGTTTGTTCGCGTTTTTCATTTCGCTTGTTGTGATAAGCCCCGCTAAAAACCCGAGAATAAGCGATTGTTCGTACTGATTATACAAATATGTTTTAATTTGAGAATGACCTTCGTAATACGCGTCGGTAATAATAAATTTCTGATCCGGAAATATTTTCGCGGCGTTTACGCAAATCTCAGGTAAAGATGGGTTCGAAGCAAGTACAATATCATAATCGCCGTCAGCGATCATTTCCGCAAGCTGCTGCTCCCATTGAGATTGATTCATTCCCGCTTCATATATTTTTATTTTAACATTTTCATTTTCACGGGCAAATTCAAGAGCGCCCTCCGCCATCATTTCGTAAGTAGGGCTTCCTGCGATAACGCCTGTTATAAAAACCAGAACAGACAGACTATCTCTTGCTTTTTCTTTCTTTCCTGTACAGCCGAAAGCAAACAGCGTTAATAAAAGTAACATGATTAATATTAATCTTTTCATTGTTCTATATTAAAGAAAAAAAATAATTTTGTCAATTCTTTGTGTCTGTTCGCGCTAAAAATATTAATTCTTTTTCTTTTTATATGTATTAAACAACTCGTTATAAAGTTCGGTGTTTTCTGGATTTGGTTTATATAGTTTTTCCGCGCCGCGTAAAACTTTTGACGCTTCAGTATACGACGAATACTTACCCATCGCGCATGATCCGATTATCGCGAGTCCTAAAAGTTCGCACTCTTTGTGTCCTCCTTCCAGAACTTCAAGCCCTGTAATGTCGGCTTTTATTTGGTTTAACTGCGAACAGCCCGCAAGACCGCCCGTTACGCGCAACTGCTCCGCTCTCTCTCCGGCTTCTTCCATTACGTAAAGAACTTCTTTTATTGCGAAACCTATCCCTTCAAGAACGGATTTAGCGGCTTCACTTCGTCCTGTTGAAAGACTAATACCGCTCCACAACGCGCCGCTTCCTGAGTGAGAGCCGCCGGAATTTCCTTTTGAAACGCGCTCTCCCGCGAGGTTTGGAATAAAAACCAGCCCTCCGCTCCCCGCGCTGCTCTTATCCGCAAGAGCGATAAAATCATCAAAAGAATTTATCCCTAAAAAATCGCAAGCCCAGTCAATCGCTTTTCCGGTCGTATTAATAACTCCCGAAAGATTCCAAAAAGGTTTAACAGGATGAGCGTACGACATGAGATGTACGACGTGTATATTCTGCGCGGTATCGATCTGTTTTCGCGTACACATGTTAATACCTTCTGACGATCCTGTGCGATCGCAAACCTGCCGGGGTTCTGTAACGCCCGATCCCAAAATTGACGCGTAAAAATCGGGACCGCCTGAAATAACAGGAATATTTTTTTTAAAACCTAATTTTTCCGCTGTCTTTACCGTTATCATTCCGAAGTAATCGCCGGGGCGAATGAACGCGGGAAATTTTGAAGCGTTTAATTTTAATTTTTCCAACACGCTGTCGTTCCAAAACCAGCGATCGAATCCGTCGCTTGGAAAAACATTACGCGATTCGCCTGTAAGCGCGTAAGCTAAATATTCGGGGCATCCAAGAAAATATTTAGTATTATCATACAATTCCTTCTCGTCATTTTTAATGTAAAGAATTTTCGGAAGAAAAAAACAAGCGTCAACAAAACCGCCCATTACATTTGACACTTCATTTTGATATTTTTCCGCGCGGCGGTCGAGCCACAATCTTGCTTTGGGAGCCGATGATTGGTTTTCCGGCACAGGAACAAGAGTGGGACCGTTGCCGCTTATTACAATCGCGTCAACCTGATCGAGATTTTCTAATTTTTTGCAGCAATGTTCAAAGGCAGAAAGCCATTGTGACGGATCTGTTTCATACTTACCTGAGTTTGAATCAATGTTGAGCGGAACGGAAGCGAACGACAAACGCTTCCCGTCATAGTTCCATATTGCGGATTTAAAACTTGAAGTTCCAATGTCGATGGTTAGGAGCATTTTTTATTTCACCCTGTCCGGTCTCAGCACTTCAGCTCCGTTACGGTAAACGTGGCGCGGCTTCGCGTTATCTTCGAGATAACAGTGAACGATCACTCTGACGATCCTTTCAACCGAGTTTGCGCACTCAGGCTCCTGCGCCGAAAACAAAGCGTATTCGCTGCCTGCTTCGTCGCCTTTGCCGCGGATATATTTACGGAGAGCGGTCGCGGGATTTACGGCATCGATGTCTTTCGTTACAGAAAAAATAATTGAGACGATATCGTTTTTTTCAAGTGAATTAAGAGATAATAATTCATCGTACATTAAACCGATTTGAGCGCAAATATCATCGGCGTTATTTTCGCACTGCGCTGCGCCTCTCAAGGCAAAAAGTCTTTTCATCCGTTTCCTCCTGCAAATACTGATATAAAAGCGTCAAAATAAAAAATGAACAATGTATAAATTATAAATAAGAAATATATAATCATTCTTCTTATAAATTTAAACCTAACGCTTTTTCTTTTAAAGCGAACAATAATATATATACATTCCAGCAATTTATACAGAGAACAAACAAAACCGAGAAACGAAGAATATCGAATAACTGCCAATAAAATAAATAAGGCGTCATCATGTAGGTCTACTCCTGTCAGATAAACAATCAGAGAAACTACAGAAACCGCTAAACAGACCGACAAAAGCCAGACAACAGGACTCCTGAGTTTAACCTTAAACTTCCAAATTTTTAATTCCAAATTCCTAATTCCTAATTTGATAATATTCTTCTTGCCAAATATTCGGCTTATGTACTATTATAATACAGTATGAAAAAGTTTTTTATCACCCTGCTAATATTGATTATCCTCGGCGGTGTTGTCTTCTTTTTTGGATGGGTTCAATTTCAGGTACCCCCGGGACAATACGGCGTTATCAGTTCAAAAACTCATGGTATCGATCCTATGCCGGTGCGTTCGGGGGAATTCCGCTGGATTTGGTATAAACTGCTGCCTACAAATGTGAATATCGCTGTTTTCAATCTTGAGTATACAAAATTCCACATGCGGTTTAACAGCTCTCTTCCTTCGGGAAATACCTACGCGTCTTTCGCAGGGCTGTCAAACGCCGATTTTTCGTGGGATCTTA
>Ga0209755_10009147_pt1 | contig 10490 bp, 3 predicted proteins | sample TergutCo191P1_FD_187301 | JGI IMG/M metagenome (GOLD analysis project Ga0209755, IMG submission 187301) | Cornitermes sp. P1 segment gut microbial communities from Petit-Saut dam, French Guiana - Co191P1 (SPAdes) (version 2) | ecosystem: Host-associated > Arthropoda: Insects > Digestive system >...
AGAGAGGGATTCGAACCCTCGGAACCCGCGAGGGTTCAACGGTTTTCGAGACCGCCCGATTCAACCGCTCTCGCATCTCTCCTCTGCCAGCAAAGTATAGCTTTCGGAGGGCTTTTGTGTCAAGTGGTTAGCTGCTTGGGCAGGGCAACAGTACTTACCCCTACACTGGACGGCCCTCAGCACGAATAAAGCGCGCGCCCGTCAATCCGTTCGATTAGGGAGTCGCCGAATCCCGCCCAAATCGGCGATTCCCTGCATTTTACGCAATTTCAGGCGCATTTCACACAAGTGGAACCAAATTGCCTTTACATAAAATGTCGCCACGTGTTATGACACCAAGTAGGCATTATTCGAAAGTCTGACCCAAACGATTGTACTTCCCAAAGACAAATATTGCCCCTCTGAAGGATTATGGGCGCGCGCCGGAACGGCCCCCGTAAAGCAAATGCACACCTTTGCTTTTTCCCCCTTCCCGTTTTGGTATACCCCCAATGTCTATAACCATAGGCAGCGGGCCCGTATATCCTGTCCGTTGGGCAGGTTTCTGATCGACAGATCAGTATCACTCGTGATTGTCTGCCCGACCATAGGAGGAGGCGGGACGGTCACAAAAGGATTTAACAATGAAAAAAAATTGTAGACTTTTCGGGATTATCGCATTGGCTGTGATAATCGGACTTTCGATGACGGGGTGTCCAATTGACGCTGACCCTGACCCAGGCACCATCAATGGCCCTGCTCCTGGCGAACCGGGTGTTTTACACAACGTTAACATTATCGGCGCCCAGGCTCTGATGATCGCCCCAAGGGGGGACTTGATTGGGGCAACACCGCGGGCCAGGACTGGAGCCCAGGCGCGCAACGGTACCGAAGGCGAGCTTGCCCTCTACAAGGAAGTTACGCCCGGGGAATGGGTAGAGGTAAGCATGACGGACGGTGAAGGCACCGAAATGTTTGAGCTAGGAGCTCCGGTAGACCTTATGGCCCTAACCTCCGGCTGGGTAGTCATGAGCTGGGCAAACGGCGACGAGCACCTGGTTTCCACGTCAACCGGCTACGTGTTCGACGCGACCGGGCTTGGCCTTATGAGCAGCCGTGATTTTCCAGCCGGTCTCCCTTATGATACTGATCATAACAATCCACGCGAGGGCCAAGGCGACAACCCCGTTCACAGTCTCTTCCCGGGCCAGTCCAAGGTTCATACCGTTTCGGCCGACAGGGTTTTCGCGCTGGTCAGGGACGGCGGCTTCTGGAGAATCGCGGATATAAATATGACCGGTGGTGTGGCAAGGAGAACGATGATCTCGCCCGCCAACCAAAACGTTAGGCAGTTTGCGGTGGACAGCTACAACAACATCCTGTTTGACGTAGGCACTGGTTTCATGGTGAGAACGTTTGCCGCCGGAGGATACGGCATGGAAATTCCGTCCACGCATCCCCAGCTTCCCGCCGCTCCCGCCGGCAATCGGGATGAGTACAGGCGCGGTGCCATACCTACAATATTCTCCGTAAACGGGCAAATATATTTCCTTGTCCGCGAGGTGTTTCAGGAGGTAGACAGTCAAGCCGAAGGTACAATTAACGTAAACGGGACTGACTTCGACTATTGGAGCAGGCAGATACGGGCATACAGGGCGCGAGTAGTAACCCACGTGATGCACTTCGATCCGATAACCGATGTCGATGGTCTGGAAAGGGTATCGACGCTCTCAAGGGGACTGTTTGCGCGGGCACCTATTGGCCTGCCGATAAGGCCGTTCTCGGAGGAAGTGGTTTTCGACCTGGCCGCCAATGCTGAATTTCATTCGCTGCCCCTTAACGGTAACGGGTATAATGTGCGTTTTGACCTGGCTACCAACTCCGCATTTCAGTCGCAGCCTATTGGGAATGGAGGACCGACTGCTCTTGTTAACCTGTCAACCAATTCCGCCTTTCAGAGTTTGCCTTTAAATTACACCTTCTATTGGAGCGATGTTTTTGCGGGCGGACTAAGAATCCACGCCAACTATGTTACGACTGTAGACGGTCCGGGCACCCAGACAAGGGCGCTTCGGGTTCCGACGGATGATACTTGGGGGCAGGGCGTTTACCTGCTTAACAGTTATTTTGACTTCCAACCAGGCGACAGCATTTTCGTCAGCGGAACAGTTGAAAACCTTGGCCCGCATGTGGTTGATCCGGATCGGCATTGGGAGCAAACTGGCCTGATAATGCTTAACGCCGCACCGGGTGGCTGGCAGCAAATAGCCGTTGAATACCAAATTGAGAATGGTTCATTCACGCTTGGCGCAACGCTTGAGGGTTGGCATATACCCTACATACAATACGCCGGACGAGAGCATGGCGACCCTGGTATAAGGATTGAGATAAGGTCAGCGACCACAACGACAACCATTCACGACATTCGGATTGAACGTCACGGCACGACGGCAGGCGACATATTTGCTAACACGCCTTTGGAGCCTGCCGCGGGAGGCTACTCCACGGTTGTCGCCGGCCCGGGCGCGCAAGCCAGGGCACTCCGGATTACCACCAACGCTGCCTGGGGACAGGGCGTCGAAATTTCCCAAGCTGCCCTGTACTTACAGGCCGGCGACAGGGTTATCGTGACCGGCTTCCTTGAAACCCTTGGCTACAACAACGAAGGACAGTACTGGGCTGATCCATTGGTACAGCTTAACGCCAATCCAGGTGGGGGCGCGCGTGTTGTGGGTAACGCACATACTGCGGAAGGCCCATTCACGTTAGAGGCGGTGCTAAACCAAGACGATGTGAACTCCATAGCCGCAGCCATTCTAAGACATGAAGATCCAAGTCCGGAAGCACACGGAGGTTTGGGTCTCAGGCTTGAGTTCAGGGGAACCGGCACGGTTGGAAGGATTTACAACATCCGGGTTAAGCGCGAAGGCACAACGGCAGGCGATATATTTGCGAACATACCCCTGGCACCTGATGGAGGAAGCCACGCGCTTGTCGTCGGCCCAGCCGCCCAAACCAGGGCGATTCGGGTTACAACCGACCAGGACTGGGGACAGGGTGTCGGCATTGAACATAATGCAATGAACTTACAGCCTGGCGACAAGATTACCGTAACCGGAAGGCTTGAAACCCTTGGCGCTCCCTATCCACAGGTGTTCATTAACGCCAACCCGGCTCGCGGTTGGGCTCAAGTGGGTAACGCACATAGTACAGAAGGCGCATTCACAATAAGCGGGACACTCTCCCAAGCTCAAGTGAACTACATAAACGATCCCCATGAACATGCCGCCACCGGTCTCAGGATCGATTTCAGGGGAACTGGCACGGTCGGGGTAATTTACAACGTCAGGATTACAAGAGGCGAAGATCCAGGCAATGGCAACGGCGGCGACCCAGGCCCCGGTCCTGGGCCTCAGGTAGTGGTAACCTCGCCATCGTTCACCGGCGGCATCGACAGGATGTTTCATTTCTCCAATCCATCCAGGACAGTCATCCTTGAACGCGATCCGAGGCAGGGTTGGTATGAGGATCTGTTCGTTATAAGCACCTGGCCTGCAACAGGTAGCCCCTCGGTATCTGATGGCAATACAGATGGGATAACGCACGATCAGGTAAACAGGGCATTAGGTGAACATGGGCAAGGCATAATGATCGCCGGCAGAACCAGTATTTACCTTCGCGCCCAAAATCGCGTGATTCGCATTGATCCCGTTACCGGCAATGCCGAAGATGCGCTTACCCCTGAGAATAATAGGGGTATTACAACCGTGCTGCATCACGAGGTAACCGGCAACGACACCGTCCTCGTAGACGGCAGGGATGCTTTCGGCGATAGGCTTCTCGTCGAGATTATTGGCCCTCTTGGCCGCATTTTGAGACACGAGATCCCCGAAGAGGAAACCATAACCTTGGTAAGACTGTTCTAGCCTAAGTTGCACGAGGCCCCAGGCACAACAAAACCCGGCCGCTTGCGGCCGGGTTTTGTTTTTACGCCGCCGTCAAACCCGCACGTTTTCCTTGCTGGTTTCCACCATTCTCCGAGCGGCGTCCTTTACCTTGTGGGTAACGTCGTTCACGGAGCTTACCGCCTGAAGAATCTGCTTGCTTCCTTGGCCCTGTTCTTCCATGGCGTTCCGGATGTTGTCTTCCTGTACCGCGACGGTTTTTACCACGTCTTCTATCGCGCGGAATTTGTCCATTACGATACCTGTTGACATCGTTATTTTGTCGATGGAGCCTTTGATGCTTTTCAACACCCCGCCGATGGTCTTGGACTGCTGGCTGGACGATTCGGCGAGCTTGCGTATTTCGTCCGCGACCACCGCGAAGCCGCGGCCGGATTCCCCGGCGTGCGCCGCCTCGATCGCGGCGTTCATCGAAAGAAGGTTCGTCTGGCTGGCGATGCTCTGCATCACCGCGTTGATTTCAAGAAGGGACTCGGACTCGCGCGCGATTCCCTGAATGTCGGACGCGACCCCGTTAAGGCTCGTGTGTCCGGCCACGGAAGCTCCCTGCAATTCCCTTACGCTTTCCGCGTTTTTGGAGAGCGTGTCGGTAACGGACTGGATATTGGCGATCATCTGCTCGGTTGCGGCGGAGGACGCGGTAACGGAAGACACCTGTTCCTCCACGTGATCGTTAAGCTGCTTCATCATGTCCTGTATCTTCCCTTGCAGGGCCTTCTCTTTTTCCCGCTCCCGGTAGTACTCGCGCAGGTCGCGGCTGAAGGCGATTGCGTGGGGCTTGCCGTCGATGGTTATGCGGTTCATGATTTTCTCGGTGGGAACATGCGATCCGTCGCTGTGCAGGTACGTCCACTCGTAACGGACGTTGCCATCCCTCATGCACTTTTGAAGCATTTCGGTGTTTTTCTGGAGCGAGTCGGAGCCGTCCGGCTGGCGCTTGGGCAAAAACCTGTTGTAGTTTTTGACATACGCCTGCCTGTCGGGGATTCCGAACATGTGCTCCACTTCCTTGTTCACTTCCACGACATTGCCGGCCTCGTCGAAAATGGAGCTGACTATGGGCGAGGCGTCCAGTATGGCCTGCATCCTGTTTTCGAACGCTGCCCGCTGTTCCCGCTGGCGGCTCACGTCCCTGGCGTGGGAGCTTTGCATGTCCTCGATGCCCTTTTTGAGATTGTCGCGGATACCTATCATCGCGTCCTGGATATCCCCCATTTCGTCGTTCTCCGTTTTCTTGATGTCCACGGAAAAGTCCATGCCCACCAGCGAAGCCGCCGCGCTCTTTATGCTGCGGAAGGGAACGGTAAGTTTTTTATGGGTGAACAGGATTGACACAATCGCCGCCGCAACCACCAGCGCAATGCCGATAAGAGTCATGTGCAGCACGAACCGGTTCATTTCCGCAAAAATCACGGCCGTCGGAATAATCGAAACCAGAATCCAGTCCACAAGAGGGATGAGCTCAGAGTATATGAAAAAATCGCCCTCCATGGACAAAAACGACGGGCGGCCAAGAACACTGTTTCGGTAGTGCCCAAGCCCAAACTCGTTAAAAAAATCATCCCGCAACAGGGAATCCATATTGTCGTGCGTGACGAAAAGCCCCTGCCTGTTGATGAGGAATATCATGTGCCCATCCATGGTGACTTTTTCCTTAAGCATCTCCGTCATAAAGGCAAGCCCGAAGTCGGCGACAACAATGCCAATATCCCTGCCGGAATCGTCGTACACGTTTTTTGTTACCGATATTGCAAGCTGCCCGCTGGCGGCATCCACGTAAGGCTCGGTATACCCGACCCGGCGCGGGTTTGCCTTTGCCGTCAAAAACCAGGGCCGCTCCGTGTTGACCCAGGTCGGCGGAAGATTCACATGGGGATAGATAATGGTAAAGCCGTCCGGTTCGAGCCAGTTGACGTTGCTGGAAACGTACAGGCGCATCGCGTCGGTCTGAACCCCCACGTTGCGCCTAAAAAGGTTTTGCAGCGCCGGGCCGTCGACAGGCGTTTCGGCAATCATTGAAGGCATTGCGGTTGCGGTAAGGCTTACCAGCGTGCCCCACTCGTTGAAACGCGAAAGAAGCTGATCCCGCAGGGCGTGGATGTTGTCCATAGTGCCGGCGGTTGCCTGTTCCTGGATGATCCCCCTTGCGTTGCCGATAAACACGACGGAAAGCAGCAGCGTGGTCAAAAAAGTTATGCCCACGCAGATGATCGTAATCTTCGCGGTAAGAGACGACTTCCTTGCATTTCTACCGATCATTTTTGTTCCTCCTTAACGAATTGCCTAAGTGGTATACACTGGCATGTTTCTCACCTCGCGGCCTCTTTCATTCCCCTTGGAGCAGATTGCGAATGAAAATCAATACCACGCAAAACATTCCATGTATGACGGCACCCCGCCTTTTGGGGAGCCGTTTCGACGCGCGTCCATAATCCTCCAGAGGGGCAATATTGGTGTTTGGGAAGCGCAATCGTTTGGGTCAGACTTTCGAATAATGCCTACCTAGTATCATAACACGTGGCGACATTTTATGCAAAGGCAATTTGGTTCCACTTGTGTGAAATGCGCCTGAAATTGCGTAAAACGCAGGGGATCGCCGATTTGGGCGGGATTCGGCGGCTCCCTAATCGAACGGATTGACGGGCGCGCGCTTTATTCGTGCTGAGGGGTTTAATACCCCGCCCCTTGGGGCGGGGTTCGTTCATTGCCTAAAGGGAAACCAGTCTGTTCCCCCCCGACGATTTCGCGTCGGCAAGGGCCCTAGACGCGCCGCCGAGAATGCCCTCAAGCGTTTTTACCCCGCCGGTCTTGGCCGCGAGGCCAAGCGACACCTTCACGTTGAGCTTCGTGTTCCGTATCTCAAAGCGCGTACCCACAAGCTTCTTGTGGACAAGCTCCGCGAACTTCACCGCGGTCTCCTTGGTGGTGTTCGGAAGCGTGAACACGAAAACGTCGTCGCTGTACCGGGCCATCAGCGTGCCCTGCTTCAGGCTGTTCCGCGTTCGCTTCGTCAGTATCTTCAGAACCTCGTTCCGCCCATCGTCGCCGTGCGTATCGGTGATCTGGCTAAGGTTGTCTATGCCCAGCATGATAAGGTTGAAGTCCCGGCCGTTGTCGAGGCAGTAGGACAGCTCCTGCCCGGCGGAGTCCATGAAGTACGTCTTGTTGCGGGCCCCGGTAAGCTCGTCGGTAAAGGCCTCGATCTCGGAGTCGTTGGTCTTGTGCATGGTCTCCTTGCTGGTCTCCACAAGCCGCCGCGCGTCCTCCTTTACCTTGTGGGTAATCTCGTTCACGGTGCTTACCGCCTGCAGGATCTGCTTGCTCCCCTGGCCCTGTTCCTCCATGGCGTGCAGGATGCTGTCCTCCTGCATCGCCACGACCTTTACGCCGTTCTCTATCGCGTTGAACTTGCTCAGGACCGCGTCCGTCGACCTGGTTATCTTGTCGATGGAGCCCTTGATCCCCTTCAGCACCCCGCCGATGGTCTTGGACTGCTGGCTGGACGACTCCGCAAGCTTGCGTATCTCGTCCGCGACCACCGCGAAGCCCCGGCCGGACTCCCCGGCGTGCGCGGCTTCGATTGCCGCGTTCATCGAAAGGAGGTTAGTCTGGCTGGCGATGTTCTGCATCACCGAGTTGATCTCAAGAAGCGACTCGGACTCGCGCGCGATTCCCTGGATGTTGGACGCCACCTCGCTGAGGCCGGTGTGCCCGGCCACGGACGCGTCCTGCAGCTCCTTCACGCTCTGCGAGTTCTTCGAGAGCGTGTCCGTAACGGACTGGATGTTCGCGATCATCTCCTCGGTCGCGGCGGAGGACGCGGTGACAGAGGACGCCTGCTGCTCCACGTGCTCGTTGAGCTGCTCCATCATGTCCTGTATCTTCCCCTGGAGTATCCTTTCCTTCTCCCGCTCCCTGTAGAACTCGCGCAGGTCGCGGCTGTAGGCGATTGTGTGGGGCTTGCCGTCTATGGTTATGCGGTTCACGATCTCCTCGGTAGGAACCTGCGAGCCGTCGCTGTGCAGGTACGTCCACTCGTACCGAATGCTGCCCTCCCTCAGGCACTTTTTGAGCATCTCTTCGCTTTTCTGGATCGAGTCGGAGCCGTCCGGCTGGCGTTTTGGCAGAAAGCTGTTGTAGTTTCTGACGTATGCCTGCCTGTCCGGGATTCCGAGCATGGTCTCCACTTCCTTGTTTACGTCCACGATATTGCCGGCCTCGTTGAAGATCGCGCTTACTATGGGCGCTGCGTCCAGTATCGCGTGCATCCTGTCCTCGAACGCGGCCCGCTCTTCCTGCTGGTGGCGCACGTCCTCGGCGTGGGTGTTCTGCATGTCCTCGATGCCTTGCTTGAGGTTGTCGCGGATGCTTATAAGCTCGTCCTGGATATCCCCGATTTCGTCGATTTCAGTTTTTTGTATGTCGATGCTGAAGTCCATTTTGGACAGGGCATAGGCAACGTGCTCTATGCCGCGGACGGGCCGCAATATGCTTCTGGTAATAAAGAAGCTTAACGCAATGAACATAAACAGGGCCGCCAGCAGAACAAAAACAAGCAGCCTGTTGGAGAGCGATATAAGCCCATACATGTCTTCCATGTGGTAGTCTCTCAGCTCAACATAGCGGTCCCTTAGCGCGTTTATTCTTGTGGTGGACTCCACGCCCGCGGGAAAAACGATTCTGTAAAGCAGATCAAGAGCTTCTTCCATGTTGCCCGCTTCCCTCATGCCCAACGCAATGCCGCCCTGTACGTGCAGGTCGTAATGCGGCTGAAAAATGGCTTCTATAAGGGCGAAAATCTGCGGGTCGTCAATCATGTGGGGCATCGGGCCTTCGAGCCATCTGCCGTATATACACGTATGCGGATTAAGGCCGCCGCCAAAAGGCCGGCCGTACAGGAACGCCCACGCCAGGTTGTAACGCCATATATGGTGGGCTTCCACCAGGGCGTTCGCCGTGTCGCTTAACTCGGTAAGCTGGAAAGCGTCGATTTTTATGTTCGTTATGCGGTTAACCACATGGAAACTCCCCAGCCCGATCACCACCGTGAACATAAACACGCACATCAAACCCCCGACGACTCTCGTCCGCAGTTTCAACTTCATCACAATGTCTCCTTGAAAATGTTTTTGTTTAAAAGTGATGCAAAGCAGATGCTGATGGCGGTTTTTGTGATAAGGGACGATTCTCTTCCGTTGCTCAATTGTGCGTCTCCGGACGTTTCAAAAAACGAGCCTGGACGAAATGCGGAACAGCAGTGTCTAACAACTCAAAATCAGCCATTTTTTCTGAAATATCTCACTTTTTGTTCTGGTTGCCCTAGCGTTACGCTTGGGGCTGCTTTTTTAGCTACTTCAGAGGATATAACTTACAGGCGAAGTTGTCAAGCGTGGAGGCGGTAGATTTCAATGTAAGATGCCGTTGCCCGGTCCCACCTTGAAACCATCGGGGATTTGCATTATCCTTCACGTGGATAAGGAGAAACCAAATGGGAATGACAATGAGTCAGAAAATCCTCGCGGCCCATGCCGGGCTGGACGAGGTAGGCCCCGGCCAGTTGATCCAGGCGAAGCTTGACCTGGTGCTGGGCAACGACATCACCTCCCCTGTGGCAATCCGGGAGTTTTACGGGGCCGGGTTCGACAAAGTGTTCGACCCCACGAAAATCGCGATGGTGATGGACCATTTCACCCCAAACAAGGACATCAAGGCCGCCGAGCAGTGCAAAACCTGCCGCGACTTTGCCAGAAAGTTCGAGCTGCGCCACTTTTACGACGTGGGCCCAATGGGAATCGAGCACGCTCTTCTGCCGGAGCTTGGCCTCGTGGCGGCCGGCGAGTGCGTCATAGGCGCGGACTCCCACACCTGCACCTACGGGGCCCTTGGCGCGTTCTCCACCGGCGTCGGCTCCACCGACATGGCGGCCGGAATGGTAACCGGCGAGGCGTGGTTCAAGGTGCCGGAAGCCATCAGAATCAACCTTACCGGCCGGTTGAAACCCATGGTCGGCGGCAAGGACGTAATCCTGCACCTTATCGGCAAAATCGGGGTGGACGGGGCGCTTTACCAAAGCCTGGAATACTCGGGCGACGGCGTTTCCGCCCTCTCCATGGACGACAGGCTTTGCATAGCCAACATGAGCATAGAGGCCGGCGCGAAAAACGGCATCTTCCCGGTGGACAGAATCACCAAGGCCTACATGGACGACCGAGTAAACAGGCCCTACACCGTCTACGAGGCCGATCCCGACGCGCAGTACGCGCGCACAATCGAAATAGACCTTGCCTCAATCGAGCCTACCGTGGCGTTTCCGCACCTGCCGGAAAACACCAGGGTAATCGGCGACGTGGGCGACGTGCCCATTCACCAGGTGGTAATCGGTTCCTGCACCAACGGCTGGCTTACCGACATGGAAATCGCGGCGGACATCCTTAAAGGCCGGCGGGTGCATCCAAACGTGCGCTGCATCGTAATCCCCGGCACCCAAAAAATTTACCTTGACTGCATCGAAAAGGGTTTCGTGAAGACCTTTGTCGAGGCCGGATG
>Ga0209755_10009148_pt1 | contig 10489 bp, 5 predicted proteins | sample TergutCo191P1_FD_187301 | JGI IMG/M metagenome (GOLD analysis project Ga0209755, IMG submission 187301) | Cornitermes sp. P1 segment gut microbial communities from Petit-Saut dam, French Guiana - Co191P1 (SPAdes) (version 2) | ecosystem: Host-associated > Arthropoda: Insects > Digestive system >...
GAAGGGTAGCCCCAACAGGCGGAAGAAGTCCTGCCTGCGGGGGGACGCGGATGCTAGAGTGATGGGTTCCATGGGTTTGATGATAGCAGGTTTGGGCGAGGGGAGGGAAGCGCGGGTCTGTAAATGCCTTCGCCGCGCGGCTTATCCAAGCACCATGTCCAGTACCATCATCAGTAAAAACCCGGCCATCGCGCCAATCGTGCCGAGGTTGGAATGTTCCGCCTTGCCGGTTTCCGGGTTTGCCTCCGGGATCAGTTCCTCCACCACGACGAACATCATCGCGCCGGCGGCAAAGGCCAGCAGCCAGGGCATGACCGGCGCGACTTGAACCGCAAGCAGCACGGTTGCAATGCCGAACGCCGGCTCCACCGCACCGGACAGCGCGGCCAGAGTGAACGCCTTCAACGACGATGCCCCCTCCTGCCGCAGGGCCAGCGAAACCGCCGCGCTTTCGGGCAGGTTCTGAATGCCGATCCCCAAAGCCAGTGCCGCCGCCCCCGCGTAGGCCTCCGGGCCGCCCCCGGTCTGCGTGGCCAGCGCCAGGGCAAGCCCCACGGCCATTCCCTCCGGAATGTTGTGCAGGGTTACGGCGGACACCAGCAGCGTCGTGCCCTTGGACTTGGAGGCCGGCCCCTCCGCCACGCCGGAAAAGGGGTGAAGGTGCGGGATAAGGTGATCCAGGGCAAGCAGGAAAATCACGCCCAGCGCGAAGCCCCCCGCCACGGGAATCCATCCGATCAGCCCCTCAGCTTCCGCAGTCTCCACCGCCGGAACCAGCAGGCCCCACACCGAAGCCGCAATCATAACCCCGGCCGCGAACCCCATGAAAAGCCGCTGAAGTTTCCCGGGCACGGACTTGCGAAAGAAAAAAACCGTGGCGGCCCCAAGGCAACTCATCAGGAAAATAAACCCCAGCCCGCCGCTGGTCAGCAAAAATGGATGCATACACGTTCCTCCTGTTCACTCCCCAGTAAATGTAACTCCGGGAACACCCCGGGGGCAATAATCCCCGGGCAGATATTTGTACGTCAGGACATAAAAAAGAGAGGACAGCCCGTTAAGCGCCCGGGGAATATCCGGCCTTTGGCCGCGAAAGGCCGTAACCGCCGAAAGCTCGACCTCCCGGGTAAACGCACGTAGCAGGTTGAGGCGCAGGGAAAGTTCCCCCATGCTCCTGTCCATAAGCAGGTGTCCGTGGCCGAAGTGCCTTTCCGGGTGCCTGCAGCGTTCCCGCAGATCCCCGGCACTCAGTCCAAGCAAACGGAATTCCCCCAGCGGGGTTTCCCGGTACTCCGCCGTGAAAACACTCCGTGCGAATTCCAGAATCTCCTGCAGGTCGTCGGCAAAGTCTCGGCGGCCGGTCCGTTCCCCCAGAAGCTGCGCCTCCAGAACCATCGCGCAAAGCGAGTCCAGCTTGCCGCGAAAAACGATTACCGGATCGTCCTTTTCCGTAAGCAGGTTTCCGCGCAGGCTGGTAAGCCCGTTGTCGTTGTGCATTCTGTCGATATTACACCATGCGTTGCGCAAGTAACAGCGGGATTTGCGGTTTTATCAGCGGATTTTTGCGAATTCGTCAAAATAAACTTGAAAACGCGGGAAGTTTTTTCGATATTTGAAGGCACCAAAAGTTAGCGGAGGCCAGCATGAATGGAGTTTGGACGGAAAAACAGAAGCAGGCGTTTGCCTTTTTCAACGAAAACATGGACGCACTGGCGGGCAATCCTCTGTACAGGTGGAAGTATCTTATTATCTCCGGGGATGAAGTAAAAGGCACGTTCGACTCGTTCGCGGCGGCACTGAGCACGGCGGTAGCGACTTATTACAAAGGCGACTATATTATTCATAAGATTGAGCCGGATGACGAACCGGTTGACTTTTTTCATCCCGCGCTTGCGTCGGCGTAAAGCAAAGGGCTGTCCTGAAGGTTTGCTTTCAGGACAGCCCTATTGTTGAGTAGTTACAGGCAATGCTCGCAGCCACCAGGAGAGGTGCATACGCTATTGGGGCCGTACCTGATGCAAAGCGCGGTTACAGTGCCCCTGCCGGAACTTCCAGACGCACCGCCGAAGCCTTCCACGGTAAACGAAATTTCATACAGCAGTGCTTCGCCCGCCCAGTGTGCCCTTGTGCCAGTGCCATCATGGATAAGCGGCCCGATCTGGTTCCAGCGCTCAAAATGCGCGGATAGGTCAATTGTGCCGCTCAGGTTATTACCGGGCCCGGTAAGCTGGCTACCCCGGCGAACGCTGAAAATTTGCAGGAAGGTTGCGTTGCCGCCTTCTATGGCAGGCTGGTCTACACGCCATCCGGTAATAATGTCATAAATATTACCGTTCGAGTTGAGCACTCCGTGCCATTCGTAATTGGGACTTACAGAAGGAGGTCTTACGGTTGTACTGGCACCAACAGGGACATTGCCGGCGTTTACCCAGTTACGCCAATAGTCCACAATGTACCATTCAATTTGCGCGTAAGTTTGCCCGCCCGCCGTCCTGCCTCTTGTCCAGCCGTAAACGCAAAGATATGTCGCGCCATTGGTGGACCAAAAATCCGTCGCGGCATAGCGCAAAGACATGGCGCCGAGGTCGGAAAGGCGCGTTCCCTGCCCTGGGAACCGCCTGCCCACGCGGAAAAGCGTATTGAACGTTTCCGACCAAGTGCTGGAAAACGACCCGTCGGTATAGATTATCATTGTTGAGCCAGGGCCCACACCTCGGGCATCTGTCCACGCCTCCCAGTCGAAGTTGTTTACTCGGGTAGCAACATTCCCGTCGTTGGATGATCGGGAGTTGGCGGAGTTTAATGTAATAACCCGCCCAACCTCCCCTAAGAGAACGGTTGCCGTTCCGTTTCTCGTGGGGTCGGCAACCGAGGTTGCCCGTACCGTAAGCACTGAAAGCTGTTCGCCGGGGGATACCGTGAGAAAGCCATCGCTGCTGATTGTGGTTCCCGAATCCCTGTTTGCTTGGGCAATTGACCAAGTAACATCCTGCGGCGGGTTGTTGAGCCCAGCAACCCTAGCGGTAAAGCTTCTTGTTTCGCCTGGCGCAACATTGACTGTTGCAGGAGTTACGATAACTCCGGTTACGGTTGGGGTGCCGTCGCCGGCAAGCAAGACCCAAATGTCCACGCCGCCTACCGTGATACCAGTGATGGTATAGTCAAAATTTTGGCCTGGATTTGTTCCCAACATTGGTGCCGGTCCGCCCCACAACTGACCACCTGAAACCTCTGCATGCAGGATCGTGGAAAATGGAATAGTTACAGTCCATGTCCCACCTGCCGTGAAAGATGTATTAACATTTGGGGAAAGACCTTGAGTTTGCATTGCCCCGGCAGTAGATGCAGTTCCCGTGAAAACAATAACAGGATTGGCAGTATCTGCCAAACCACGCAGTCCATCAAGGTTAAAGGCCAAACCGTTATTATGGTTGTGCTCGCCCGTTCCGCGACCGGACACTAAAATCCCTTCGGGAGTGGCTGTCAATGTTGCGTTCCTGCCACTTATGTAGGGAGAGCTTATCACGGCCTGCCATATATCGACCGGGTTGATATAGACTGTGGCGGTTGGCTCACTGGTAATACTGCCCAATATCCCGGCGCGGGTTACCCTTACGGTAATGTTATAGCCCACATCTGCAAGCTGTACATTATAGCTGGGACCTGTCTCGCCGTCGATGCTTACGGATCCTCTTCTCCACTGGAAGGAAATAGTCCCCGTGCCAGAAAGATCGTCGGTTACTGCCGTCAGCGTCTCGCCCACCTGTGGCGTACCGTCAATGGTTACATTTCCCGTCAGGTCGGGAAGGTAATTGTCGGCATCGGATCCCCAGCGAATTACCGTTAGATCGGTAACGTAAAATACCGCGCCGGCGGTGTTCCCCCTAACCCTAATTGCCGGAGGGTTGGTAGCCGATATCGCATTCACGTCCTCCTCGGTTAGGGTGTGCTGGATTACAAAGGTATCCCCGGCCGAAACATCGCGCGGATCTCCAAGTGGTCTTACACCCGCATGGTAAGAGTTGAGGATTATCCGATTGTCTGTTTCGGCTATTCCAACTATACGTATAAAATCGCCTGGCTGAAAATTAAAGCCGTCGTAATGCCTAAGGTCAAAACCCGCCCAAAACGCGGTAGTTGTAACTCTAAGCGCGTTTCTGCCTTGGTACCCGGCTGTTTCAATGGACACGGCGGCGGCATAACCTGCTCGCTCCAAGTACGGCAAGACATGGTACCAGGGCTGGCCCGGTGACATATCTTGAATATCTTGGTTCGTGGCCAGATCAAAGAGTGTCTGTGCTTGCAACACGCCGTTCACCATACAGATGGTGGCGTTGGTAGAGGTAAAATCGCCCCATCTGGTAAAAGAGCCGTCGCTGTTGAACGTGCCAAACTGGGCCGCCGTGGCACAACAGCATCTTTCCAATGAAGCACTATCCCAGCTGGATGTGTTTCTTAAAACCTCTTCCGCATCGGTGCCGTAAATAACCCCGTCGGTCATTTGGAAAACGCCCTCGTAACCAACATGCACACCACCGCCGGAGCTGGTAGCAGCATTGCCGGCAATACTACCGCCACTCAAGACAAACGTTCCCCTCACATGCACACCGCCGCCGGAGTTAGGGGTAGTATTCTCGGTGATTTCCCCGCCATTCATGGTAAATGTCCCAGTACCACCAACATAAACACCGCCGCCATGCGAATCAGCGGCATTATGGGAAATCGTTCCGTTGTGCATGTTGAATGTCCCGTTTGGACTCACATTGACACCGCCGCCGAAGCTGGCAGTATTATTAGCGATTATCCCGCCGTACATGTTGAACGTGCCACCGTATCCGATAATAACACCGCCGCCACTACCATGGACAGAAATATTATCGGTAATCTTTGACCCGTCACGCATAACCAAGGTGCCGCCGCTGTTTACTCGTACCAGAGCCTGAGAGTTGCCGTCCCTGCCCTGCAGGGTGATGTTGCTGTCTAGTTCCAGTGTAATGCCGGAGCCTACGGTTAGGATGCTTCCGGTTTGCCAGGGGGCAAGATTGACGGTGCGGGTCTCGCCAGCGCCACGCAGGACAATCGAAATATTGGTCCTGTACCCAAAGTCCAGCGAGTGGGGTTCAAGGGTCTCATTGGCAGGTATATAGATAGTGTATGTATTACCACTCTGCGCCTGCTCCCGAAGCCAGGCAAGTCTTGCGGCTAAATACCCAAGTGCTGGTACGTAAATACTGCGGTCAAATGTAATTGTAATCCAATATGAATGGCCTACGGACACGATCACTGTGTTGGAAGGGTCATCGGAAGGATAAAGTGACGACCAATCGAACTGGATATTGCTGCGGTTTCTGATCTCCCCCGCAATGGCGGTCATTACAGAGGGCCGATCTGGATAGTTGTCGGCGTTAATAACGTCGGGCGGAAAGACCATACGAATCAACGCGGCATCGACCAGTGCTTCCAGATTGTACGGGGGACCTGCGGCATACTGAACAACATTAAACCAATAGATAAGGCCGGTACGGTCACGGGCATGAAAGTTGTCGCTGGTTACACCGTTAATCCACGCATGGGTAAAATGTTCCGCCGTGATTCCAATCGCATCAAAGTCCCACGATTGCGACTCGCTGTCCCATGCGGAAAGAATATATCTTTGTAGCGAAACGGGAAAGTGGGCCAGCGTAAACTCTTTCGTAAAGTTGCTTTCCATGTTTCGGTACACATGCAGGATTTCATGTATCACGGCGTTTTCCCCATGGTGGTTCATCAGCGTAAGTGTCACGCGGTACTGGCCCGCAGGCATGTTATCAAATTCGCCAGAGTTTTGGGTTGTCGTCCCGTCGCCCCAATCAAGGTAAAAAGTTCCCCATTCAGTTTCGCCGCCTTCGCTAATCCGCACGATGTTCATTCTCGCAACGGCGATGCTATTTTCGATATTGGGATGTAAGATTATGTTCCAGCTAAACGTTCCGTAGTAGCCGTCGCGCTCTATCGGGGAAAGCACCACGTTGCCGGCAACGGTTTGCCCCGGGGCCACGGTAAACTCAAGACTGCCGTGCGCCACCGCAATGTATCCCCCCGCACCGTCGCTTAGCTGTGCGGTTACGTTTAGCCTCCAGTCTCCCGCAGTCAGGGGGATCGTGTCGGAAGTGCTGTATAGATAATCGTCAAAGCAATTGCCGCCGGACAAATCCGTAAACTCAAGCCCGAATCTGTCAAAAAGGGTCGGCGAATCCGGCGTAATCGTCCGTTCCGGTCCCTGACCGTTTATCGTAAGCGACAGGGTACCGGTTCCCGCCCCGCGTCCCGACGGGTCAAGCAGGTTTCGACACCCGGGCAAAAGCAACAGGGCACTCGCGGCAAGCAGTATTGCGAAAACGTTTTTAACGCCGGCCCCTTGCGTGCCGCGGTTTAACAGGTGCATATTTGTCATCTCTGGTTCCTCCTTAATTTACGGCCTTACCGTAATGGCAATGCGCTTGCTGTGTTGCACGCCGTCCCTGCCGACGATTACCGTTACAAAGTGCGTTCCTATACTATGGTATCCAAAGAAGTCCGCATACAGGGTTAGGGTTTCCCCGTAATCCCCGCCAACTACCCACCAGTTGGAGATTTCGCTATGACCTAAGAACCACCTTATGCTGTCAAATTGCCCAGGGTTGGACACGGTAATGATCGCCGAGTCTGGGTGCCCCAGCCCCAATACACTGATTATCGGGCCTGTTATCTCCACCATATCCGTCATGTCCGGCGCAAAGGTAATGTCGAAGGCTCTGGAACCTTTATACGTCAAAACGCCGTTTGCAACGCTCACGGTAAACTCGGTGGAACCCAAGGGGGCCCGCCAATCAACAGGCGTTCGCATACCCCACTGGGCCGTGCTACCCGTGCCGACCAGTAAGGCAGAAGTCACTTCGGTACCGGCTGTGTTTCTGCGGACCTCCGGGTTTGCGTTAATGCCGTAAACAGTCCCGCCGGTCATGTTAAAGACACCGACGTTACCACTGCCGCTGGCGACACGTACGCCGCCACCGCCGCCAACCGCCCTGGCGTGATTGCCGAGTATTGTCCCGCCGTGCATGTAAAACGTGCCGTTGCCGGCGTTAACCCCGCCACCCTGATTCGCGGTATTGTTGGAAATCGTCCCGGCAAGCATCGTAAAGGTGCCGCCGTCAATGGCATTCACGCCACCGCCGTTGTAGTTGGTCACGTTGTTATAGGATATTGTCCCGCTATGCATGGTAAACATGCCTGTGCCTACAACCTGTACACCACCGCCGGTGTTGTACGCGGTGTTGCGATAGACTGTCCCACCGTGCATGTCGAAGGTCCCGGCGTATATATCCACACCGCCACCGCCCATTGTTGCGGTGTTTTCACGGATTTGCCCGCTATGCATGGTAAAAGTTCCCTGCCTGACATGTACGCCGCCGCCGGAAGGATACCCACTAGGATCGCCGAAAACTTCGTTGTCGGATATTACCCCGTTGTTCATAACGAATGTCCCGACGACATTTACCCCGCCGCCGCCGGCCCATCCGGGGGCATTCGCGGTATTGCCGGATATTACCCCGTTGTTCATGTAAAACATTCCGCCCTCGTCAACGCGCACACCGCCGCCGTGCCATCCATTGGTACTGTTGGTGTTATCAATAATTCTTGCCGTCTGCGCGTCCATCGTTAAGGTTCCGCCCGACTGCACCCGTACCAGCGGTGCGTTATTCGCGGACAGACCGCTCAATGTCACATTGTCGCCAAGCGTCAGGCTGGTTTGATAACCCACGGTAAACAGGCTTCCCGGGCCGGAAAGGGTTACGGTGCCCGGTGTGGTTCCGCGCAGAAGCACGTTTACGGTTCTGTTGTCGCTAAACGTCAGATTATGGGGGGCGATGATTTCACTGGGGCGTATTTCGACAAGATAGTGTCTGCCGGTTCCGGCGTTTGTGTGGAGCCATTCAAGCTGTTCGGCCAGAGTTGTGCCGACCGCGCGTATGGGGTTGCCCGGAGTTCCCGGAAGGCCCGCCGGGGTCCAGTTGGCGGTAACGGTTACCGCCGAATCGGGCATTTCGAAAGTGGTGTTTGCGCTGCTTGCATTCGCGAACGTAACCGCCGGCGTACTTGTCCAGCCGGTGAAGGTGTAGCCCGTGCGCGTTCCCGCTCTTATTGTTACGTCTGCCCCGGCCGTCTGGTTGGCAACGGTTGTAGTCCCACCGGTTCCTACGGCGACCATGGTCACGGCATGGGTTGCGGCACCGATGACAGTCCAGTTGGCGGTAACGGTTACCGTCGAATTGGGCATTACAAAGGTGGTGTCTGCGCTGTTCGCGTCCGCGAACGCAACCGACGGTGTGCTTGTCCAGCCGGTGAAGTTGTAGTCAGCGCGCGTTCCCGCACTTATTGTAACGGTTGCACCGGCCGCTTGGTTGGCAACGGTTGTGGTTCCGCCGGTTCCGACACCCGCCATGGTTACGATATGGGTAACGACGTTTTCCACCTCAAACGACACGGTATTGGATGCCGTTCTGCCGTCGTCGTAATTTACGATTATTGATGCGCTGTAAGTTCCGGCACCTAATCCCGCATTTGGGCGCACCGTAATAATTGCACTGCCGCCGGCCGCGATGGAAGTTACGGCGGCATGATTGCCCAGTTCAAACGAGTCGGGATTGGCCCCGCCAAGGGTAATGCCCGTAACGGTTGCCGTATTCGTACCGGTGTTCCTTATCGTTACGTTTTGCGCCGCCGGCCGCACGTAGCCAACGGTAACGGAGGCAAAGATCGGGCGCGACACGCTAAGGTTTGGTGTGCCGGGGGGCAGGGCCGTAAACACCGCCCTTATTGTCACCGCGCCGTCCGGCATGACGAACGTGGCCGGGTTTGTCGTCGTGTTGGAAAGGCTTATTCCGCCGCTGACGACCTCCCATCGCGTAAACCCGTAGCCGTTATCCGGCGTGGCGGAAATACCGACGGTTGTGCCCTGTGCGGCCCTAGCGGGATGGGCCGATGCCGTGCCGCTGCCTTCGTAAACAAAGCTTATATCGTGTGTGGGAATAACATCGGTGCTGCCCTCGCCGGTTACCGTAACCGTGGCTGTTCCGCTTATTTGAGTGTTAAACCTCGAGGTTGCCCGTACGGTAAGGGTTTCGGCCTCCTCGCCGGCCGACACGGTAAGACGGCCGTTTTGCAGAATTGCGGTTCCCGCGTCCCCGTTTCCCTCGACGCTCCAGATAACGTCCTGTGGCGGGTTGTTGGTTCCAATTACCAGAACCGAAAACTCCTGCGTTTCGCCCCTTGCGACATCTATGCTCCGGGGGGTTATCTCAACGTCTGTTACCACGGTGGGCCCGGATGTCCCGGGCCCGTTACACCCCGTCGTCGAAAGCCCGAACAGCACCGTAAGGGCGATAGCGAACACCCCGGCGCCTCCCCTGCCGAAAAATCCGAGTCTGCTTTTCCCGTTGCCTTTCACTATGAACTCCTTTTACCGCGTCCGGTCGCCCGTAGCCTTTCGGACGATAGCGCGAAGATTTGCCCGCCCGGCGGCGGGAACGTTTAAATGCAGCTTTTGAGTATTGTCCAATTACGGGGAGTATACCACGGAAAACCCCCGCTGTCAACCTTTTTTGTTACCCCGGAGCCTGTCGCCCGGGGAGTCCCCGGAACATGCTCCGGGAATCGGCTTTTACCTTTCGGTTTCCGGGGACTCTCCGGGACGGTTGACCCCCGGGCAGGGGCTGTCCGGGGAGACGCTACGGTGACAGACACGGGAATCCGGTAGCGCATAGGGAAGCCCGGCCACACCACATCCGGCATTGTTCAATTCAGACTGAAACAGTTGAAAAACATGGTAAGCCAATGATACAATGATCCGTGAAACACAAATGTCTACACTGCGGTAGCCAAAGCTACCATCTAAACGGAACAAGCAACGGGGTACAGAGATACCGATGCAAGGACTGCAAAAGATATTTCAGCGACAAACCCAGAAAGTTCACCTTTGACGACAAGGAAAAGGCCGTTGAAATGTACCTGAACAACTGCGGGGTCAGGAAAACCGCCAAATTCATGAACTGTTCCCCATACATGAGGGTTAAGGAATTTGCAAAATACGCAAAGACACCCGACTATTCCAAAGTCGGTGACGTGCTGGAAATGGACGAAATATTCACAAAGGTAAAAAAAAAGATAACCGAGTCGACGGCGTATTCCCGGCTGAACGGGAAAATAGTGGCCTATGTAATAGGCACCATGAACCAGAGCTGCGCGTTTGAATTATATGAGAAAGCGAAGCGGGAAGTGGGGGACATAAAACGGATATACACCGACGGGAACTATTGCTACCGTCAGGCGTTTCATGAAACCCGGAAAATACCCGAATCACACGTGGTGGCGAAAGGCAAAAGCCAGACGCATATGATTGAGGCGACCAACAGTTCGATCCGTGATAATCTTGCGCGGTTCAACCGGCAAAGCAAGCGCTACTCAAAAT
>Ga0209755_10009149_pt1 | contig 10489 bp, 6 predicted proteins | sample TergutCo191P1_FD_187301 | JGI IMG/M metagenome (GOLD analysis project Ga0209755, IMG submission 187301) | Cornitermes sp. P1 segment gut microbial communities from Petit-Saut dam, French Guiana - Co191P1 (SPAdes) (version 2) | ecosystem: Host-associated > Arthropoda: Insects > Digestive system >...
GGGGGGGGGGGGAAGTGATCTTTTGTATCTCAGTGGTTACGCAATGTGACTGTGATGAGCACATAATTGGAGTATGCAGCAGAGTTACAAGATCAACAGCCCCTAAAAATTAATCAATCATGGTTGCCTGGAATGTATCAGAACTGCATAATACTATGCAGTCATTTATTGGGCATCTGTGGAATCAACTGTAAAATTACACACCATATTCAGTACGCACTTTAGTGGAGAGTTAGTGCAACAAGATTCACTGACACTTCTACATTGGAGGGAAGTATTAACAGGTTTTGGGTCACACAAGGAAGGATACTACCACAGACCACAGAAATGCAAACCTGCATACCACGAGTTGGACAGCCTTGATAGGAACAAACATGCAGCCCACATACCCTGAGTTGGAGAGTTGTGACATAAACAAAGGTGCAGCCCACATACCATGGGTTGGACAGCCCTGATATCACTAATTTCCTTCTGCATTTCAAAACATGAGGTTAGGCAATTTTCAAAATTACACAAGCAAATACAAAATGAAAATACTTGTTCACATAAACTCACTGCAACCAACATGTCACTGATGATCAGACTTGCACCATGCTGCAGTAGTACACTCAAAAACTACTCTACACTGTATAGGTCTACAGCATGAGCAGTGCAAGGTGGCAGCACATATTAGACATTTGAACACAATGAGTGACTTCTAACCACTTTAGTAAATGCACTCACCTGATGTAGGAGTGCCCTGTGACAGAGAAGAGAAAAGATGACAACAATGAAACTGAAACATTTTCTGTTAATACTGTGGAACTTCTGGTTACTGCACTTTAAATTTAGTATATGCATACCAATATTGCATGCCTGCATATTCACAGTAAAAGACGATGGCAGCATGTTCTTCCAAAATCCTGGCAGCCATCTACCAAGCTACATGGTGTCAGATAACCATAGTAATCATCAAGAAAATCTGAAACTTGAAAAATTTTCTGTTCTTACATTTTGTACTGACATTAATGAACTACAGTTCTTTTATATGCTGCTCTTACATGTGATAAAAATTAAATGTAATCTGTATATTAGATGTTTTTCAGTAACTTAACCTGTATTTCCACTTGAGTTTTTGGTGGTTTACAACAATGAAAAGGAGACAAGCAACATGGTCCTTCACCAAACTGAAAACACTTCAGAATGACTGCACATATTGTAATAAGAAACATGTTTTACATGAAGTTAGTAATATGTACAGATGATTTTCAAAATATTTCGTGGATATTAAAACAAAGAACACAAAATTGGGGGCATAATTGAGTGCATGTTCACATATGTTTTAATATTACTAAACTTATGTGCATGCCGAACAGCAAAATATTATGGAATATTTCAATAAGAAATGGAAAATATAATACAACATGATAGAGGGGTAGTGCTGCCATCTTGCAGTGCACAGTGAGTACAAGCACCACCTACCCGCCTTGTAGTCGTGTTGGTGGTGTCTCTGGGTCATGGTAGCTGCTGATGCTGACTTGTGCAAACCACGGAGATCAGTGAGGCTCCGTTTCAGCTGGGAGAACATGCCTGTATACCCAATGCATACTCAGTCACTGTTTCCACAAGGGCGGGGTTCCATTTTGAAAGAGAGCATCTGCCAGCATGAAGGCAGCTATAAAACACTAGTTATAGCAGTACGTTCATTTGTACTAGCCACTGATGATACACTGGTGAAACAACAATTGGCAGGGAAAACTAGAAGGAGAAAAACCTCCAGTGTTATTTTGTTTCCCACAAATTCCATATGCACTACCCTGGGATTGAACCTGGGCATCTGTTTTGAGAAGATGGCAATTAACCACCTGAGCTATGGCACTGCTTTACAAAACACTAAATTAATCCCTCTCAAATTAATTTCCTTAGTTCTTGGTGTATGTATCTCGGGTCTTACAAAACAGATGGCACAATACACATTTTTACAGCTGTAATAAAAATAAATCCAAAATTCATGTCTGAAGAGTGTAAATAAAATACACAAACAAATGTGGCAGTAATTCATAGACAGAGTGATGTCAGTGAGTTTTATGTGATGAGTAGTTAGAAACCCAGAACGCTCTCAGATGGAACCCCACCTGCAGAACTGTGCAACATGCAAGGTATTCATATGATGTCATCACCAGACTCCATTCAAGTCCATGCATAAATCTGAAACTTTATATATCTTCCTTGTTAACTTATGCCTTATTAATGTATAATTTTGAATACAGTTATCATCAACACAGCTGTTTATTAGTTTATTAATATAAATTACATAGCTACATGTTCTGACCTAAGGTTGGTCACCTTCTGTCCAGCACGTGACATGAAAATAAAATTAAAATTGACATCTCAGTCTGACCATAAAATGAACATGCAATTGTGATTTTATTTTTATGTCACGTACAGGACTGAAGATGACCAACCTTTGGTTAAAACATGTAGCCATGCAATTTATATGAATAAAAAACAACTACATACTTATACCGATGGTAAATGTACACTCAGTTATAATAACATACACAATGGAAGTCTATCATAAAAGTTGCCTTATTAATAAATGAACAAATAAATTTCTTACAGTTGCATCATGTGTACCTTAATCTTTCCATGAAGACCACAGTTCTGAGTTACAGACTGAAAAAATATTAAGAATCTCAGTATTTCAAGATCATGGTGCCTACTATAACTTATTAACCTTTTGGAGTCGGAATTTTTTTTTTAATTTTAGCACACTCTGTATATAAAATGTGAATAATACAGGAACCAAATACATTAGAATTATGAAACAAACTGCATTTTGAAAAGGAAAAAACGGAGAGTATATACCATGTTTAAAATATTCAGTACCTATATTTGTTGAATAAATATATAAAATGCAACTTTAGAGGTTAGCGGTGTGGTACAACCCCTACAAGGGTCGTTAGGGATCAAAGGGTTAACAGGCGTTTCTCACAAGTCACTATTTGTAAGCTAAGTTCAAAACTTTACCAGTGTCCACAATGTAAAATTGATTAATATGCTTTAAAGAGCTAGTTCAATATTTTCGTTTACAACCAGAGCTACTTTTCTTAACAAAATCAAAGTACGCAAATGCAACTGTTATATTGAATTTTTTTTTAAAACCGAAAATGAAATTTAAGAAGAAACTGATGCTGAATGGGAAAATAAAACATTCATATAAATGCCAGAAAGTCACATTATACTGCAAATATTGTTGCAAATAATGTTGATGTCTATTCAACAGAAGTCTACAGAATGTCTATTACAACTAGAGGTTTAAAGTACTGAAACAAGTGTGGTGTCATTCATTCTATGCAATGGGTTGCAATTCTTATCATAAAACAATTTGCAAATACAAACCATACGGAGATACAATATCCTCCTCTACCTGTTTTGGCAACCAACTGCCATCTTCAGTGGCCCACAAACTTGAAAAATATGATATATTTATAGTGATAAAATACATTATATCATAGTGGTATCACTGTATTTTACACTTTAACAAAACTGCAATATTACAATGGTATAAAGTATTTTATCACTACAAATGTAACAGATTTGATCATGTTTTGAATATTAGTGTGGCTCCCTGAATAAGGTGGTCTGTTGCCAGAAACGGGTGCAAAAGGATACTGTATCATTGTATATGTTTTGTACATGCATTCTGTTAGTTTTATGGTAGCAGTTACTAAAAGAAGTCTGAATTCATGTGGAGATACCCAAAAATTACGAGCTGTTGCTGGGTACAAAATGCAAGGATAGCACTGCCACTTAAACTACCACTACGTACATTCCATTTTTAACTACAATAGAAAATATACAATTGACCATGCAACAATGAGGTTAAAATTATTGCATCATGTACACTGATACAAAAAATGAATGCATAACATGGTGCTGTTATCAAAAAACCAACAGTCTCATACATCAGCACACAACCTCTAAGCATTCTACATACAACTACCATTCCAGGCAGTGATATACATATAAAAAGCCTACTGACTAATAGCCTGAAAACAAACTACTCACATGCCACCACGGGCAGCACTAGTCATGACCCTAGGTAATCCAATAATACTATAGTTCAACAAAATATCTTTGTGTTTTCAAGCTATTGGAATTAATTTCTAGGTAATGGGGAGGGGTGTCATAATCCAGTCACGCAAGAACAAGCAGCTGTGTCCATCTGTGGTGCAGAACATGAATAAACAAAGAAAACAAATGTCATACACAACTGTTTGTGTTGAGATCCAGTATCTGTGGCAATAAACAGATAAGACTGCATGGTCCCTTTATGAACACAGACATGTAAATCTTACCCAGTCCTACAATCCATAATCATTAAAAAAGCCATGGGGATATGTGAACAGTCACTTGAACCCAGATAATGGATATTGACTATGTAGAGCCTGCCCCAACCTTTTGCCCCGACACTTGTCTGCATCCTGTGAACAGCTCAAAATCTTGTAAAGGCCAGATATATATATATCCTCAATCACACCCCTCATCCACAACCAAAAAAAATCTCCCCCCCCCCCATTTTATGACTATCACATTCTGAAAGAACTCCCAGTCACCTCCCGTCACTTCCTCCACCTGCCTCAGATCCTTCCCTCATGTTCATATCACCTCCACGATCCCAAAAAAACTTTTCCAGCACACCTCTTCAGTACAGACAGGAGCTGTCCTTATTGGTTAGCATCATGCTTCACTCCCTGACCAACCACTCTGTCACCTCTTGCATGTTGTCCACTGCAATGTATACATGACGATCCCCAAGAACCCACAGTTTCACTCATCCTGATGGTGTCAACTCTACCAAAAAGTTGCAATATCTTAATTCCTCTACCCTGCCTATCCTGAAACCCAACCTAAGCCATAGCTCAGCAGAGAAAATTCTGCAGTGTCAAGGAACCACACTACAGCTCTAAAACACTGGTGACCAATCTTATTCCAGCATAAGAAAAAATGTTAACACAATCAATCAAATATGGTTGTCAAGACAATTAAGAGTTTTGGTCTGACAACTATGAAATCTGAGTTTGTAATATCAATCTTGAAGTAAGACAATAATATAAATCTCTTACAAATTTCAGTTTCAACTACTGGTAAAAAAAAAAGTTGTCCCTGTGTATGTCATTCAGGCATTCGGAGAAGTGCAAGTATAGCCTCTTCATTCTTAAGCTTGGCAATAGATGGAGGTGAGTGGAAAGCTTCATGCCCCCAGCCAATTTACCCCATGCAAAAAGCACTGAGTACCCATTAAAAATGAAGCTTGATAGGACCCACAGCTAGTCAAGATGTTGTGGAGAAAAGAAAGTCTCTTGTCCCTGCCAGGAACTGAATGTTTCCTGGGCACTCCAACCTGCAGCATAGTCCTTATACTGACTACCACTTCCTGATTCCTAAGAGTTCAAAACCCCACTCTGAACATGTTGCACACTATATGATTTCAACTGTACTGAACTGCTAAGGTGAGAGAAATGGAAGCATTGTGAATTAGCTCTAAAATTAACACACTTACATAGCATTACAAGATAACTGTATACCTACTGCTTGTGGTTAAATGCTGTTTAAATGGTATAACTAAACTGAAATACAGGTAATATTTGCACTCATTAGTACAGCTACCCATATTTCCTGAACAACTAAGTTTGTTTCAGGGCAAAAATCATTTCAGAATGCTAGGGTATCTATCTCTAGTTTAGTTATCTCAGTGAAGTTAATTAACTGCATGTCAAATCAAAACGTTCTCTCAGGTCCTACACACTATAAAATCACTATAAACAGACACAAATTTCAGCAGATGCTTTACTTCATACACCACTACAGTTCACTGCAGGTGCAGGCCGTACAGATGTTACAAGTCTAACAATGTTACAACAGTAAAAAGAGACCACTTAAAACACACAAAATTTACCCACATCGTCATAAAACTTCCTGGCTGAAAATACTGCAAAGACAACATGGAACACTTTTATGCTCCACAATTAAACATATATTTGTGTGTGTGTGTGTGTGTACGTACATATACATATTGGGAGGCACACTAAATCAAAAATACATAAGTGCATTTAACAGAACTTGGTGCAGTTTATGGTCTATATGAAATGGGAGCAGATATGATAAACAAATTTAAAATTGTCAGTTGTTACTTTTATTAAGCACCATAAAAAACCACACAACAGAAATGTTCAGTTTACAGCCTTCTTTGATGTGATGTTGTGTGGCATTGCTCTTCTCAGTATGTATTCTAACCCCTGGCTTATCTGTACTTTCACCTACTTAGGTCATGACTGGCCATTTTTGTATTTGTGAAACTTCCCTATTTTTAACCTATTTATGTTTATGTTCTTCTTACTTCTGTTACTTTTCTAATAAGTCTCATGCCCTTTCTCAAAATAAAGGCAGAAAGTTCCTCCGAAATGTTGGTACCCCATGCTGTACTACACTGCATCACATGTGCAGAAATTCTTCCAGTACTAACTGCTGTGAGGACCTCAAATCTCACAAAGCAGAGTCATGTGGTAGAAACAGCCAATGCTATCTGTTCATTTATATTTTAAGTTTATACAACTACCTCCCAGTGTATGCATGGCTAAACACTTTAATGTGAAGGTGTTTAGTGAAGCAAAAAATAAAGATACACCAATGCAATAGAGCTTCGTTTCCATAAGTAGGGTGAGCACATGCCACATGATGAGCTGTGTAGTGCAAAATATACCTGCAATGGAATTCAGAGCGCCACTGCTTGATTTGTGCTGCGGTTTGTTCTCCTCACCAAATTCCAAGTTCAGCGGTGTGACATCCTGGCCTGCCTTGTCTGTGGAGAACTCTAGGATGCCATGGCCAGACTTCTCACTGCACGAATAACGCAAGATGCTTTAACTGAACCCAATGCATATGGAAAGCAAACAGACTTCTGGTTGCCTGAATAAAATGTTAATTTAATTTTTCATAATCTGACACAAGTAACCTGCACGAAGGGTCATTAATATTGCTCTCAGACCTCGGATTCATCAAACTGCTAGTCACAATGTACACCAGAATTTATATCTGAACATTTGTGTCAGCTATTCCATCTACATTCACTCAGGATACTGTATTTAGTATGTTACTGAGCTGAGATGAGTTGTATACATTCTGAGACTATAGGAAAAGGTCCTATGGACTGAGTATCTCTCTACCTCATTCAAACTTTTATGCTGCCTGTACAGCAAACTTCCCTATATGCCTCCATTCTGTTGTTGCCCTGTACAGCAAAAATCCCGAAATTCTCTTCAGTCACCTCGCTATTCTGTACAAATGAATGTTGACAGTAAAAAACTTTGCTAGCAGTGAGCATGTTGGGCTGGTTGACATATGCCAGGCAGGGGTGGGAGTGAAAAACAACAGTAGGCAGGAAGCATGAAATATTGGGTTCAACCAACAGTAGCATCCATAGGACTCCTATCCATGGCTTCTATGTGGTAAAGCCAAATTCCTTCACTCTTCATCTTTTGTCGTATTCATAACATTGGCTTCCGCCTTCTCCTTTAAAATCTGAAATGTGCTCTACTGACAGTGTCTGGATACTGAAAGTTGTGCCCAAGGAGGAAAGTGTAAGTTTGGCTAAACCACCTCAGAACAATTCTGAAGAATGCAGACAGACCCAAAACTGTAAATCACATATAAACTTCACTCACTAGTCACTGCCATCATCGCTGGACTCTCTACTGTTGGCATCCCCAGCCCCAGTAATGCCAGTGGATGTAGCGTGCAGTCCCCGGTGGCGTGGAGGCTTAAACGCATACTTCCGAACATCAGAATCCTTGTCTTGTGAGCTTGAGCGTGAAATGACAGCCCCTGTACGATGGTGTGAGGCCCGTGGGTCAACCCCAGCCAGCTCCTCCTGCAACCAAGCAGTGTGACAGACATGTGCTAAACAATGGATCACACACCAGATCAAAACACTGAAAGTGAAATACAGAAACATGTCAACACTCACATTAAATTTTTCTAAACTTCTGAATAAGGCATTTTCATGCCACTTGAGGAGGGAATTTTGGTTGAGAAATGCTCAAAGGAGATTGAAAAATATATTTAACACTTCCCCTCTGTGTGGTGTACTAGTACTCTGTGGCCTGTCACATCAGCTGTCTGGCTGAAGTACTAGTACTTCCTGATTTTCATTAACTTGTCAAAAAAAAGAAAGTATTTGGGATACTGGCTTATAACATTCGACTCCTCCATGTTTGTAGTTTTAGTGACTCTGTTCAGCTTCCTGCAAGCCTTCTAAGTACACATGCTAGACTGTCATGAGGGAATGCTTCTGCAACAAGCTGTTTTGACGTTTTACTCAATGAATGCCTTTGTTTTATCACAGCTGATACCCAAGATCAGAAGTGGTGAATCACTATACCCCAATCCCAGTATGCAGTTCTAAAGTATTAATGAGGTCTGCCTGTAGTTAGCTGATGTTTAGCAGGTCACAAGCAACATAGAAAATCCTGGACTGAGTTGTAGTTTTGAAAATATTTCACAAAACATGTCTATTGGAACTGATAAAATAAGTGGAACTGTGAATGATTCGGACTCAGATGATGGTAGTTATAGTGAACTTTCTGACAGCAATATGAGCAAGGTAAATTCAGCAGTACCAATGGAGAAGAGGAAGTTCTCCAGCCAGAACATGGCACAGGCAGGAAGAGAACACGCAGGGCCACTCCTAACACACAAATACAGATTTTGAATTAGAATGGAAAGAACAAATTCAAATTATTCAGATACCTTCATTCTATGGAGTACCAGGGATAATGAAAAATTTTCATATAACACAAGACAGCTCTCCCTGGGACGTACTTGAAATATTCTTCAGCCCAAAAATGTTCAAAACTTATACAGAAGGAAACAAATTGATATGCAAATCAGCAAATAAACAAAAAGAAGCAAGAGGGCCCTCTGAAACCCAAATCTGTATTTGCACAGTGGAATTCAGTCTCAATACATGAAAGAGAAAAAATTCTTTTTGATAATCATATACATGAGCATGTTATGCAAGTCATCTCTGCAGGATTACTGGAGTTTGCAACAATTATTCAGATCCCATATGCAGCTTCCATTGGAATGTCCTGGGAAAGGTTCCTCAAGTTACTGACAATGATGCAAAGGCAGCTAGGTGCCAGCCAAACTATGACCCATTATTCACAATTTGACCAATTATTGACACAAACTCATCACAAAATTTCAGGACAACAAAAACCAGACGAACAGCTGACTATCGATGAGGCAATAAGCCCATTTCGAAGGAATATATTCTTTTGCATTTGATTCAAAGGAAAGCTCCACAGATATGGAATAAAAACGTTTGAACTTTGTGAAGTGTGGCTACATCTACAACCTGGAAGTATATGCTGGGCCACATACCACTAACACAGAACAAAATACGGCATTCAGTGTTGTTGACAGGTTGTGTTACAAAATAAAAGGGAAGGGCCATTGTATGTATATGGACATATGGTTCTCCAGTCCAAAGATCTTTGACCAATTATGGGCTTGTAAGACAAAGACTGTAGATATAATGATGTCAAACAGAAAGAAATGCCTAAACAAGCATTTTCAGGAAACGAGGAAAAAGGCAAAAGAAACATCATGCCAGTAAGATCACCTCTTGGTCATCGGGTGGAAGGGCATCTGTGATGTGTTTTTCCTAACAAGTGCCCATGAAGATGTACTTGTTGAGGTACCATTGTCTAGGAGGCACATCATAAAATAAAAACAGCTACAGTGTTGGAACAAGTATAAAACTGGAGTGTGTGGATCAGACCAGTTACTGCCAAATTATTCGTTTAAAGGAAAGGCAATAAAATGGTGGAAGAAACTTTTTTTTATCTATTCAACCTGGCAGTTGTCAATGCACACATCTTGCATGCCAAAACAAGCAAGAAAAAAATGTTGCTGCATATTTTCTATGAAAGTCACCATGTGCTGGTATGGAAATTCAAGTACAAGGTCATACTAGCAGTCCAGCATGCAGACTTATAGAGGGAGGGACAATTGTTTATATAGATTCCAGCAACACATGCTGAGCTGGAGGGAAAATGTTGGCACTCATGTCGTGTGTGTGCAGAGAGAAGAAAGCGTTAGACCGGAAAAACTGTGAAGAAATGCACTAAAATGTACTGCCAAAAATACAATGTAGGACTTTGTATAGGGCAGTGTTTTGAAGTGTATCACACAAAACTGAATTACTGGGAGGAAAAGTAACAACTGCTTTTCAGAGGCAGTGCCACAAAAACCGTATCTCTGTGTGTTGTGTAAATTGTAGTGGATGTCTAGTGACTATAAATTTCATGATTCCAGCCTCAAAATTTCCACTTGTGGTGTCAGACTCCAAATATACATAAGTGATCCATTTTTTTTTTTTTGCATGAGATACAGAAAAACTTCTGCTATGGTGTATAAAACTTTCATATTATTATGACAAGAA
>Ga0209755_10009150_pt1 | contig 10489 bp, 10 predicted proteins | sample TergutCo191P1_FD_187301 | JGI IMG/M metagenome (GOLD analysis project Ga0209755, IMG submission 187301) | Cornitermes sp. P1 segment gut microbial communities from Petit-Saut dam, French Guiana - Co191P1 (SPAdes) (version 2) | ecosystem: Host-associated > Arthropoda: Insects > Digestive system...
CCCCCTTTTTTTTTTAGAAAGAGCGTAATTAGATTTTTAAAGCTAGAGTCATAAAAATTACGTTTTGATTGTGGGTATTAAGTTTGTGATTGTATGTTTACAGCTCGACCGCTGCAAGGGCTGCGTAGTGATTATTTGTTATCCGAAACGAAAGGGAAGGCAGTATGTATTGTGCAGACGAAACTTCAGTCCACTGTTCCACAGAAATCCAAATCTGGTTTGTAAATTTTTACAGTTTAGAATCTTGTATGTGTGCTGTTAAAGGGTGTCCCCAAAAATACACGACAGTCTCTTTTTCAGTAGCGCGATTGGAAATCGATTTTCGTTTTCTTTGAGTATAACATTTGAACATTGGGAAATATTATGCTGTGTGTCTCATACGAAGATAATATCTGTTTCATGCAACTTTTCATTAAGAAAGCCTGCACGTTGTTATTTGCCATTCCAATGATCAGCCATCTCGTGAATGAGCGCAGACTGGAACTGCTTGTTTCAAGTAATAAATGCAAAATGTGTTATATTAGCCGAGACTACTGTATTTTCATTTGTGATAAGTTTCTAAGTGCAGTTCATTTTAGAGGAAGTGACTCGTATACGCTTTTATAGAACACGTTTAAACTTTAAAAATGGCAGTGCTTACTTGCACAGTCAGTGGAATTGTGCCTGTACACGTTGTGAACATTAATGTAAGAGGTCATATACACGTTTGTAAGGGACTGTTTGCATTGAGAAGTGACAGTGTTCACAGGAGAATGTATTTGCATGTGCTTTAGGGAGGGTATGGGTTTGTGTTTTTGCAAGTAATTTTGCTAACTGGTATGGAAGGAACATTATGGTATTAATGTAATATTTATTTCACATTTAAATAAGTATTTCAGAGCTGAATGGATGGCTGAAGATTTCCATTACTAAGAGTGGCATATTTTAATATGCATAGTGTAATATGTGACTGTTGCACTGTTATCATTTCAGAAGTTGCTCCAGCAAAAATACCCTACTCTCCTTTCCAGAATACAAGTAATTTGGCAGAATATGCACTGGCTAGATTGGATGACTTACTGAATTGGGGACGTAAGGTAATACATCCAGTCTTTGGTTATGTCAGTATTTCATTTACATTAGCAATTGACTTTTGAGTGCATTTGTTACTTGATAGTTCAGTTGCTATTGCATCACAAAATTGTACAACTAAATACATGTACGTAGGTTTTAGAATAAGCACAAGGTACTAAACTGAAACTTTATCTGAAAGTGTACATAATGTAGTTTCTCATTTCAAATAGGGTTCGTTGTGGCCATTGACCTTTGGTCTTGCTTGCTGTGCTGTAGAGATGATGCACATTGCTGCTCCTCGATATGATATGGATAGGTTTGGAGTTGTTTTTCGTGCATCTCCTCGTCAAGCTGATGTCATTATTGTTGCTGGTACATTAACAAACAAAATGGCTCCAGCCCTACGCAAAGTATATGATCAGGTAATGAAATTTATTGTGTTGTTTGAATCTTGGTTGATTTAGGCTTAGCTGGCAAGTTTGTCATGGTTTTTCTTAGTTGCCCCAGGCAAATGCCAGGCTGGTAATTGCTGTTGTGAATCTGTTCTGATTTATCAATCACCAGCTATCCCACCATCCACACTATGTGGGTTGAGGTAATGCTGGCAGTGTTCAGTAAACTGCAGAAAATTCCAAATCATTACATGAAGTGCTGGAAATGCTTTCTTTTTTCCTGTCAGGGACATATTCAAACCTTGCAAAATTTTCATCCAGCTGCCCTCTAAGTTTGCCCAAGCAAATTATTGAGCAGCTTGTGTGAATTAAACTTGAGCATCATATGCTGGACAACTCTTGCTGCTTGACTTTCATATTCCCGCAACTCTTGATACTGTGAAATATATATTAATTCTGGCACGTTTATGACCGTCACAACTTGTTTTATGGAACTCTTTCAGAAGTTTTTGTAATGTTTAGCAGTGAAACTTTTTTTAAATGTCCCCATACAGATGCCAGAGCCTCGGTGGGTGATTTCTATGGGCAGCTGTGCAAATGGCGGTGGTTACTACCATTATTCGTATTCAGTTGTTAGAGGCTGTGATAGGATTATTCCAGTTGACATTTATGTACCAGGTATGAATTTTGTTAAGCCCAGCATTAGTTAAGTGTAAGTTCTTCTTTGAAATCATTTACTTGAAAAGAATACAGACCAGTTTCCTCTTTGGAAAATATTAGGGAAGGTGTATCTGAAATGCAGAATCTGTTGTGAACCATAGTTTTACCAGACCTGAATTTTTGGGTATTCTTATGTGTAGAAAAGTCTGTATCTATGACAGGGCTGGCCAACGTGTGTCCCACATGCCGCGTGCTCCCTCAAGGAATGTATGCGCAGCCATGGGTCACCCGAGTAGTTTCAGTAATGCAGTTTAACAAATATAGTGTAATAGGTCTTCAGAACTCATTCTGGAAACTTTGTTAGCAGAGGAAATGTTTACAAACTATAAGTCATCACTTTTAAGAGAGCAAACAGTGAACCAGTATTTCTTTGTGTTTTATCGAGTTAATAAGGCCTACTATGTTGTCATTCAAACATACTTCTAGCCTAACTTGTAAATAAAAACGTTCTGGTGAATTCAGTCCTCCCACTTGATATAGGTATACAAGTGCAGCTCTCAGGTAAGTCCATAATGAATGATGTGGCCCTTCTGTGGGTTCAAGTTGGCCACCCTGGTCTACCATATGAAGGGCTGCACATTGTCCAGGGAAAGAAATTTGTGAAACCAGTTCTCTTCCATGTTATTCGAGTGTCTTATTGTTACTTACTCCACTGAGCAGAGTCCTTCTTGAGAAGCTGACTGGTTTTCAGCTAGTCAAGAAATTCCCTGCATTTTATGGAACCTGAAGGTTCATTACCACATTTGCAAGTGCCCGCCACCTGTCCCCATATTGAGGCAGCTCGATCCAGTCCCTGCCCCCACATCCCACTTCTGAAGATCCATCTTAATATTATTCTCCCATCAGTGCCTGGGTCTTCCAAGTTATCTCTTTCCCCTCAGGTTTCCCCACCAAATCCTGTATACGCCTCTCTTCTCCCCCATACATGCTACATGCCCCGGCCATCTCATTGTTCTCGATTTGATCACCCCAACAATATTGGGTGAAGAGTACAGATCATTACACTCATTACGTAGTTTTACCACTCCTGTTACCTCGTCCCTGTTAGGCCCAAATATTTTCCTCTACACCCTGTTCTCAAAAAATACTCAGCCTACATTCCTCCCACAATGTGAGTGGCCACGTTTCACACCCATACAAAACAACAGGCAAAATTATAGTTCTGTATATATTAATCTTTAAATTTTTTCAGTTTTATTGTTATACCTATGATATTTTATGTGCAACTTATTTTCAGGTATGTTGTATGTCAGGTTTTTGTTAACAGTCTGGAACTGTTCTTCTGGGATATTGTATTTTGTCACTGGGTGTTCATTGCCAGTGGCAGAGCACAATATCCTACCAGACTGGGGTTCCCATTTTCAGAAAGGTAATTGCTGTGTACGGGAATAACTCCACAGAATGTGGTAATGTGTCGTCTGTCAAATGTAAAGTCCCACAAATTTAAAATTCAGGCACCAGCCCCCAGGATTACATCCTATTCTACAAATTAAGGTTAATGAAAAATTTTGTTTCAGGATGCCCCCCTACTGCGGAAGCCTTATTGTATGGCATTCTACAGCTGCAAAAGAAGGTAAAGCGTATGAAGACTCTACAGATGTGGTATAGGAAATAAGTTGTACAAATGTAGATGTGTGTGAACACAATAATAATGGAATTCATATTGTTTAACCATATTTATTGTTTTAGTTATTTAAGGAATGTGACATTTTAAACTAAAAGATATTTCAGAATACATTCGTTTGTAGATACAAATTTTATCATGAGTTGCATACATAAATATTATAGCTTCCAGGTTGTTAAGAATTTGGTACCACATCCTTGTGTCCATTTGAGTATATTCTCTACATTCCCTCACATAGCACAACAGAACAGATACACTAGGTTTTCAGTCATAAGTTAGGTGAAAGGATCTCTCGTTTTCCCTCCTGTGAACATCATGCAGTTTTGACACCTGCTCCAAATGTGTTGCAATCAGAGCTGTATTTTGGTCAATCCATTGCAGGGAATTCATATGTGCATTCAATATGCGTCCAATCTGAACAATCTGAAACAGACATTTTGGTTGAAAGTTAGATAAGATAGGCTCTGCATATGTAATATACTGTGAGGCAATGCTTCATACACTTAAAAAACAGAAATAGTTCAGCAGCCTGAACTTCAAAACTCTACATTATGGTTCTCTGAATGAATATTCTTTGGAGAGAGAGACACAGAAATTAGACTAGGAGGTCTGTGAGTGAGAAATCTTCATCATTTGGAATAGAGAGATTTGACAGAAAAGTTTAAAGTTACTACACAAAACATTATTTGCCCATCATGATATGTGGAGTAGAAGCATATTCAAGGACAGTTTATATTAGTGGGTATAAAGCTTCTATGCACTATTAAGTCAGAATGGTACAATATGGAACCTGGACACAGGCAGCAGTCTGAAGGCAGAAGTATACAAAAAACTGGTGAAATTAAGAACATCTGTATGTACATGTATCTTCTTACTGGCATAAAAATGAGCAGCACACAAGGCCTAGCAGTAGAAAATGGGGGGAAAGACATGTACAACAGCCTGCATACCAGTATAAGATGGCAGAAAAGAATGGAGGAGACTTTTTATCATAAGATCCTCCATTTTAGTAGAACTTACGGGATCACTGGTGTCCTGTGTTCGGTTTGTTTCATTTAAATGCTCAATAATTTCTTTCAAATCTTCAGACATCTGTTTCAGTTGAGTGTCCACATTTTCAGTCATCTGGAATCTAAAAAAAAAAAGGGAACAGATATGAAACTATCTTACTCTATCCTGAACCACTTCAATCCTTTTCATATAAATGCTTCCTTCAAATGTCTTCCATTCCATTGCAGCTGAAGTCTCCCTGTCTATGAGGATGCCAAATCAAAATATATGCATTACTCACTCTTCAAATGCACAGCATTTTTTGCCCTTCAAAACTTTCATGATTAAATTGATACCACACTATTGGACATTAATTTTATAGTGAGCAAATAAAACCTGTAGATGTTTGATGACAAAACAAATGTAAACCATTTTACAGAGCCTTTTGGTATTTCTCCAGAACACCATCAAACTAATAAAACACCAGAACACCGTGGCTAAGTGGTTAAAACTCCTGCTTTGTATTTGGAGATACAAGGGACAAAACTCTGTCTGCAGAGTTGCTAGCCTGAAGGTCTTTCATGGTTTTCCTCAATCCCACCAGGAAAATACTGGGAGAGTACCTCAGATTTGGCTATGGCTGTTTAATTTCATGTATTCTCCAATTAATTATTCAATCCATTTATTTGATGCTGGATAGTGTGAGCTAGTCACACCATTAAATAATCAACATAGTAACGTGACACATCCAGAAATTCAAAGATGTTCCATATTATCCTATGAAGTATGGAAATTACTGTAATTTTTGTGATATACTTACATGTGTTCCCTCTCTGGATCAGCCACACCATTGGAGCCCAGTTCCTTTTCTAGTGGAGCAAGACATTCCTCCAACTCTCGCTGCTGTGCCAGGATGAAATCTAATTCATTATCCAACTGCTGCTGTTCAAGTTTTACTCGTTCCACAGCATTATTTAAACCAACAATCTGCAATGTGCATAAACAATGTAAAAATTCCACTTTGTCCTTGAATTGACATTAATAAGATGAACACCTACCAGATAAGCAGCTTCACCTAATCCAATATAGATGAAAGTCTTGTACCACAGACCCATTACAGAACACTGGAGATATGAATGTTATTCCATTGCCATTATACACAGATGCAAGGATTAGAAAGCACTGTATGAGTACTGCAAGGCTGTAATTCAAGTTCCCATTCCAAAACATTTTTTAAATTACATCAGTATACTTCAGTTTCTTAAGTTTAGTGTTGCTCCTTACTATGTTTACTGGCAAAGAAAGCAACTGTATTCCAGGAAAAAAATGAGTACTTTGGCACTGTATATTGTTATGGTATTGGTTCTGAGGAGGAAAAATGTCATTACAAAGTTAACATGTATTAGAAATATATTTTAATAATACTCAGTGCACCACTCTCAAGGTTCATATTGCTGTTAATCTGGTGGTCTTCACTGAACATAATGGCTCAATGCAAGAAAATGCAGAACCTGTAAGAAATTTTGGTTCCATTCATTTTAATGGTTCTAATGTTAATATTTTTGCTTACTTCATGGGTTGAATTTTATTGTATGCCACTAATAATATAATTTAATGGTTGGTCTTTATATTCTTAATCTTTGATTCTAGGAATTTTATCCCATGTTCTTCCGAGAATGTAATTTGGTCTTGAGCACTTGCACTTTCTGGTTTTAACCAAATTAGTGCACCAGTCTTTTGGATAAATGTTCCATTTTAATGAAATGTTTCCCTTATGTCCTGCTGTTGATCTTTGATTTTTCAAGTTATATGTACCCCAACTAGATCTACTGTTGTTGTCCTGGGACAAATTAGCTCCATTTCATTGGCCCAACAGGTTTCTTAATTTTACCTGATGACAGAAGCAGAACCAGTGTACATGGTGAACCTTCCAACTTGGATGCAAGTGACAAGATGCCAGAGAAAATGTCATAATCAGGAAATCAGTAATTTTAACCCCTTCCCAAATATGATTAGAATGATTAACAGCTAGATTATGCATACTGTAGGCATGGGATATGAGAAATACAAGCAAAATTTTAGTCAAGAAATCTGAAAGAAAGGTATCACCTGAAGACCTAGGCATTCATGGGAGTGTAACTTGGAAAATGGATTATAAAGCAACAGCACTGGGGGTTGTTTACTGGATTTATCTGAACCAGGATACAAACTACATGCATCCTGTTGTGACAAAGATAATATTTGGATAACCTACTATTAACCCTGAAGGACTTTAAAGACTGATGACCATCCATTTTATATGACCAACAACTTGCATGTGCAAATACATATACATGATATAAGTCTACACCTACATGTTACAGGAGCTACACCAATATTTAAAACCTAATGAGTTACAATTTGTAGTCTTAAAATACAAAGTATCCTAATAAAACTGCAGCTTTGTTACAAACTACAGAAGTAAAAATGTAGCAAGATGTGTTGGTAATGGTATACTTCTTATAAATGCAACATTAATGTTTCACAGTGCCCCTCTTGGCGTCTTTTATAATCCCAATTTTTTTAGCATATTTGTGATAACAAAATGTTCAGATATGCTGTTGTCCAAGTGCTGTTCATATGATGCAGATATGTTGTATAGTGGCAGATGCGTAATAGAAGTTCCAATTATTTGATGAATTCTACACTGCTTAATGGCATACGAACATCTATGTCCACAGTCTCTATTGGACCTTCTTCTGTGAATATAAAAGTATAGTACAAGACTTTGTCCTAATAGTTACATATAATATGATATTAACAAGTAAAATGAACTGAGGAGGGTCATTTCCCCATGTTATGCTGTGTTTCGGTGTGCAATACTGGGTCTTCCTGATGTAATAAATGTACTAGCGCGAGTGCTGCCCACGAGTCTTTACGCTTTAACTCTACTAGCTGTCTTGTGTGACCGCAAAAAGTGGGATGAAATGTGTTTTGTATGTCTGTGAACAGTGCTTTCAGCTGGTAAGTCTATAAGGTGAAATTTTCCCAGTACTATTTCCCTGTTTTTTTTTTTTTAATGATTTGTTCAATTCAAACATCATTCTCTAGAAATACGTGTATTAAGTATACCATAACCAACACATCTTGTACCTTTATACCTTTATATTTTAATAAGGCTGTGATTTTACTATGATACTGTGTATTTTAACACCACACACTGTGTCATAATTCATTAGGTTTTAAACACTAGTGTGCATGCCTGCAGATGGCGGTCAGTTGCCAAAACATGTAGGAGTGGACTGATAACATGTACATGTATTTGTTTGTGCAAGTTGTTAGTCTTATGAAATGAATGATACCCCACTGGACAGTACGAATAATGTTAAAATAGTTGATGACCATGTTCACAAAATACTACCATGAGAATGTAATCCAAATCAGTGGAATTTGGCCCAGTTTCTCCACCTGTTTGTATGAAATATGTTTTAGTATTACCTCATTTATGCTTACGACTCACAAGTGGGCTTGTCACTTGTGGTTTTGTGACAAAAATTTCATTAGCATTTGTAATTTCCTCCATTTGTGCTACGTACTCACCAAATACGTATATATAAATTACAACCTAAATCCAAAGGTGACTTGCATTTCATTTGACAAAGATTTACCTTTTCTCCATTGCCAATCAAAAGGCGGTCCCAGGCATTCACCTGTGTAGCTTGGTTCATGAATACTTTCTCCTGCTCCTCCAACTCTAGAGTCCATTTGTTAATACTCTCTTCCAGCTGACAAAAGTTGAGAGATGTACTTGTTCCTGATGGAGCACTGGACACACTGTAAGTAAGTATGTGGTTTAACTAGGTAGAATTCACTAGAATGTATCAGGTAAGTACCTAAATCAAAATGAAATGTCATAATTAACTGGAACATGTCCCATCTGATTCGACTGAAACTTCATTGCTATTAGTGCTGCTGGTAGATCCAGTGGCTAAACATAAACAGAATCTTGGCAGCAAAGAAGTGCTGCAGTAATAATACGAGTACAAGGATAAGTACCACTTCCATTGTGTAATTCATGTTATTAAATTTGGAAAAAGGAAAGACTACATACATCATGGATCCCTTTCTTACATATGACAGATGGCATAATATTTTGTACATTTCACACTTTGTACTTACACTGTGCCAGTAGCTAGGACAGATTGTGGAGGAGCTGCAGCCGATGTAGTTGCACTTGTAACTGTGCTTGCTGCAAGGGTAAAGCCAGTTGTACTTGTTGTAGTAGCAGTAGTTGTAGCAGGCTTCAGCTGCAAGCCTAATCCTACAAGTAATAGAATTAATATAGTCTTTGATGACTCCACATTATATTTAGCTAAGCAGCAAACAATTATTTAACTTACCTGCTGTTGTAGCTGGCGGCAAAAGGGTAAGGGATAATTTTGAAGCAGTCGCATCTCCACCTCCACCAAGGGAGAAACTTTGTGCTGTGGTTGCTATAATGCAGACATAGATAATGCTAAAAATCTCAAACATCAGTTACAAATATAACACTCCAGAATGAGGAGATAACGCAAGTTTCTGTTCATTCCTATTCCCTCCCATAATCTCACATGTTACTGGAAATCAATGAAAGAATTAACAGGTTTATAACACTTAAATAGCCATAAAATGTTGTGGTTGGTGACAGTAGTTACAGCCCTACCAATTTTTGTGGTTTCAACCTATTGTAGAGATCATGATGAATTCCAGTTGTGAGGTGGATATCTCACCCCACTGGCACAAAAACTTTTTATTACCATCTCAGACTTTGCACAACTCATCTTCACAATGTGTATCAAAAACCCCTGGCTCAGATATCTAGCACCTTATACTTACACAGTCATGCCTAAAAAGGTGAATCAGTACTTACTGTATAGTAAACAAGTATCTTGATTGTGTTGGTAAAGTAATTTGTCATCTACATTATAATGGAACTGAAATCTCTGACCAGTTTGTTTCCAGTCACATTGAAGAGGGAATCATTCTGATTTATTTATCAATATTTTATTTTACATTCAAGCGATCCACATTAGGTTGAAAAACCCAATGGATATAGAAATTGTCAAAATATGTAAATGAACAAAAAGTAGTAAGTTGCACAATGAAATGAAATAAAAAATTCTAGTAATATACAAAACGCATGTGTGTTTAAACCAAGATATATAGTACAAAAGCACAAGCATAGATAATAAAATTTGTATTTATTTGAATAACAATCAGTGCTAAAGCAATTCATATATTAGAAAGGCACAAGCGTGAATAATAAAATTTATATGTAGTTGAATAACAACTGGTGCTTTTTAAGTTGTTAAAATTGGTGTCCAAGTAGACGACAAGAAACCCATACCACTAAACTTTATTACTATTACAATATTCATCTAGCATGTAAAATAAAGTTAAATATAGTTTTTCAACGCAGACTTAAAACGTTTCACATTATGAAGCAAGATTTTTATATGGGAAGGAAGTTTACATAAATGACTCAGATGTTTATGCCTTACTGGTTGCAGCCGGTGCAGAAGATGTCAAAGTAAAACCTCCTGATGTCTTTGCAGTACTTCCAAAGTTGAAGTTCATTCTGGAATGGCAATAAAAAAAATTTAAAAAAAATTAGGAACATGGAACAAACGCAATATAGATTGACATTTAAATACGTGCAGTACAGGTTTTCAACATTATATTTTCAGTTTCA
>Ga0209755_10009151_pt1 | contig 10488 bp, 7 predicted proteins | sample TergutCo191P1_FD_187301 | JGI IMG/M metagenome (GOLD analysis project Ga0209755, IMG submission 187301) | Cornitermes sp. P1 segment gut microbial communities from Petit-Saut dam, French Guiana - Co191P1 (SPAdes) (version 2) | ecosystem: Host-associated > Arthropoda: Insects > Digestive system >...
ATCGTGTTCAGCGGCGATTGCGAGGCAATGCGCGAAGAACGCAGCCAAACTGTTGAACAAGTTTATTTGGAGGTATTCGATAATGAAAACTCAATTTAAGTATGCGTTTTTAAACGGGCTTTCCATCAGAGGCATTACTTTCGCTGTTATTTTTGTAATGAATACCGTATTCATCATACTTGGTTTTACTCTGAAGCTTCCATTTGCGGTTCATGTTGTCTTTATGTCTCTTGGCGGTATAGCAGTCGCGGCAATGTTCGCGGTAAATATCGGAAGCGATATAATTATGATTCGCCGTATATTTGCGTCACAGGATGCGTACCTGCAGGCACTCACTCCGGCTCCGCGATGGAAGACCCTGCTTGCCAATGTTATAACAATGATGTGCATGGACATCTTTACAATGTTCATTGCCATTGTATCGATAACATGGATATCCTTCAATTTTATCGGCAACGACATCTGGCAAAAATTTTGGGACATATTCTCGAGCGAAGATTTTATTTTGTATTCCTCATGGTCTAGTGCGGCGATGATTGCCTGTTATCTTCTTTTTGTAATGCTAATCCTGTTCTGTGTCGCGGCAAAAAAATCATTTCTTTACAAATTGCCTGCGTCCGGCTTTTTAGCGTTCCTGCTTGCGCTTGTGTGTTTTTACATTGTCAGCCTTTTGCAGATAGTTATATTGCCAATGAGCAGCGTACAAGTTTTTGGAATATTCATCATGCTATCGCCGAACAGCACCGCCGCGTTTCCATTATTGATCCTCCTCACCTTTTTAGAGGCGGCAGGCTTGTTTGTTCTCACATCAAAACTAATCGAAAGGAAGATAAATATATGAAAAAGATATTATTATTAACGGTTACCCTTATCTCTATTTGCTTTTCAGGCTGTATTGTCGTAAACCCTGCTGACATAAACGCGGTTAGACCTGAAGGCGAACAGGAAGTTTTTGAAATTAGTATCGGTGAGTTCTCTAAGGTAAAGGTTAACGGATTCTTTGATGTCCATTATTATTCCGAGCCTTCCGACACGATAAAATTAAAAACCCATCCTAATCTTCTTGAAAATTTTATTTTTGAAATAATTGATGATGAGCTTATCATTAGTACTTTAAAAAGAATTAATTATGGTTCAAAAGAGACTGCAATTGTTTTTATTTCGATGCCGGCATTAAAAGGTTTAACTGTCGATGGCTTTGGAAGAAGCCCCGGAGGATTCGGCAGCGTAAGCACGTTTACAGCGGTGGATAAAATTACATCAGATTCATTTTCCATTACGATAGCGGGCGCAGGCAGCGGCAGGGCGGAACTGGATGTTGATAATCTTATTGTCGATGTTTTCGGCGCGGGAAAATTAGAACTGTCAGGGAGAGCCGGCACCTCTGTGTTAAATCTTTCGGGTGCGGGCGAACTCAGCGCATTGCCGCTTCAAACTCTTAACACCACAGTGAATCTTTCCGGCGCGGGCACGATAAGCATAAGCTGTTCGGACAGTTTGACAGTAAACGCAGGAGGCGCTGGCAGAATAGAATACAAGGGCGCGCCGCATATAAATTTAAACACAGGCGGCGCTGTCAGTATAAAACAGATTAATGAATAGTCAACTGCTGTTTCAGCCGCTGACTTTTTTTTGAAGAAAGTTTTTTTAATACTTCTTTTTAAAAAGGCTCTTTAGTTATAATACATTAGACTCAAAAATAAAACCTTCCTCTATCATATCATTAACAATAGAATGTAAATCGTTTCTACCATTAACTTCAGGTACAAAATAACGAGGTATATCGTCATTAAAAGTATCCTTTACAGATTCTAAAAACTTTTTCTTTAAGTAATTGTTTTTACTGAACAAAGTATTAAAGTTCCCAAAATGCGGCGACCATTCTCCTTTTTTATTTATACGTTTCCCCCACATATGAATTCCGCCAATGATTTTTCTATATTTTTTTAAATCTTGATTAAATAAAATTATTTTCTCTAATATTTCTTCATCAATCATTATTCCTTTCTTTTTTAATTCTTTTTGCTTTTCCTTATTTGTACTATATACAACACTGAATAATTGTGGATAATCAAGAATAATTTTTAAATCAATATCAGATTTATTTAGAAGTTCGCAAAATTTCAAAACATCATCACAAGTTGATAATAAAAATTTTCCGCTATTATTTTTTGTTCCAAATCTATTTTCAATAACAATTTTCGTAAATTTGTATTTTTCTTTACGCTTAAATTCTTCATAGAAAACTTTGAATATTTCAAAAAATTGTTCAAATGAACTGCAATACTCATTATATGGAGGATGAATTTCCAATACCTCAGGTGCTTCATTTACATCTATAAGCCTATCAATAAAAATAAAGAATTCTTTTGTCCAATTTTTATTAAACCATAATTGAGGAATTTTATTTTTTTGCGCTTCTTTAATATAAGTTAGATCTTTAATAATATTGGTATTAAATTCTCTTTCTTCAAATGAATATTCAGTATGTAAAGAATATGGAGTACTAACATCAATATTTTCCCTATCAAAGTTACCTGCAACTTCATATATATTAGCTGTTATTTTATCAGGATAATCTATTTTTCTATATTTTACAGGTATTAATTTTGTCATAATTATTTCCTTTTATTTTTATTTATTATATACAATTAAAAACTTGACCGTCTTGAAGTAAGATAATATTATAATCAGCAAATAATTCCCTAAATATTTCAGGTGCTTCTGTATGAATGGGTATAATACCACATTTTGGTTTTATAGTATCAAAAAGCGTTCCTAATGTTTGAATATCTGCGTGCCCGCTTGTATGTCTATATTCATATTCAAACGGTTTAATAAAAGAGGCAAACAAAGGATTATATGCTGTATTGCTCTCATCTAAATAACCTTTGTACATGGAATAATATATTTTTGTTTCATTTAGTTTAGAATATTCTTCTAAAAGAGGTTTAAAACTGTCATTTGGTCTTACAAGCATACAAAAACCATATTTATCCAAGTGTGGTTTTAAGTTGCCGGGGAACAAAAAAGGGTTCATTGCGATCCTATTTAATGTAAAAAAACGCTGAGCCGGATTTGTTTTTTTGTCATAATTAATACGATAAAATCCAGTCTTTTCTTTATGTGATTCAGAAACAATTCTTAAAACTTTTGTTTGATAAGCATCGCAAACAAAACAGCGTTTTGCTTTTTTTGCAGTATGATATAATGCAAATATCCTGTCAATATTTGTTGATGAAACAATAACAAAATTGTATTTATTTTCTGTAAATGATTTTTCAAAATCTTTCTGTAATTCCCATTCAGTTTGCAAGACAGCATCCGACCGTTCTATGTTTGAACCTTCGGAAATTATATAATCAATATTTATCGCGTATTTTTGCAGCATTGGAACAAGAACTTTACTCTTAAAACCATGCCCGCGAAAATCTCCTGTATTTAATACTCTTTTATTATCTGCTTCAACAATAAACATATAAGCGTCAAAAGCAGAATGATCAATAAATAATGGCGTTACTACTATTTTACCAACCTTTATTCTCTGTAAAGGTTTTAAAGTATTTACAGTTTTCAAACGTTTTAATAATTTTTTATGTTTTTCAGCCTCTTCAGGAATTGGAATATACGATAATCTTTTTTCCAGACATTTACATATTTCTAAAGCAGTTTTTCCAAGATAAATGGGTAAATCGACAACAGTATCACATATTTTTCCTATATGATCTCCATGATAATGAGTTATAAATAATGCGCTTTTTGAAACATCACCGCAAGTTAATCCTTCAATTTGCGATAATTGATTATTATCATTCTTGGTACCAGGCAACTGTTCTCCAAAGTCAATAAAAACTTTATAGCCATTACTTTCTATTTCTGTAACACAGCCGCCGATTTGATTTGTCCCTCTATGTACTGTTATTTTCATTATGATAATTTCCTTGTTAAGGCGAACAGTATTATCATACTAAAAAATAAAGTTATTGTCAAACTGAGAACACCTTGATGTTCCTTACGGTAAGCGTTGACATGTCTGCCTTAATGTACTATATCTGAAAACAATGAAAGAAATTCCTGAAAATTTTACTCCGGGCATTCATAACCATGATTATGAAAAAGAATATTTACAGCCCCGCCTTAATGCCGAAAATCTTGTTGATATTTCGGGGCGAAAGCTGGAGTCATTGAACGGCAAGTGGCGGTTTTGCGCAGACCTTTATGATACATGCCGAAGGCAGGGTTGGTTCAGGCAGGAAAGTATTAACGCGGAAGGACGCGAAGTTCCTCTGGATTTTGATTGGGAAAATCATGAGGAAATAGATGTCCCCTCTTCCTGGAATTTAATAAAACCGCAGCTTTATTACTTTGAAGGTTTCGGCGTTTATACAAGAACCTTTAAATATTCTCCGCAGGAAAAAGGAGAGCGTTTACTGCTTCATTTTGAGGGAGCGGCTTACAGCGCGACAATCTTCCTGAATGGGAAAATAATCGGAACGCATGACGGAGCTTCTACTCCCTTTAACGTTGATATCACTGATATTGTTAAACCTGATAACCGCATAATTGTATCTGTTGACGCAAGAAGAAGTCCTTTCCGCGTTCCCATGCACAATACAGACTGGTTTAATTACGGCGGCATTTACCGTGATGTCTATCTAGTTTCCATCCCGCCTGCATATATCAGGGACTGGTTTGTACGCCTTGATCAAAAAAATACTTCAACAATACTTGCGGATGTTTATATTACAGATGATGCGGAGGCATACGGAAAAGTTTTTATAGAGATTAACGAGCTTGGCATAAGACAAGAAATTCAATTTATAAACGGCAGAGGAGAAGTAAAAATCAATGCTCTTTTAGAATTATGGAGCCCCGAAAATCCTAAACTTTATGATATAAATTTATTATATAACAACGGTTTCTGTGTCGATTCAATAAGAGATAGAATTGGTTTTAAAATAGTTACAACAAATGGGCAGGATATACTGCTTAATGGTAGAAAAATATTTTTAAAAGGCGTTTGCGTACATGAAGATCATTTTGCTTTAGGTAAAACAACCAGCGAAGAAATTATCCGCCAAACGATTCGCGATTTAAAAGAAATGAATGGCAACTATCTAAGGCTTGCGCATTATCCGCATGATTCCCGGTTTGCTCGCATTGCAGATGAGGAAGGTGTTTTGTTATGGGAGGAAATTCCTGTCTACTGGGCAATCGCTTTTGACAATCAAGAAACATATAATGATGCAGAAAATCAACTTTCGGAATTGATACTCAGGGATCGAAACCGCGCAAGCGTGATTATTTGGTCAATCGGAAATGAAAACGCCGATACAGACTCACGCTTGTCATTTATGTCATCCCTTGCCCGAAAAGCAAGAGAGCTTGACCCTTCACGTCTTATATCAGCAGCATGTCTTGTTAAACATGAAAAATTATTAATAGAAGATCGTCTTGCTGAACACCTTGATGTTATTGGCATTAATGAATATTACGGCTGGTACGATCCGGATTTTGATAAATTACAAAAGCTCCTTGAAAATTCCAATCCGGCAAAGCCGGTTCTTATTTGCGAATTTGGCGGAGATGCTAGGCTTGGGCATCATGGAACCGAGACGGAGCTTTGGACAGAAGACAAACAAAAACGAATCTATGAACAGCAGATTGAAACATTTAAAAACTGTCCTTACATAGCCGGAACTACCCCGTGGATACTTTACGATTTCCGCTGTCCTCGCAGGTTCAATCGTTATCAGGAAGGATTTAATCGTAAAGGTTTAATTGACGCCGACAGGAAAACGCATAAACCGGCTTTCTTTGTAATGCAGGAATTTTATAAAACAGTTTGAGTTTTATTTATGTAGAGAATTTTTGAGAGAATATCCAACACGGAAGCGCAGAGAAAGTTGTTACAATTATTTTAGGGTTTCGGCTTTGCAGTATTTATTTAAATACTATTTTCATATACTTCTAAATATTTGTTGAATAATAAAATAAATATTTTATCTATTAATATTAATAAAGCAAACCATATAAAATAATTTTCATATCTATAATTTTCGCTCGTTAATGTTTTTAATGTCGGTAAATTTTGTTGATACGATTTTGTATTATGCGCACATATATTTCTGTGATTATATAATGCAGTATATATTTTATTTAATGGGTCTATAAATAAATTTATTTCACTCTTTGTTTTTACAATAAAATGTTCCACTTTAATAATATTATTTTTAAAAAATTCATTAAAATTATCTTGCGCCCATATTGAAAAATTTGTATTTGTAAAAGTTTCTTCTATATTTAAAATTGTCTCGTTTAATATATTGTTTTTTTCTAGAATTGTAATTTCGAAATTATCACAATGTTTTATTATTTGATTTGTTAAATCTTTATAAATTTTATTTTTTTCTTCATACTTGGAACATTCGCCAAGTTTATTAGAACGCATCTCGCTATACCTATAATCGTAATCATTAGTTGCCATTTCCCACCAAATACATTTCATTTTTTGTTCTTGATATCCTGTCATTTTTAAAAAAATTGATTGCATAATATAATCGTATAATGGATATGTTTCAATACCGCTACCTATTCCTGCGCTTGCTGTTACTGCATTATTTAAAATCTCGGTTATTGGCGATAATATAAAATCGGTATGATTTTTCACTTTATAAATCCTTTATATATATTAACTGAAGCTTCAATACGAGCTTTCAAATATTTTAACGCACTTGGATTATGTTTATGCAAATCTGTGTTTTTCAATATGTCTATTTTTATTCTTAGCGTATCTCCTAATTCATCTTTCCTAGTAGCATCTATTTCATTGTCATTAAAAATCACTTCATTTACTAATCCAAAAAAATACATATCCATATCTATAATCGAATCAAATATTTTTGGAACATTTAATTTATTAATAGCAATTTCAAATTTATCCATTCTTTCATTATTGTATGGATTACCTGGATATGAAATATCAAACTTCAGATTATTCTCACAATTATTTTCTGTAATTGAATTAATGTACTCATTATAATATTTTTCATTTTTCTCCCAATCCCTACCGCCATATTTTAATAAATAATTAATTCCTTTATATTGAGATAAGATAGAAAGATATTTTATAAAGTCAATTAATCCGCTTTCTTTTCTACTTGTTAAGACTTTATAACTATCCAAATATCCAGGTGAAAAGAAATTATTTAAATTCTCTTTCAAGAAATACATGGCCTTCCTGCTTTCAGAACGAGTTAACTGTATGCCACCTGTATTTATATTTTTAAATATATTCGAATAAAATTTTAATTGATCTTCACTATTTATATTATTACCTGGTTTAATATATGCAAATCCGAGAAAGCGTTCTTCAAAATATTTGCTCTCTTTTTCATTAATAAACAAAGTATAATAATAAGAATGTTTTAACTCATTTGAATCTATTTTATTACATTTGATAATTTGATTAAAATTCCACTTTATCATTTTTATTTCTACATCTTCTTCCTCATCTTCATTTACCATATCGTCTGCTGTTAAATCCAATTTTGCATCTGGATTTTTATTAATATATTCTTTTTTATTAATGTATTTATTACATTTAGCAAAAAGAATAGAAGTCAAACGTTGCTGTCCGTCAAGTATATAATTATTCCAGTCGTCGTTTTCTTTTACTGCTCCAATAATAACTGGAGGAACATATTCGTTGGCATCTAACGTTTTGATTAATCTTTCAATTTTTTCTTTCTCCCATACAAAGGATCGCTGATAAGGCGGTAATAAAATATTACCTTTTAAAATTAGATCAATCCAGTGTTTTAATGAATACTCGCCGTAATAAACTTTGTTTTCCATAATTGTATTATTTTATGATAAATTAATATTTCCGTCAAGCAAAAAAAATTTAAAATAGTACTTTGGAGTAGATTCTATTTTTTCTAATTAATAATAGGTGCTATCATAAGTTAATCTAGGTGTTCTCGGCTGTGTAAGAAACATTGACATAAGTTCGTCGTCACTTTAATCTGATGTATGACAACATTATCAGAGTTTAGCGTACAAACAGGCGGACAGACAGACTGGATCAACATCACAAACCAGGTGCAGAAAATTGTCGCTTCGAGCGGCGTGAGCGAAGGCATTTGTGTGGTTTTTATTCCTCATACGACGGCGGCAGTAACGATAAATGAAAACGCAGACCCGGACGTTCCCCGCGATGTCAATTTAGCTTTGAACTGCATTTCGCCAGACCGCCGCGAGTTTCACCACAGCGAGGGTAACTCCGCCGCGCACACAAAGACAAGTCTTGTGGGCCCTTCGCTTACAATTATTATTACAGGCGGCAGATTACTTCTTGGCACATGGCAGGGCATTTGGTTCAACGAGTATGATGGTCCGCGTAAAAGAAAAGTTCAAGTGCGCGTCATGGGCGAATAAGAATTGTAAAAGCAAAATTATTGCGCAGGCATTATAACAAGATCCTTTACAAAGAACTGTCCTGTTTGACTTGCGCACTGGAACGCCAGAGTGGAACCGTTTGCAGTAGGTAATACATCTCCAACAATTGTGAATTGCTGGTATGTTGAGGTTAAATTTATGCTTGATCCTTTTGAACCATACTGCTCAGTCCAATAATATTGAACATACAGATTATCCCGCATTCCACTTGCTGTTCTGGCGGAGAAAGTGTATGTATACCGCGTACCTGCTGTCGCCTCGGGAGCGTAATCAAAAATCATTGCAGCTTCCCATTGGTTAGAATGTGTTGCGGTTACATTAGCGGTATATTCGCCGCTATTTACCGTTTCATTCCATGTCATCGCGGCAGGAGAATTAGCGTATCCGCTAAAACTATAACTAATAGATTGAAGCCCGGCTTCAACAGAAACGCCGGTAACATTCGTATTATAAACATTTATTGTTTTTGCATTATTAATTAAATATATAGGCGTTAAACTGCCGCTATCCTGATAAGTTTCTACACGAAAAGTAATCGGCGTAGAGCTTGTAAAGGGAGCGATTGTTGTTGTCCATGACGCTGTTCCGCTTGTAATATTAAGCCCTATCTCTCTTCTCCATGTTGAATTTGCGTTATGAAGAATTAATTTTGCATATTCCGCGCTTGCAGCCAGCCCTGTTAGAGTTAAATTACCGCTTATAGTGATACTGGAACTCCTTGTATAGTTTGCGGTTATTTGCACATCACCGCCTGCGGTAAAATTAATAACTGTGGTCGCAGAAGAAGGAGCCGTAGCGCTGCCCGCTCCTGCAACTGTCCAATTGCTGAATTGATAACCTGACGGAGCATTCGCAGTTACAGTAATTGGATTATCGGCGTAATATTTTAAGTCCCATGAAGTTCCTGCAAGCCTTAGAGTTGATGAATTTATTTTTATATCTGCGTTAGGCAGATAATAAACATCGTTATCTTTTGCGGAAATTGTTACGGTTTTAAGGTTAGCAGCATTTACGCCAAAATGCTGCGGCAAGTAAGTATTTATCATTGCGGATCTGATATTTGTTAAATATTTTCTTGCGTCGTTGACTTTATTGTTAAATTGATCTACCCATCCGCCCCACCTTGCAAAGTAACCTTTGGAGGAATCACCCATTAAAGGAGCATATATGGCTGCATATTCGTTTAATTTTGGTTCAAATTTATTAGGATGGAAATTTATATTATATAAATCCATCATTGTATTTACAAAATCACGCTTAAAATCAGAATTTTTCATTAGAGCTTTAAATAATTTGGCGTTATCATGACCATTATCCAGGATCCGTTCAGGAAAAGGATCAGGCGTACTGCCGCTTGAATAAATTCCCATGGAGAATTCAACATCGAACATCTGCCAGCGCCATCTCGTATCGCCGTATGGGTTGCCTGATTCTACAGTACGCGTTCTCCATAAACGGTAATTATTCTGCGGCCAGTCTTCGTTGCGAATATAAAGCTGCGCGGCATAATAGTCAATAAAGTTTTGAATATCAAATATTTTACAGAAGTCGGCATAGTTTTGCGCATTGGACATGTCTTTGTCTTTAAATTTTATCATATCCCAATAATAAGAATCTTCACCCGGATTACCGTCATCCAGTTCGCCGTTATCAAAAGAAATAACATTATTTCTGTTAACGCCGTATTTATATTCGGTATGATTATCGCTGTATCTCTCCTGAAGGTTATAAGGACCCCAGTATTCGCCGTTAATGTACACAACGCAAGGCACCCCTGCCTGAGTGGAAAAACTTCTGTCACTAAGCAGATCATGGAGAAATACGTCGTAAAATTTTGTATACTCACTGTCATTCGCGCCGTTTCTCAGCATAAAACTTTTATACGTTCCTACAGGCGTGCCGTTCGCGCGCATTGCGCCGGGAATTAACTGATAATTAGTTAAATTATTTATCCCGCCGTATTCACCTCTGAAATAAACGTTAAAACTTTTCTGCCCGGCAGCTCGCGACCAGCCGCCGCGCACACGA
>Ga0209755_10009152_pt1 | contig 10487 bp, 13 predicted proteins | sample TergutCo191P1_FD_187301 | JGI IMG/M metagenome (GOLD analysis project Ga0209755, IMG submission 187301) | Cornitermes sp. P1 segment gut microbial communities from Petit-Saut dam, French Guiana - Co191P1 (SPAdes) (version 2) | ecosystem: Host-associated > Arthropoda: Insects > Digestive system...
GTTTTTTTTTTATAAGCCCCAGCAAATATTTTTTTTGATTTGTTGTTATCACGTACATACGCATAAATAGCAATATTTGCATTTTTCAATCTATTTAAGCATAAAAATAATTTTATTAATTGGAAACCAATCAACCCTGTTGCACCGGTTACAAATTACAATACCATCTATATCAGAATGTTTTTCAAAAATTTTCTATGGTATGAATAACTATCTCTTTGCCATAAAGCTGGAGAAACTGCTTGGGTTGTGCAGCAGTTTTCATTCTGACTCCAGTTCCTCCAGCAAAGATAAGGGCTATGTTCATTTATGCAACCTTCTCCCAGTCTAAAATATTTCGTAATTCACGACTAAAAACCACTCCAACTTTTATAATTTCCCTTCCATCCTTTGCATACAAGAGCGCATATTCTTTCTTTTTTATCTGCCTCAGTGCTGTTTCGACTGGTTTGTCTACTTTAAATTCAAATATATATATGCGGTTTCTTGTAAAAATTACACTGTCCATGCTCCCGTTTGCTGTATGGGCTTCGTTTACACACACAAGTCCAAGCATATTTATAATGTTGGAAATGGCAAACTCCACATAATGCTCTGTTATTTTACTACTTAGTGAGTAATCGACAGTATGAAGGTACCACTTCAACAAATTCATAAATTCGTCCAAGTTGCCCTCAAGAAGCGCGTCTACAAATTCAATCGAGACAGACCTTGCCGAAATGCTTTGCGCTTCCGAATAATTGCTCGCCAAAAACTCGGCAAATGTTTTGCGAACGTCAATGTTAGGGTAATTCAAACGATAGGAACCTGTCCGCTCTTCATAATCCGATATGGTCAAATAGCCCGCCTGATACAAAAGCGGAAAAAGCGAAATCGAATCATCTTTGTAATTTGCAAACTTTTCTGCTTCCATTCGGGCATCCTCTATATCAACAACGTTAATCCCCTTCATTTCAAGGTATTTCAAAGCAAACGACGGCGTCCCGCTTATGCTCCAATACGGCATAAATACTGCATCATTATCAAAATGATTCAGTATCCCATAAGGATTATACACAGAAACTTTCTCCCTCGTAAAGCGATACCCATTATAATAGTCTTTCAATTCCTTTAAACAATGTTCTTTTCCGCCATATTTTTCAGCGTAGGCATTTATTTCCGGCGCAAAATTTTCTTCAAGTTCCTGTTGCGTTATCCCGCAAATGCTACAGTATTCGGGCATCATGGAAATATCCTTAGGTTGATTCATGCCAGAAAACATGGTTATTTGCGCAAATTTGGTTATTCCCGTAATAAAAACAAAACGTAAATATTCATCAGACCCTTTTAGAATACTATAAAACCCTTTCAGCTTTTCCCGCAATATGTTATTCAGTTCTTCTTGATTTATGGTACTTAACAGCGGATTATCATATTCGTCAATTACCACAACAACTTTATTTATTTTTCGGGAAAGTTCGGTAATAATTTTGGCAAACCTGTTGCCTATTAAATCAGTTTCCTCTACTGATATGTTGTAAACATCGCACACATTGTCCAATTGTCGGTTTAATGAAGCGATTAATGCTTTTGCTCCGTTTGCGCCCGTAAAATCTTCCAAAGATAAATCAATATGAATTACCGGGTGTTCCTGCCACTGCCAGTCTGTATTCGATATTGCCAACCCACAAAAAAGTTCCCTTTCGTTTTTAAACACCGATTTTATGGTCGAGCACAAAAGCGATTTGCCAAACCTGCGCGGGCGCGATAAAAAAACCACTCTGTATCTGGACGCTATATCGTAAACATACTGAGTCTTATCTATATATACATCATATTCTTTGCGAAGTATGCTAAATGTTTGTACACCGCCTATTGGCAATTTTCTTTTATTCATATATTGCATTACCCGTTATTTAGAGGCAAACTCATAACATTTCTTTAATAAATCATCTTTAATAGAGATATAATCTTTTTTATTCACTGGAATAGTATTCATATTAATTTTTTTACAAATTGTATTATCATCTGTTGTTAAACAAAAATTTTTATATTTCATCACATTAAATAGTTCAACAAGGCCATCAAGTCTGTTTTCTTCTCCTATACTACCATTTTCATTTGTAATAAATATTACAGGAGTTTCCAATCCAATACAAGGTAAAGCACAATGAATTCTGGAAGTTATAACCAATGATGCCTCTGCATATTTACACACAAGATTTTCTGCATAATTAATCTTTGCTTTCTCTGTAAATAATTCAGAATCATTACCAACTTTTACTATATGAGTTATATATTCCGCATTCAGTAATATATTATCATCAAAGTAAGATGAATATGTTTTATAAAAAGCTGAAACTTTAAGAAATTGTAACATTCTTTTATTTTTTTTAAAATTGTCACTATGGTTAAATATGTTCCTTAATTTTTTTACTTTTTTATAATAAATAATTCCATAAAACAGACTTTTTATAGCAATTATTACTGATAAATGTCCTTTTGCATTACGAATGTATTCAAAGTATGGATCAACAATTAAAACATGATTCTCTTTATGACTTGTTTTATATTTTTCTCCTAAAGTTAATGTTAGACATCCGGAAAAGTAACATGGAATATTGTGTTGATTTAATAATGTTTCTGTATATTTATCTCTGCATCCAACTGGACCATATTTTGTTAAATAATTAATCCCCTCTAAAGTTAACATACGTGATGCTGCATTTGGATTAATATGAATTGAGATTAACAATGGAAAAATATCATCTGAAGGAGGCCAATTATCCGGAGAATGCATATACCATGCATTCATTATCATCCTTATTTTACCTGACTCAGACTTATAACAATCAAGTTTATCTCTGTTGATATATTCGTCAATTTTATCAAAAAACATTACTCCTGCTAAAGATTGGATATAATCACCTATATTCTTATATCCATCTGAGGTTCCTGTACTTCTAGTTATACATGCTACTAATATTGCATTTTTCATAATTTATTTTTTTTCCTTTCAATAATAATGTACATCTAATGATTTTTTTTAATTTTAATCGTTCTTCTTTATTTATTCCGATATAGTAACTGCAAATAAGAACCATAATAATACTTACTATTGTTACAATAATTAATCGAAATATATCTTGAATAAGATAGTAATTAAGTATTATAGGTAGAATTGAAGATATAGCTGAAATTAATAAAACTGGTATAACAACTTTCATAATAAATTGCACAATTGAATAATCAATTAATAATTTTAATATCAATAACCGTGATATACATGCAGTAAAAGATAGAATAATTGCCACAATCAATACGGAATATGGTGGTGCTCCCAATAATAAAAATACCAATGAAACAGGTACATTTAGTAACAATATACCGCCAACAACAGACTGATATAACTTAATCTTGCCTGTAGCCTGGGCTACTGCCATTAACGGGTAACTAATGGAAGTGATAAGAATGTCAATGAGCATTAAACGTGTAAATAATACCGTATATTCAGGCGGATATTTTAACCAAAGACCAAGAACAGTATGCATTTCCAAAATAAGCGGTAAAGCAAAAAGGTACATGAGTAAAAAGGTACCTTTACAGCCGCGAAACATCAGTAAAAGCATACTTTCTTTCTCTCCGCCAGCATAATTTTTAATTAACTGAGGCCTAAGTGCATTATTAAAATTTTGCGAAAAACTCATTACTGCATTATCTACTTGTGTCGCTATAGTTTTTGCGGCAACAACAATAGGATTAAAAAATTGAATTAGCAATATATTAGTTATTTGATTCTTGAATATTCCAGCCGATGCTCCGAACAGATTCCATGCAGAATAACTTGCAATTTCTTTGAATAATTTATTATCCCAGTAGTATTTATACCTACATGATGAATACTTCACTGTACAAATAACAAAATATACAATGGTTATAATAATTGTAGCTATACACATTAAAATTCCATATAATTGAAGTTTATCCAGTAATATGAACTTTAAAATAAAAACAACTCCTAAACGAATCATAACTTCAATAATCGAAACATAGGCATAAATATTCATATCCTCATGTGCAATAATCATAGCCATATAAGGGCTTGAAAAAAGCGTGAACAAAAAAGAAATTATAGAAAAATGATACACCCATAGAGCGGTCCCTTTTCTTTCTGTTGGAATTGCAATTTTATTATCTACAAACCATAGCCCAACAGTTTCAGCCAGTATAATAACCAGTATACTTATTAGAATGTAAATAAAAATACTTAGACTAAACACTTTTTGTAGCTGGTCAATACCGCCTCTTCCAATTTCAAAAGAAAAGTAACGTTGACTCGCACTTGCCATTGAATTGGATAAAAAGCCAAACATGGTAACAATGCCTGCAACGGCATGGTAAATACCATAGTCTTCAGCGCCAAGAGTTTCCAATACAACTCTAACTGTATACAAGCTTACCAGCATGATAATTATCTGCCGGAAATAGAGCATGAGTGTGTTTTTTGCTAAACGAACTGTGTTGGAAGGCATTACTAATTATTGCTTGTCTTAAATGTACAAGTAAGATATTGGCTGCTACATTCCTGAAAAGAAGCGTAAGCATAAATACGCAGTTCATAATCAGTATCAGGCTGCAATCCACCAATGAGCTGTGTATACGTTGGTTTTTGTAAACGCGGCGTAAGCATGAAATCAGACCATTGGCTTGCGCTGTGGTCAATTACACCTGTTTGCTGATTTATAAAATCAAAACGATAGGAATATACAACTTCGTTATTTAAATTTGGTAATGGTATCTTTGCTTGGGGAAATTCGACCTCAACAGAAATATCGGTAATCATTTTGATTATTATTCCATTCAGGCTTGCGCTAGGCAATTTTGTATCATCAAACAACGGGATGGATTTCTGAGTATCGCGCCTGGCACTGGTATACAGGAAGTAATCTGGCTGCAACACATCAAATTCCCATATCTGAGGAATTTTCACTACAGTGCCCAGAGGGCGATAACCTTCACTGAAGTCAAAATCGTAGTTTTCAATAAGTACTTGGGAACCTTTAACCGACACGATTGTACCTTGCCCTGCTGCCTCTCCAACAATTTTTGGACGATTAGAGACATTGGAACTATCTGCATTCACAATACCATTTGTATTATTTCCCAAATAACCTGTACCTAATCCTAAATAGAAGAGTGATGGAATATTTACTGCTGTAAAGCTACCCTGCCAGATGGAACGAGGATCGTTATTGGGTTGGTGTATATGTCCACTAAAAAATACTACTTCTGGATCATCTCTAAAAAATCCACTAAGCGGATTATTTCCAAAACTAGAAATACCTCCTTGAGAATTTATTAGCACTGTATCACGGATTGGCCAATGACAGAACACAAAAATTGGTTTACCAGGTGAATCCACCTTCGCCATGTCTATTCGTTCACGCAACCATTCTTTTACAGACAAAGGCACAATATCACCACTATTCAAACTGCCCGAAATCACCGTACGGCCGGAAGCTATCGCTCCACCCGCCTTACCCTGATCAATAAATGCACCCGACCCCGGACTTAACACAATAAAGTGATATCCATTTATTATATAATGGGCATTGGTCTTCTGCCCCGTTGTTTCCTCAAATCTGTCCACACAGGCATTTCTGGTATCACCAGAAACTGGCTCACTAAAAATCTCATGGTTACCCATAGCAGCAATTAATTGCAACTCACCTTTATGAGTATTCCATATATTCTTGAAAGCCTTCCAGTCAGACTGAGAACCAAGCTCAGTGATGTCACCTACAATGGCAAGGGCTGTAACATCCTCGGTATTGTACCAGTTAAGCGCTTTTTCAAATCGTTTATCAAGAGAATGAATATAAGCACCATATGTGCTTCCCAAATGCGTATCTGCAATTACTCCAAATCGTAAATCATATTCCCCCTCCTCAGTCACCTTAGCCTTAGCCTGCTTAACATTGGAATAAACCATATTCGAATTTTTATCCGCCATTACTACGGCACTGTACCATTCGCCTGCTTCACCGGTAAAAATTCCGCTGTTTGCATCTGTACTATCAGATTCAGGATTACCGTTGGCTATAACTTCACTGGCATCATGCCATCCTTTTAATATAATAAGCGTATAGTACACATTATTGTCAGAGTCATTACTAGTCCATGAATAGTTTATCGTTCCTTTACTGTTTCCTGTTTTAAAAATTAGTACCGGCTTACTGGGTCTAGCCATACTAAAGCCTGGACAACTGGTAATGCCAAAAATCAAGAAAACAACAGTGAAAAATACTACACCATATAAACACCGTCTTGACATGGATGCCTCTTTACTATTATAAACCACGTTGTATTCCATAAATTACGAACCTACATATCATTCAGCGATTTTCCTGATGTATAACGATTGAATAAACGGGCTATCTTCTATGAATTTTTTGATTGCAAAATCTCTCATGTATTACTTTATAATTGGAGCAATTTATTATCAATGTCCTGTATCGCATTTTCAATGCGTTCAGAATGGTACGGCTCATACATTTCGTTAATATAGTCAATAAGATTATGTTCTTTCCATAATGCTAGTACATTTTTGGCAGCAAATTTTTTATTTTCTGCATATTTTTCCAGAAGAAAAATAAAAAAATCTGCTTTATCCGACAGTAATTTCATACCATAACCCAATAATAAGGCGATTGTTTATAATCACCAAAAGTACGCTCGTCATTCCATAACTCATAAATGATATACGGGGATAAAAGATATAAACCAGTATCTTTATCAGCTAATTTATCTGATATTTTGGAATTATAGAAAAAGCATATTGCATCTTGTTCTTCAAAGCCATGATTATCCACGATTAAACGAACGATCATATTTATCAAACTTATTTTAATATAGGTAATCATATTTCATACGCCTCTGAAAAAACAAGGTATGTTAACGAATTCTCAGTAGCAAATAAATACTGTGTTTCCAGTTTTTCAGGTTGTAACAATTGTATTACAACCTCTTTTGGTTTTTCCAAATGATCAAACATTCCCTGCATATATTGGTCTATAGTTAATATAGTTTTATCATTAGCTGTTGGACCAATCACAATATCGTATTGCGGAACAAGTTCACCTTTCCTGTTGGCGACAACAAAATCAAGCCAGGAAATATCAGCAGAATAAAAACGAAGAATATCTAAATTATTTTTTGAGTCATCATAATCAAAAATATTTATTGTCGGGATTCCTGTTTCAAAGAATAATTTTGCAGATTTAGCTCTGTTTTCAGCTTGCTTTATTCCGGCAGATAAATAAAGCCCACTGCCAAAATCCAAAAATTTTCTACTCTTACGTAAATCAGGAACTTTAATAGTTTGATTACTTCCATGGTACAATTTCATCACTTACTGTTTTGTAACAAGCTCACTTTCTTAAAAACCCAATTATTAATATCGTCTACTATTGCTCTACCGCCCATTGTATGCAAAGCATCGTAATGACGCAAAATATAATCGTAAATATTATACTTGGTGAATAAACCAATAACTTCAATTGCAAATTTATTATCCAGGAATTTATATTCTTCAATTACATAAATTAAGAAATCATTAACAATGTTTGTTTTTATCATACTTATGCTTCTGTCGGAAAAATAATCTTTCCGGTTTGCAATTCCATATCCAGCAATTCATACAGTGCAAGCGGGCTTAAATGCCACAATTTGGTACATTCATTCTCAAGTTTTTTGTATAACCTGGAAGGATACAATAATTCAACAGCAGATACCACTGGTATATCCATTTTATCCATAATTACCTGAATAATCATTGGAACAAGCATCTGCAAAGTAGCCTTGAATTCTATTTTATTCATTCCATTGCTTCTCCATATCTTACTTTAATAATGTAATCATATTCCATGAAATAATTTCATTCAAACCTATACATCTCATACACATAAGACGCGCTTTCTGTATATAATCCGCTTTTTATATCCTGAAGTTTGTCAAATACATTTGAATTAAAAAAAACATCCATTGCTTCATCCATTGGCATATTTTTTTCGCTGGATATTATGCCCACCACATCCCTGATAACATACTCCATCAAGTATCTCTGGGTTTTATTCATAACTGGTATGCTTCTATTTTGTTCAATAACCTGACAGCCTTCACGGAATGAAAAGAAATTTGGCTCGTAAGTTTTTTATACTCCAGCCTTTTTGACAATTCATTTATTGTTAATATTTTGTCTTCAAACAAATCAAATAAAAATCTTAGATCATCATTGGCAACCGGTCCAATAACAATGTCATATTTATTATCCAAATTACAATTTGCACCGGCAATATCATCATAGTTGCGATTACGGTTATTTATTACGAATAAAGCCCATTCATTTGTCGGGGCAGTAAATATTTTCTTTATTAGAACGCAATTTTGAAATTCAGCATCGTCCACAGTAAATTGAGTTACATAAGGCTTGCCGCCGAATTGTTTCACCGTTCGTTTTGCCATATTAACAGCCTGTCTTTCCAGTTCTGTCGTATAAAACCCTTTACCAAAATCTTTATAAGGCTTGCATAAATCAAGATCTATATGCTCAATTGCTATATTAGACCCATGAAATACAATCATTTAAGATGCCCGCCATTTTTTTGGGTAATATGCGACAATGCTTCCAATGTGTCATCTTTTGACAGGGTATGTTCAATCTCATAATTTTCCATTAAATATTGTATGCCATTATATTCTTTCAGATAATTATATGCATCCTTAATTGATATTTTATATTTCTGTGCAAAATCAAATATACAAGTGATGTAAAAAAAGATAATTTTTTTATCGGTATTCATATTTTTTCTTAATTGCATTTTCGCCGGTTTTATCCCAATAAGCACCAATTTGCGTCAAGCTGCCTCTTTCAATATACTTTTCACGAAAATGTGGTATAGCCACGCTCGATTATCCGTTTTAATTCGCTATTATTGCGCTTCTTCAGCACCCTGCGACGGTAATTTTCTTTCCGTTTACCGCCTCTTCCCTCATGTATATCTTTTCGTCCCAGGGTTTTTCCGTGTCACGGTCGAAGATAACGAGCCAGCCGGTATCAGAGCCTACTTTATCCATGTATTCCACTACCTGGCTCAGGCTCTCGGGCAGGCTTCTCATGTTTTGCAGAATTTTGAGCTCTATCGGGTACTTGCGCCCGTCGTATACAAGGCACAGGTCGGCGCGTCTTGAGCCCAATGCCATTTCGCGCACGATATGCCCGCCGCCGTTTATTACCCTTTGCATGAACGCCTGCAGCACCAGGTGGGGCGCGGCTTCATCGTACTCATACAAATCTGTTTTATACCGCTTTCTCCAAATCTCGCTGTTCTCGCGCCAATACGCCTGAAAGTCCCGTATCAAAAAACCCACATCTATTTCCCCGCCTTTCAGGTATCGCGGGATATTATAGTCCTGGTGCGCGTTGTGTATTGAATCCTGGGCATTCCAGCTTAAAGCCCTGACGATCAATTCCGCATAAATGGGGTTCGCCGGCTCGGTTTTACGGTCAACCTCCCTTATTAGCCCCAAGTCTTTAACGTAGAGGTAATCGTCAGAGCCCTTGTCTACGACCTCCTCGCCCAGGATTAGCGGAGTTATTACTCTGCGTACCCGAGGCTCCTTCAGCCGTTCCATCAGGCTATCGAAGTGCGTCCCTCTGGCGAGAATCAGGTTTTGGATGGCTTGTTCGGCGTGGCTGCGGGTGATTGCCTCTGAGTAGTTTTTACGGTTTATCTCCACTACACATTCGCAGGCGATAGCGTTCACAAGCCAAGGCTGCCCCTGCGTTTGTTCAAAAACATAATCAACCATTTCCGGTTCGAACGGCTGCCCCCTGTCAATTGTGTGCTGCGCATAGAGGTCAGCGATTTCCGCTTTTGTAAAATTTCTTAAATTAATGCTCTTTGCCACGATATTAAAGGGGCTTGAACTTCCAAGCGTTTGGGAATCCGGCCGGATACTTGCCTTATAGTCACGGATGTTTCGCATCCCTACCAAAGCTATGGAGTGGACGAACGGGGCGATGGATCTGCTCACATAGCCATCCCTGAGCTGTCTAAGGAAGTTTATCAAGGTACCGTCGGTCAGGCTGTCAGCTTCATCAAAGAATATCACTAACGGTTTATTTAACGAGCGACAGTACTGTACAAGAGATATGTTCAGAACATTGGCGTAATCGTCATAATCGGCGTCGGCAGCGAAACCATCCGGCAAACTGAAAATACCAAGGGCTGCTTTTATCTTTTTTACAATTGCCGGACTGCCCTGAGCCGGGTCTTTAAGTACAGACACCGCTTCCAAAGAACAGTATAAACAGTAATGCTCCCCCTGTTCGTTTATTTTACGGGCAAGCTCCTGCAACAGCGTGGTTTTCCCGCTTTGCCGCGCTGCATGGATAACAAAATAATGCCCCTCGTCCACCAAATCCATTAATTCATTTTCTATGCCGC
>Ga0209755_10009153_pt1 | contig 10486 bp, 14 predicted proteins | sample TergutCo191P1_FD_187301 | JGI IMG/M metagenome (GOLD analysis project Ga0209755, IMG submission 187301) | Cornitermes sp. P1 segment gut microbial communities from Petit-Saut dam, French Guiana - Co191P1 (SPAdes) (version 2) | ecosystem: Host-associated > Arthropoda: Insects > Digestive system...
GGGATACTTGGCGGGAGACGTATGACGTTGCAGTTTCGCGGGCTGTTGCGGAGCTTAGAATTCTCTGTGAGCTTTGTTTACCTTTTGTAAAGGTGGGCGGTTTAATGGTGGCGATGAAAGGCGTAAACTCTAACGATGAAATCTACGGAGCTAAAAATGCCATGGCGATTCTTGGGGCAGAGCTTGAGCGCGTGTACGATTATGAGATACCGGGGGCGGATATAACCCATCGGGCGGTTTTGGTGCGCAAAATCAGTGAGACTCCGGTCGATTATCCGCGCAGATATGCGAGAATGCAGAACTTTCCACTTTAGCACATTGTTTTAGATAAAGAAGGCGTTGGGGGCTGAGGAAAGGTGAGTGGTGTTCGTGGAAATAATAATTATGGCTGTTATAGCGGTTCCGATACTGGTTTTGGCGGTGTATTTTCTTGCGGGCAAGGGAGTTTCTCTTATTGCGGGTATTAACACCATGAGCGATGAAAAAAGAGAAACCTATGACGAGAAAGCCCTGTGCCGTGCGGTAGGGAAATTGCTGATTGCAGTAGCAGCAACGCTACTACTGTTTCCTGTTTCAATTCGCCTTGAAACCATGTGGCTTTTCTGGCTTGCGATGGTTTTGAGCATGGTTCTTCCTGTCGGATTCGTGATATATGCAAACACCGGAAATCGTTATCGCAAACCTTTGCCCGAACTTGAAGTTGTCGGTGAAGCCGGTGAAAAAGTTGAAAAAAACGGAGTTAACGGTGATGAGCTAAGCTTTACTGATGATGTCATGGCTAGAGGTAAGAAGGTCGGAGTTGTAATAGGTGTTTTGCTGGGTGTGGCTGTTATTGTGGGAACAGGGGCGTTATTTATTGTGGGAGAGCGAGAGCCGAATATCATGATTCACCCTGATAGTGTACAGATAAGCGCGATGTATGGAACGCAGATTCCGCTTTCAAATATAACGGAAGTAACCCTTGATAACAGGAGCATGTCAGAAATTGGAGCAGGAACAAGAACAAACGGTTACGGCGGGTTTGCGACACTGCGAGGGCATTTTCGCTCTGCACAGTATGGTTCTAAGCTACTTTTTGTTACAGCGACATCTTCGCCGACAATCAGGATAGATCGGGACATCGGCGTTCCTGTGTTCATCAGCTTCAGAGATGAGAGCAGAACAGTTTATGAGTATAGGGTAATAAGCGAAGCGTTCCGTGACAGTCAGGGGTAAAATTTTACACAGCTCGGGTGTGGAGCGGTCGCTCCCGAATAACCCAAAAATAGTACACGAGGTAAACGATTTGAAACATTACGCAAAATCAGCAAAATACGACGAATCTTGGGTTTCCGAAAATTGGATGGGACCAAACCCGCTCTGGCTTTTAGAAGAACTTTGTCAAAACCTCACGCTTAAACCGGGCATGAGGGTTCTTGACATGGGCTGCGGGAAAGGACTGACATCTGTTTTTCTCGCAAAGGAATACGGTGTAACGGTTTTTGCAAACGACCTGTGGATTTCTGCGACTGACAACCTCAAGAGATTTGAGCAAGCGGGCGTTTCCGATAGAGTTTTTCCGATTCATGCAGAAGCACACGCACTGCCGTATGCAAACGATTTTTTTGATGTAGCGATTTCGATTGACAGCTACCATTACTATGGTGCGGACGAAATGTATTTCCCCTGCACATTTTCAAGATTGGTTAAGCCGGGCGGTCAGTTTGGAATTGTTGTTCCGGGACTTGCGAGGGAATATAAGAACGGCTATCCTGAAAATATGAAGAAATATTGGATTGCAGAGCCGTCGGACGGGTATCCTGAGGAAATTGGCGAGCTTTTTTCGTTCCACAGTGCAAATTGGTGGAAACATCTTTGGGAGAAAACGGAAATTGTAAAAATTACAGCCTCTTATAACATGGAAGATCCAAAGGAAGTTTGGATGCCCTGGGCGAAGTGGGCGGATGAAAATATGGATTTCGAGTCAAGCGACGTTCAATTTCTTGCAGATGACACGAATGATGACTTAGCACTTATAGTAATGGCCGCAGTGAAGCGGGGAGTGCTAAATAGCCAATAAAAATCGATAGTTAGGTCACACTAGGGAACACAGTCCTCTGCGTCCCGAAAAGTAAGGATATGGATAATGCTTGTTAGATACGCGAAGGTCGAAGATATAAAAGAGGTCGCCAAGATAAATGTAGATGGCTGGCAGACAGCATATAGAGAGATAATTGCTGACGAATTTTTGGACTCACTGGACTATGAAACTGCGCGGAGAAAAACAGAAGAAAGATTCGGAAACGGCTTGCTTATTGTTTGCGAAAACGATATTGGAGAGATTCTCGGCTTTTGCAAATGCGGAGAGAGAAAAGACGTTAAAGATGAGGGCTTCGGCGAGTACGACTGCGAGCTGTATGCTATATATGTGCGACCCGATTGCAAAGGGCAAGGTGTCGGCAAGAAACTGTTCGATTTTGCTACTCGTGAGCTTAAAGAGAACGGCAACAATAAAATGATTCTATGGTGTCTCGAAGGCAATGCGCCGACAATTGAATTTTACAAGAAAATGGGTGGAAAGCAATTGGGCAAAAAGGCGCATGAAATAGGAAATGAGCCTTATAATGAAGTGGGTTTTGGGTATGAACTGTAGTGATGTTGCAATATATGGCGAAAAATGTTTCACGTGAAACAATATATGGTATGGAAGTAGATTTTGCAGGAGTGATTGTCTGAGAAAGAGCAGAGTTGCGTAGGGTATGGGCTTGCCCATACCGCGGACAGCAGATTGGTGGGTATCGAAAAATTGCAATATCGGGACGGACAAGTCCGCCCCCTACGGATACACGTTGGCGGGAAAAACAAATCCAAAAGGAGCAACACGATGACGCTACCAACAAAACCCTACGAGCAGGTCAAAGCGATTTTAGGCGACGCGACTGCCGCGTTTGAAAAACTGACGGGGCAGATTCGCTTTCACTACATGTTAGACGAAAAATGGGATGAGGGAAAACCAACCCACAAGCATTACAACAACTTATACTTTCGCTGTAGCGGGAAAGCTCTGATTACTTTGAGCCTACGTGAAGGGTACTTTCTTGCGGGTGTCGTTCTTGGAAAAGACGAACGAGCAAAATTTGAATCTGAGCGAGAGTCGTTCTGCGATACAATTTGCAGAGAGTATGATCAGGCAGAAACGCTGCACGACGGAAAATGGCTGGGGTTTCACATAGACGATGATTCACTGATTGATGACATTTTTCGCCTACTTCAACTCAAACGCAAACCCAACCGTAAAATCATGCCTGAAAACAAAGAAAAATGCGGCCGCTTGGATATAGGATTATCCCACGAGGAAATCACGGAGCGGCTTGTTGGGTAGTCGGCATAGACCATATTGTGATAAATATTTCACGTGAAGCAATATGTTTCATGTCACACCGACATTCGAAGGGAATGGGTTTGCTCATCCCGCTCTGAACAGCTTGCACTTCAAGCAAGTTAAAAACAAGATTCAAATTTGGGAGAACATAAAGTGGAGAAAACGACTGAAAACACACAAAAAGTGTTTAGACCCGCATTGGCAATGAGTATTGCCGCATTACTGATGGCAATCCTGTTTTTGTTAATTTTGTATTTAGGCATAATAGCACTTCTGGAAGCTGATGGCATTGAGCTTATGATTATGGGCATGCTTCTGATTATCACAGGACTTGGCATGATTTCCTATTGTGTGTGTTCTGCATGGCAACCGCTCATTATAATCTCGCCTCAAGGAGTAACCATTCCACGCCTCTGGATAAAAACTTTTGTAGCGTGGGAGAACGTCTTCGAAACTATGGCAGGTGGACGAGGTGTGATTAGTTTCGTATTGATAGTCTCTAAAAACCCAAAAGACATTAACTGGACAGGTGGAAGTACAAAGGGCGCGGCTAAAAGACAAGAGAGAATGGCCAGAATGTCCGGCATACTGATGGTTCGCACATTATCAACAGCAAAGTCTCAGAAAATCATAGATGAATTACAAACCTATCAGAAACAGTATGCGCTAAATAATGAGACAAACAACGAATAAAACAAAACCCAACTCAATTACACCATATTGTGATAAATATTTCACGTGGAGCACGAGGTAACATATGAGTAATCCCATTGATAAAAGAGGCATTCTTGACGATGAGGTATTCGCATACAGAGTAACAAAAGATAAAAAAGTATTTGTTTCATATGAAGGCAAGCAGGTAACTATTTTAAGTGGTAAAAAAGCTGAAAAGTTTATAAATGATATAGAAAATGCCGAAGGCAAGAAGGCTCAGTTAATTATGGCTAGAGTTACAGGCAATTTTAAGAGAGGTAACGAAAAGTTGTTCAAAACAAAAAGGTGAGCCGATTGTAGGGGCGATTATCAATCGCCCGCTGCGAGGCCTGATTGACAAGTAAAATTCACAATAAAGGTGTGCCTGATGAAAGATGTAACTCGCTGGAACAAACGCAACGGGACGGACAAGTCCGTCCCCTACGACAACTGCAACATATAGCGGAAAATGTTTCACGTGAAACAATATGATGTGTGCATCTGATGCAAGATAACACAATAACTACACTGCAACCGCGAGGAGCGAAATTTGGAATTTAACAGCGAGCATAAAAATGATATAGATGAAATACTATCACACAGATTCGACTTGGGTGCCGATTACTGGACGACTCCCGATAATCGACTGATTAAGGGCAGTCCGTTTTCGGCGTATGACTGCGCGTTGATGCTATTAGAATTAGGCGTTAGCCCAAAAGACGAAGCATTAGTTGCGGTAGCTGATTTGTTTCTCGCCGCATGGAAAAAAGACGGTCGATTTAAGCTATACCCGACGGGCGGCATTTTACCATGCCACACAGCAAGAGCGGCATACTTATTATGTCGCTTGGGCTATCAATCTGATGAAAGAGTACAAAAAACGTATCAATACTTTTTAGAGACCCCATACTTAGACGGAGGATGGCGTTGTAATAAGTTTTCTTTTGGGCGAGGACCCGATACAGAATACTCAAACCCTTTCCCAACACTTAGTATTCTCAGTTCTTTTCGGTTCAGCAAATACCTCAATAACGAACCTCTCTTGGACACTGCGGTGGAATTTTTGCTTAAACATTGGGAAGTCAAAAAACCCATAGGGCCATGCCAGTATGGAATGGGAACACGATTTTTCAAGGTAGGATACCCATTTGAGGACTACAACATATTTTCCTATGTTTACGAGCTATCATTTTACGATAAAGCAAAACGCGATAAGAGATTTTTAGCTGCACTACAGGTTTTGCAAGATAAACTTGTTAATGACATGATAATTGTAGAGAGAAATTCCACAAAATTATCTAAACTTAAATTTTGCAAAAAAGGCCACCCCGGTAAGCTTGCGACAAAGCGGTTTCACGAAATTCTCGCCAACGTCTCATAAGTTATTTAACCGGAGGTCATCGGCAAATAGTTTTCCATAACAAGAGATTTGTAGCACAAATTAACGAAAACCAACTTGCCCGTTAGCGTCAACTTGCAGGGGAGTATGAAGTCAAGGACAAACCATATGTATGAACTTATAGAAAAGAAATCACGATTCCTGGGCTTCGCGGCAAAAGCGGAATCGGAAACCGAAGCAAAGGCGTTTATCTCGGGAATCGCTGCAAAACATCCGAAAGCAGGGCATGTCACATTTGCGTATGTTCTGCAAAATACTGCCAAAACAAATGACGATGGCGAACCAAAAGGAACAGCCGGATTGCCGATATATAATGTGATAACGCGACGCAATCTGCAAAATGTGGTTGTTGTGGTCGTGCGATATTTCGGGGGTACAAAATTGGGAAAAGGCGGGTTGATTCGCGCCTATGGAAAGACCGCAGGGCTTGTGATTGCGGGAGAGTTGGAGTAAAGGGAGGTGAAAGAGGTGCGCATGAATAAGATTGTTTCAAACACTCTATTTATAGCGGGGTTGATTTTAGTCGGCATGTCCCTATTTTATATTTTTCAAATCATTCGCCTAGACCTCTGGGAAGATGTGATTTTTAGAATTGTCAGTGTATTGGCTTTTATTGGAGGTGGAGTTTTTATTGGTCTGAGCAGAATTATTAGGAACCAAGAAACTGTCGTTCAGTTATTGCGAAAATCAAAATTTAATGATGCTGTAGGGGCGATTATCAATCGCTCGGATGCCGGGAGGTGACTTAGTTGATGAAGATTACATACACAAGCAACATAGGAGATGTCGCCGTGGAAAACCTCAAAGGTTTTTTCGTAGGCTGGAAAACACCGCTAACTCCAAAACAGCATTTGAGACATCTTGAAAAATGCGCACATTTCGTAGCAGCACTTGATGGAGCGAAGGTCGTTGGCTTTATTTCCGCACTTTCAGACGGAGTAGGGTGTGCGTTTATACCTCTTTTGGAAGTATTGCCCGAATACCAAAAACAGGGCATAGGGAAAGAACTCGTAAGAAGAATGCTGGACATTCTTAAAGATATATATGCCATAGACCTGGTGTGCGATGAAGACGTTCAGGGATTCTACGAACAGTTTGGAATGATGAAACTAAATGCGATGGGCTTACGGCGTTATTGAGATAAAGCATTCACGCACTCGTGTTTGACAAAATGTAGGGGCGATTATCAATCGCCCGAAAAAGAGAAAACGATAAATACCGGGAGAATAACATGAAAACTCTGGAAACCGAGCGACTAATACTAAGAGACTGGAAAGAAACTGACCTGGCAGATATGTACGAATATGCAAAGGTTGAAGGTGTAGGGGAGATGGCAGGATGGCCGCACCACGAAAGCATTGAAACCTCAAAAACCATATTGGACGGATTCATTCGTGATGGAGACGTGTATGCTATTGTCCTAAAAGAGAAAAATAAGGTTATAGGTTCACTTGGCATCCACGACAGAAGCAATCTAAGCGCAGGCTATGAAGCGGAAGTTCAAAGAGAAATAGGATATGTCTTGTCAAAGGAATATTGGGGAAAAGGACTTGTTCCCGAAGCGGCAAGGGTGGCGATTAAATACGCTTTTGAGGAGCTAAACGTAGATGTGCTTTGGTGCGGACATTATTTAATCAACTCGCAATCCCAAAGGGTTATAGAAAAAACAGGCTTCAAGTATTATGGCGAATATATCTCTGAGTCAAAAGCTTTAAATAAGGTCTTTGATGGAAAAAAATATATTATGACAAAAGAGGATTATCAAAAGTCAGCAGTATAAACACTCGTAAGGAGAAGCAAATGCAGCACAAGCACACAAAAAGCAAAGAGCAATCTCTCACAGCAGGGTTTCCCGATGTGGAAGCTTATATGAAGTCGTGCCTGTGCGATGTTGCGCACGACGCGGAGCATGTGTACAGAGTTTTAAATTACGCAATCGAAATCGCTGAAAATGAAAGCGTTGCAGGCTGTGAAATAGACTTTGATATTCTAACGGTGGCGTGCCTTTTGCACGACATAGCACGACCGGAGCAATTCGCAGATTCTCGCATTGACCATGCTGTGTTTGGCGGAGTGAAAGCCTATGACCGGCTCGTTTCAAGCGGATATTCTGAGCAATTTGCAGATTCAGTCAAAGCTTGCGTAGAAACACATCGTTTTCGCAGCGATAACCCGCCAAAGAGCATTGAAGCGAAAATTCTATTTGACGCGGACAAACTTGACGCTTGCGGCGCAATGGGAATCGCAAGGACGCTTTTGCACAACGCCCACACGATGAGACCTCTTTATAGCCTGGACGAAAACAGTTTAGTGCAGGACGGGCAAGATGATGAGCAAAACTCGTTTTTAAGAGAATATAAGTATAAGCTGGAGAAACTGTATGACAGATTCTACACGACCCACGGCTCAAAACTGGCAGAAAAACGCAAAGAAGCGGCAAAAGGGTTTTACAACGCACTGTTGACAGAAGTCCGCGAATGCTACGGACAAAGCCTGTAGGGGACGGCGTCCTCGATGTTCCGCTGACGGGAGATCTAACATCGTAGGGGCGATTATCAATCGCCCGAAATATAGAGGACTACGAAGAAATTATGAGACAGATATTTTAGGATAAGCAAATGAGCGAAAAACCCGCAAGAAAGAAAAACAGGTTAGACGGGCACGATTATGCACAAGCAGGCGCATATTTTGTCACGCTATGTGTGAAGGACAGAGCCGAATTGTTGGGTGAAATCCTAGGGGAGACAATGATTGCAAACGAAAGATTGTGTAGGGGCGATTATCAATCGCCCGCCCTCAAGGATGACTCGACGCACAGCGCATATAATGTTGTATTAAACGAATATGGAATGGCTTTAGACAAATCGTTGAAAAGAATCCCAATAATATATAAGAATGTAATTCTTGATAAATATGTCATTATGCCAAATCACTTGCATATGATTCTTGTGATTCGCAACAGCGGGCGATTGATAATCGCCCCTACGATTTCGCAAGTAATAAAACAACTCAAAAGCTCAGTCACCAAACAACTAGGCGTCTCCATCAGGCAACGCTCATACCATGACCATATTATCCGAAATCATAGCGACTATATCAGAATCGCAGAATATATCGAAAACAACCCCGCACGTTGGACAGAGGACATGTACTACATTAAATATTAGCTGCAAATGCAACCCCAACCGTAGGGGACGATGGCAATCGCTCCGCGCAGCAAGAAATCGCCCCATCTTCCCGCAAAAACATCAAGGAGAACAACCGTGTCAAAAACAAACAAAACAGGCTGGGAACGCCACAATAGGGTCGTGTTTAACGAAATCACAGAAAACTACGAAAAAGTTCGTTGGGGCTGGATTCCTGAGATTTTTGAGGATATTGTTAAATATTCTTCGCCGTCCACGGGCAAAAATGCTCTTGAAATCGGAGCGGGAACAGGCAAAGCAACAGAGCATATTCTTGAAGCGGGGTATAATGTGCTTGCGGTTGAAATGAGCGAGAATATGTCGGATTTTCTAAAGCAAAAGTTTAATGAAACCCAAGACCTGAAAGTACTGACAAGCACATTTGAAGATGCTGAATTAGAAGATTCAGTCTACGATTTGATATATGCAGCCTCGGCATTTCACTGGGTAGATGCGGATATAGGGTGCCCAAAGGTTTTCCGCCTGCTAAAAGATAAGGGTGTATTCGCGCTTATTCGCGGCAACGGAGAGAGAGTAAGAGAGGGCAAGCTCTATGACGCAGTTAATATTGTTTACGATAAATACTATTATTCGCATTATGAAAAATGGGACAGAGAAAAAAGCATTGCAGATATGACTGTGGAAGATTACTTAAAGCCTAGTGAGATTGAGAGAGGCTTTAGGTTCAAAGGTATGGAGGAGTATGGCTTTACAGATGTGACGATGAAGATATACAAAACGCGCAAACAGCACACAGCAGACGAACACATTAAACTCCTCGACACATTTTCCGACCATATCGCTTTACCTGAAGAAAACCGCAAAGCCCTCTATGATGGTGTCGCCGAAGCGATAAACAAAAACGGCGGGATACAAGAAATTACCTACGACTATCAACTTTACATGGGAAGAAAAGCGTAAATTGTTTCACGTGAAACAATCCGTGGTGCGCGCGTTGCATTACACATACAATATATTCGGGATTTCGTAAGAATCCCGGTGCAAATCAAGGAGACGTATACATGCTATCAATTACAAAATCATTAGCGGAAGAAGCCGGCTTTAGGAAACTCATTTCTAGTATTGAAGCCGGGAAATGTCCTGCGGTTATTTCCGGGTTATCGGAAATACACCGCGCTCATGTTGCTGCGGCAATCAGGGCAGAAACAATGCGCCCTGTGGCTGTGATATGCGCAGGGGAGGACGAGGCGGGCAGACTTGCGCGAGACATTGCCTCCTTGACGATGGAGCAGGCTCACACAGTCACATCGAGAGAGCTCACTTTTCACGATGCGGAGGTTGTTTCACGCCAAACCGAGCAGAAAAGAATAGCAACACTTTCGGCAATGATTGAACATAGAGCACCTATTGTTGTAATGTCTGTCAGCGGAGCATTGCAACGAACGCTCTCGCCCGACAAGTTAAAAGATGCGTCGCTCACTGTCCGCACAGGCACAACATACAGCATGACCGAACTCACCGACAGGCTGACACTATGCGGTTACAGCAGAAGCGAACAGGTTGAGGGTCAAGGACAGTTTGCGGTGAGGGGCGGAATATTAGACTTCTTTTCGCCTACGCATGAGGAGCCTGTCCGCTGTGAGTTTTTTGGTGATGAAATAGATGCCATAGGCTTTTTTGATATATCAACACAGCGAAGAACTGAGCCGCTCGGCGAAGCGCAAATTGCTCCGGTTGCTGAAGCGTTGCCGTCACTATACAGCGGAGAGGGAGGCGAGGGTGCTGCGGGCTTGGCAAAAGAACTTGAGGAGCATCACGCAAGACTGGAACAAAGAAAAACGACATCTCCCGAGCTTCTAAAAAATCTCACGGCTGATATAGACAGAT
>Ga0209755_10009154_pt1 | contig 10485 bp, 9 predicted proteins | sample TergutCo191P1_FD_187301 | JGI IMG/M metagenome (GOLD analysis project Ga0209755, IMG submission 187301) | Cornitermes sp. P1 segment gut microbial communities from Petit-Saut dam, French Guiana - Co191P1 (SPAdes) (version 2) | ecosystem: Host-associated > Arthropoda: Insects > Digestive system >...
CTTCGTAATACTGCGAGGGCAAAATCAAAATGATACCTCCTTTCTTTAGGCCAAATACGTTTAGCAATTTCCGGTGTGTAAAGCGCCATTATGGCTTCCAAACCCCAAAGAGCTACAACATAATGCCAGGGAAGCCTCTCAAGAGATCTTACAAAAAGTTTATCTCTGGTAAAAGCTCCTGATGTTTCCAAACGGTTTTCTATAACAGCGAGCATATCTTCGTGTTCGTCAAGGTAATCCCAGTTGAGATTACTCATGAGTTTTAGTTTTTCATCATAGCTTAATTGCAGCATATCTATAATATTATATTAGCCAAATTTGATACGGTCAATTAGTTCTTACTTACTCAATCCCTCAAACCTCTTCTGTCTTGATTTGCTGTTATCGGGCGCATTTAAATAACGGGTAGCCGCGATCTTCGCGTTAACAAGACGGCTTGAGGGGCTTGGATGAGTAGAATTAAAACCGCCGGGAATTGAGCCTTGTGTTTTTCCAAGTTCAGATAACATGTCTATTAAACCATTTGGATTATACCCTGCGGCGGAAAGAAGACTTAGGGCAGAAATGTCCGCGTCAAATTCCTGAGTATGCGAAAATCCATTGTTAATTCTGTCCGCGATAATGCCAGCGCCCGGGAACATAAATTGCCTTACCCAGTCTTCTGTGTTGCGGTTTGATTTAATAGCGCGCATTCCATGGCGAAGTTGAATATGGGAAAGCTCATGCGCTAAAACTGCGGCAAGGGCATCTTCGGATTTTGCTGCGTTCAAAAGACCTCGCGTTACAAAAATATGTCCGGCGGGAGTTGCAAAGGCGTTAATGGTATCAGAATCTAAAATCGCCGCGGAAAAACCATTGTAGGCAGCAGGTCTTGGTGAATTTACAACAAGCGCTGTTAAAATTTTATTTAAATATGATGTAAGCGCGGGATTTTTATCGTATATTTTATAATTGGAAAGAATGGCGGCAGCGACTTCTCTTCCAACAACATATTCGTCAATTAAATTAATTTCGTCTAACGCGCGGGATGTAATGCTTCCCGGCGGGTCGTAGTTATTTGCTGCCGTTTGCTGAATAGTACCTGCGCTTTGTTTTTCGTTTATATCGTAGCCTTGCAGCAATATATCTCTGGCAAGAGCGATAGTTATATCATAGAGCTCGGAATCTTTTGCCACGCTTGTTTCCAACGCGAAAGCGATTTGCCTGTTTAATTCCGCCTTTGGAATGGTGTAGAGCACCCATGCTGTATATTCGTCAGAAAATTTTTCTTTATCGTCCGCGTCGTAGCGTCTGCGAAGACTCCACCAGTCAGCTTCTCTTTGCGCGCCTGAATAACTTACGTTAACAATCGCGTTAAGCGCGTTGTCTATTTGTTGTTTGTAGTTTGAACTATTTTCGGTACCGGAGGCAGAAGTTCCTGTAACCGCGGCTTCGTAGCGGCTTGCGATATTGGTGCGCAAGATCTGTCCGATTCTTTGCTGTGCGCTCATGTTATCCGCCCAGGCGATTACAAATTGCCTGTTAACGCCCGATTCTTCGCCTACGACGCAATACTTGTCTTTATACTCAGGTCGCGCGTTTAAAGCCGACACGCCTTTTGCTGTATAAATTTTTAACCATTCCGGGGTATCTGTACCCATTACAGTACCCTTGTTTTCCATTTCCAATATATTGGATTTTGGGTTGGACACGCAGGAAAACGCGAATAAGAAGAGGCATAACAAGATTAAATATGTTGCTAATTTTGTATTCATCATAATAAGCCATTATGGCACAATTATATTTTTTTTTCCATATCTTGTCAAAAATAATCAAAAAGACATAAAATTCATTGTTTTTCCTGGAAAACGCGATATAAATACTATTGACTAAATACTAAAAAATTTAATATTCTCCTTAATATAGTAAATAATAAATAATGGGTGGGTAAATGAAAAAAGTTATAATAATCGCGTTTTTAATGACAGTTTGCGCTATTTACGCGTATTCTCAGGATAGCAGACCAAGACTTGCTGTATTACCTTTTTCAGGCGGAGCGGCAGGGGAAGGCGACTCCGTAGCGACATTTTTCTCGCAGGAACCGGATATTACGAAGAATTTCACAGTTCTTCCACGTACAGCGGCTCTGAATGCAATATTTCAAGAGCGTAAGTTCCAAATGGAAGGTCTTACAGACGCGGATACGATTGTTTCATTAGGTAGGATGATTAACGCCGACTATGTGCTTTCCGGTAATATACGCCGCCTGGGAGACAGGAACCTGATTGTAGCTACGATAATTCATGTTCAAAGCTTTGAGCTGGTAGCAGGAAACTATCGTTCTTTTTCTGATGTAAGCGAGGTTAGAACTCTCAGGTCGGAAATGTCAAAGGAAATGATAGCTTCAACAAAAAAGAATATATCCCAGCTGCCAAGGCTCGCTATTATTCCCTTCGCTCCTGCCTCCGGAGTTTCTGTTGACTCGCATGAGGCTGATACTCTTGGGCAAATGCTCGCCATAGATATCTTAAAACAAGGAAAATACGTAATTCTGCCTAGAACATCATCTATTCAAGACGCCTTAGCCGAGATGAAATTTCAATCACAGGGGCATACCTCCAGCGAAGGAGTCGCGGCTATTGGAAAGGCGATTAACGCCGATTATGTACTTTCCGGTCTTGTAATAAGGCTTGGACAATCAAAGGGTTTAAATGCCCAGATAATAAATGTAACAGACGGCAGTCTTCTTACAGGTGATGATGTTGAATACAATGTAATTTCTGACGCTATATTCCAGATGCCAAGACTCTCGATTTTATTAAACTATCCACCTGGTAATGAAAGGAATGCTCAGCTAAGAAAGCTTCCGTCACCGAGATCGACTCAACCAAAGCCGGTTAAGGAACCCAAGGTAAAAGAGCAAAGTAAACCCTTGATCTCGGAATCTACTTTAAAAAACGCGCGTAGAAGTCTATTGGAACTATCCGTTTTTTTCCCCTTGTCTAAGACAGAAGGTCAAAATTCTGCGGTTGGCGTCGCTGGAGGCTTGTATTACTCTTCTATCCCATTTACCGCTATAGGGGTCGAAGCCAAATTATTATTTATCACCATGGGAGAAGATGAGTATGGTGCCAGTCAAAGAAGCACTCTTTTTTCCGCTTCACCGGAAGCGGGGTTTGTTATTCCTCTCGGCAATACGCTTAGATTATTCGGAAATGGTTTAATTGAATTGGGGAGTTTTGGAACAGGGAATAAGGGTATATTAACAGATTGGGCGACGCCGGGTTTTAATGTTGGAATTGATATTAATTTTATATATAATATAAGCGTAAAGTATCAAGGGATTATGATTAAGGATTCTGAGAAAAGTAAATTATCCCAATCCATGTTTATTGGTTTGGGTATGAGTATTTTTTAATAAACAAACAGGAGGAATGAAAAGAAATGAAAATTTTTAAAAGAATGTTGGTATTAGCAGGATTACTTATTTTAGGGTTGTTTGTGTTTAGCTGCGAGCAGGGAGATGAATGGGTGGAAATATATGTTGAAAATGCTTCTGATTCTAAAATATATGTAAAAATTGAAATCAAAGGCGAGAATGATTGGGCATCAACCGTGAAAGGCGAAGATGTAGAACCGGGTGATGAATTACGTTATAATGGCTCCAATGGTATATATAAAATTACAGTAACTGATTCTAAAAAAGTAGATTATCATTTTCCTAAAGGCAAAGGATTCCCTTCAGAAAAAATGTACAATGTACGCAGATTTACTTTTGACGGGGATCAGTTACAAAAGAGCCCTGTTTATTGATTTAAAGAAAATATACTATTAGTTAAGACGACGGAGCAGGTCGGCTGTAGTAAAGGTAATAGTCATATTTGGAGAAACTGTAATATTATCTTTGCGATACACGTTTCCTTCAGGGTTATTGTCTCTTATTCCGATAGTATATTTCTTATTTGTATCAAGATTTGATAATGAAACTGTCTTTGAGGCGGCATTTGCTATAGTAGTGCCTTCGAGCCATGATATTTCTGAAGATCTGATATTATTCGTTACTTCATAATAAAAAACTCTCTCGTTTTGGATGCCTGTGTTATTAACGATTGTAACTGTTGTTTGCCTGTTACCTTGAGTCCGGTTTGCCAGATTTGATGACCCGGTTGATGATTTTTCTCCAATAAGTGTCTTTATAAGAGAGCTGGAATTAATGTTACGGTTAAATTGTCCCTGTACCAGAGCTGTTTGCACTTCCAGAGCGCGTATCCTTAATCTATGCCCTGACCCCAATGAATTAACAGAGCCCGATACGATGGTCTGCGCACCCAGGAATTTACCAATTTCCAATGCCTGCTTATCGTCAACTTCGCCTGAGAACTGGAAATTTTGTTCGGCTCTAATAGCGTCAAGCTGCTGGCGGTCTACTACAGAAAAAACCCTGTCGTTTATCGCGTTTGCTATAAGTTCGTCAATTATATATTCCGAGAGAGCAAAGGAATCTGATTCTATGTTTAAGATGACGATTTTGCTTTTCTCGGGTATTGTACCATTTAAATAATCAGACGCGTCGCGGATAGCAAGGTCTAAGTCGTCACCCTTAGCGGTTTCTTTTTTGCCGCCCGCGTACACAATACTAAGCGTAAAAATAAGCATAATCAATAGTGTTAAAAATTTCTTAATTCTCATTTGTGTTCTCCGTTCAAATTATTTATTAAAGAAAAAGGCACAGAGGACTGCCTGACAATCCTCTGTGTCTATGTTACCTCGCTGCTGTATCGTAATAACACGCTTCGCGTGGTTTTATTCCCCGGCGCCCCATGTTGCCATACCGGCTTGCAGAATCTGTTTTGACATTTCGATTGTTATATCGTATAAAGCAGAGTCTTTGCTTACCGATGTTTCTAATGCGCGGGCTACCTGGCGGTTAAGCTCGGCTTTGGGAATTGTGTACAACACATAGGCTGTGTATTCGTCGCTGTAAACACCTTTCTGGTCGGGGTCATAGCGTCTGCGAAGACTCCACCAATCAGCTTCTCTTTGCGCGCCTGAATAACTTACATTTACAATCGCGTTAATTACATTGTTAATCTGTTGTTCGTATGTGCCTGATTGTGATTGAGATGTTGATCCGCCTACTGATTGCGCTGCGCCTTGAACGCGAGCCTGATACTCGGAAGCAATATTGGTGCGAAGCATAGCGCCGATTCTTTGCTGCGCGGAAAAATTATCCGCCCAGGCAAGAACAAATTGTTTGTTAACGCCTGTTTCTTCGCCGATTATACAATATTTATCCTTGAATTCAGACTGAGCCTGAACCTTGGAAATACCGCTGGATGTATAGAGTTTTATCCAGTCCGGCGTGGCAACGCCCATGCTTGAACCCTTGTTTTCGAGCTCTACAATCCTTACCTTTGGCTTGCTTGCGCAGCCTGAGAGTGCGATAACCATAATGGTTAATACCGCTAATGCAATTCTAAAATTCTTCATCTTTTAATCTCCTTTTTACTGTTTTACCATAAAATAGCGCAAAACTGCGCAATAATCCATATTATTTATAATTTTAATGTATGTCAATATTGTCTCAAACAGCTAAAAATAGGGGGTTTTTATATGACACAAGGGATTGCTTGATTTTTTTTAGTTTTTCTTTATATATGCCCCGCCAACCCAACCTTTTACGCCTTCGTGTTCAATGGGCACCCAACCGTTGACTGCGTCACCGGTAATAATAACTGCTGTGTCCTTATATATTGTTTTTATAATCTCAGATTCTCCTGAGGCTTCTGTCCTAAAATTAATATCACCTGTAATTGTAGCATTGCTTAAATCTACCGGAGAATTATCTTTTTTAGAGGGACTTCGCATTCCTATAATTACAATTAAAATTATTATAATTACAAAAACTATAATAGCTGTCTTTTTTTTCTTCTTTTTAGATTTAAGTATGTCCTGTGCGTTTTTTAATTGCGCTCTTGCTGAATCATTAGAATTATTTCTGTCAAAATCCCTCTTCGCATATTCTTCTGATTTCAATTTTATATAATCTTCTAATCCGATATTATTTTCCTTACCTTCTTTTACAAAATTTCTAATTACATCCCTCATAAAAATCTGCATATCTTTATCATCAGCAAAATATTTATCCATTTTCGCAATATATCCTTCCGGATCATTTATAATTTCTTTTTCATTTTCCTTAGGATTATTCAATTTCTTGTCAGTTGGTTTATAATTAAAAACTTTTTCCGGGTTGGATGATGAAGGAGAATGTGGTGGAGACCAAGTGCCTGCTGTATTGTTATTGCTTACTTTTTCTTCCGTGTTTGCTTTTACTTTTCTAAGAAAATTAGGTATGGGTAAAATACCTTTATAAATAAGAAATATTAAAATTATCAATGTAAGTACGATTCTACCGCCCCATTCTTTCCAAAAGGGAAGTGTTAATTTTTTCTTTAATGTTATTCCTGCACTTTCCGCGATTTCATCCAATGTTTCTTTGTCAACATCCCAAGGTAAATAAAGAGGTCCGGATAATTTCATTAAGATATTGTTTTTGCTTTTGTTTACATCAATAAAAAGAACCAATCTTTTTTTATAGTTAAATAAACTTAAATCGCTGATTATCGGAATACTCTTGATTATCGGAATGCCTAATGCTTTCAAACTTATTGTCTTATAAGTAAAACCTATATCGGCAAATTGTTCTCCTATTAATTTATATTGATCGACATCTGGCAATTCAGCAACAAGTTCTTTTAACATATATTCTTCGGTATCTGGTAGTTCAGCAACAAGTTCAACAAAACTTGTCGCACGATTTGACACATCAAACCCTGCAGCAAAATCTGCTTTAAATTTTTCTGTACACCCTACCATAAAGAGGGATAAACCTAAAATAATCCAAACAAAACGCATAATAATTTTTTCTTTTTTTCCTTTATATAACGCGATGTTTCATAATATACATAACCAGCGTTATTGTCAACATTATATCTCAATTCGCTTGTAAGACCAACTATTTTTATACTTTTCCTTATTGACAAAAACTTTAAAATTTAATGAATTTTGTCAATAAGGAAATTCTTGATAAACGAGCTTGTTCCAAAACTCGGTTAGTTTTGTAACAAGCTCTCGAAAAAGTAGTCTAAAGCTTACTTTTTCTTTTAAATCTAAGGTAGCTGTTCCAAAAACTGAAGTTTTGGAACAAGCTCAAACAGTTATGAATTTAATTTTCTAACTTCTTCTGTTAGTTTATTTAAGTCGTCATGTAATATTTCACCTTGAGTAAGTTTTCTGATTGGGCCTTGACCAACAGCGTAAGAACCTTTGTTAGTTTGCATTCCGTATATTGCTTTTCCTGACGCGTCTTTGCCCCTGTAATATATTGTCGCTTCGGAGGATTTTGAACCTCCCGAACTGACGCCGGCGCCTTCTAGTATCGGGGTCATGTTACCTAATAAAAAGGCAATAATAGCTAATAAAACAATGGGGATTACTATTGTTAAATTCATTAACCAGTTAAGAACCCATCCCAGCAGCGCGAACGCTAACATATAAACAAAAAGAGCCGCCGCGCACATTAATACTGTAATTAAAACCATTCTAAATGGGCTGACAGATCCAAATCTTATCCTTAAACCTTCGAACAATAATGCGAATATACCAATAAATACAGCGCAGGACATAATGGAAGTATTATTATGTACCATCCAAACTGAAATATCCAGGCAAAGTACTACAACAGCGGCTACAGTAAATACTAAACGTGTTATGGCGCGAGTAAGCATAAAAGCATCCAATCCATTTTCTCTGTCTATCTCTATTCCTATTTGCATGAGTTGATGGAAAACAAAAAGTATTAACAAACTAATCCAAATAATACTTTCATTTGCTCTTACATCAAATCCAAGATTTGAATAAAGAGGTTCGATAAAATTTACATCCGCTATAAAAGCGGCGCCTTGAAATATAATAAAAAAAGCTATTAATCTGGTACCAATTATACTATTTACAGTACTTATAGTTGCAAATTGATCGGGATCTAATATATATGACAAGGCGGTAAAGATTCCCATAGCTGTTAATATTGACGGCGCTATTATTAATAACACGTCAATTCCTGACTTTGATGCCAGGCTAATCGCGGAAAATAATAAAACGGCGCCATATAACGCAATAAGAGAGGCGCTTATAATAACAATTTTTCTTTCTACCATTTTTTTCTCCTTTTAATCTATTCGCAAAAGACCCCGCACTAAAGCACCAAGGATTGGTTAACAATCCTCTACGCTCTTTTTACCTTGATGAAAGCTTCTTTTACAATCAATTATTATTTTCCTGATTGGTTTCCTGATCACTTACCTGTGTTGTTTCTTGATTTACCTTTTCTTCTGTTTCTTGATTTACCTTTTCTTCTGTTTCTTGATTTGCCTTTGCTTCAGCTTCAGCGGCTTTTCTTTTTTTGCTAGCATCACTTCCTATACCAATAAGAATTATTATAGTAATAATGATTCCTATAGGAAGTGCTACAATTCCGACTATAAAAGCACATAAAATCCTTATAAATTTTCCTAATCCATGAATCACTTCACTCATTTCATGTGCACCAAGAGTTGGTACCCCGCTTGCCCTTGCTGCTTGACGCGCTTCTTCTTGAGATCGGCTTAATTGTGGACCTCCGCCAAAGAGACGAAAGTTAGGAAAAAATCTTTTCGTAAGAGTCCAACCCCATATTAAACCGGCAATCCACCAGGCAGACATAAAACTTGCAAATAAGTCCAGTGCATCTACCTTTAAATAAAGCAGAATAAAAGCGGCCGTAAAAATAACTATTGATGGAACAGTTTTTAATAATACCTCTTTTCTTTTTAATTTCATAAAACCTCCATTACGGCTTTTTTGCCGCCGCCGGCATATTTAAAAGCACACAAAGGATTGTTTGGCAATCCTCTATGCTCTTTAACCGCCTTAATTAATAGCTTGCTTAAAAAATTCTGGGATTAATTTCCAAGCTTATAATTTCAGAATTAAGAGTCCCGTTTCTGTAAAAAAGTTTGGCATATACATTATAAAAACGATTAAGATTTCTGCCTGAATAACGATCATACCTTAAATTGTAAAATTCTATATTACTGCCTTTATAAACTGACTTTAATATCAGATCTTGATAATTATTTGTAATGAATATCATATTAATGTTATCATCGGTTTTCAAAATACCATTAACGTTATTTCTAAGATGTTCAGCATCAAGTCTTATCCAGTCAAAATAACAATACATTATATCATCCTTAAAGGATCCGTTTTTAATCATAGTTTTTAATACGTTTTTATCAAACTCTTTATATTCTTTTATATAATTATATAATTCGTTTGTTGTAACTGATGAAGTATATACCTGATCGTTAAATATGACCGCTTTTCTCATATCAGGGTTTTTATTATTTTCTTCAAAGGTATTTTGTAAATTTGAAATAAAATTTGCAGGAATTTTTTCTCTTTTAAATTTACCCATATCTTTTATTTCTAATTCATCTTTAGAATTAAAAAGATAAATATAACCTCTATCATTACCGTATGATGCCGTAACAATTGGTTTTTCGCCTTCGGAATATATTGTTTCTAACTCTATTTTAATAAAAATCCTTTTCTCTTTATTATCATTCAGGCCGACAGTAAATGTGCCGCGCATGGTTTCCTTATCTCCGGATAAAATTATTATGTCATTTTTATTAGCTGAAATACTCATTTTTCCGTTTTCTGCTTTCCATAAGCCTTGTAATTTTTTCTCGTCGTTTGAGCAAGCCGCGGCAAACAATATACAACAAATTGTAATTGCCAAACTTTTTACTATAATTCTATTTTTCATAAAACCTCCATTACGGCTTTTTTGCCGCCGCCGGCATATTTAAAACACACTAAGTGTTGTTTCCCTAATCTTTTTTACTCTTTTTCATTGATGAAGGTTTCTTATGTAAGTAAATCATTTTCCTTTTTGGCTACGAACCACACTAACCGGAAATATTCGCAGAAGATTTCACACACGCCCGAAAAAGCACGCATAGCGTGTTATTGAAATATTGTAACGAGGCGTGGCGCACTAATACGGTCAATGAGACCAAGACTGCGCGAAAGCTTTAGCTTGAGCAGTGCGCCGGCACAGAGGATTGGTTGACAATCCTCTGTGTTCTTTGTGCCTTGGTGTGAACCTCTTTCCTCAATCAATTTGTGGGTCCCTCAACTTGACGAATTGGACGAACGTAGCGTTCATTCGTATCATAACTAGTATTTTGTTCCGCACTTTTAAAGTTTTGCATCCATAAATAATTACTACCATTAGAAAAAGTTGAAGAAGATAAGTACCAATCATCTTTAAAATCACCAAGATTTCTTCGTTTTAAGTTACCATACATCTGATCCAGTTCATCTTTACTTGGCAAGAACCAGTCTTTAAAACCGCCAAATTCCAAATCAATACATTTCTGCGCCGCAGTATCCCATTCA
>Ga0209755_10009155_pt1 | contig 10485 bp, 8 predicted proteins | sample TergutCo191P1_FD_187301 | JGI IMG/M metagenome (GOLD analysis project Ga0209755, IMG submission 187301) | Cornitermes sp. P1 segment gut microbial communities from Petit-Saut dam, French Guiana - Co191P1 (SPAdes) (version 2) | ecosystem: Host-associated > Arthropoda: Insects > Digestive system >...
TGTTTTGAATAGTCTCTCTGTCCATCATCAGGAGTCCAGCACTGTACACACAGCAATAGGTATATGTCATACAGGTTTTGCTGGCTGCTTGCTAGCAGCAGTCAGAGAGACTGTCTGAAACATGTAGAGTTCCATTCCAAAAATAAATTTGAGAAATTAGCGCATCTTGTTGGTTTTGTTACAAGAATATATCACAATGTACAGTCCTCTGAATGTCAAATTTACCAGCTGCTTTTATTGTGACAGTTTTGGAATTCAAGTGATTCAGTAAACCATTCATTGCCAGCCACAGTGCTCTGTCTGTGGACATTTAATGTTTCACATGCTGCTGGTCATGGTGCATCATTTGTTTATGAAAGCGCATAGGGGTACTATGAATTAAAACCTATCTGTTCTAGGCAGTGTATGGTACGAGTATTTAAACCCTAATGTCCATGAAGGGTCAAATTATTTTTATTTTTTGCATGTCATTCATACATATGTGTAGTCGGACTCAATATTCCAAAGGCCTGTGGCCAGTACGGTGAACCTCTTATATATCATTCCCATATGTGTCATTTTGCTGCAGTTATCGCTCATTTCTTGTGGTCCTGAAAACTTGCCCATGTAAGCAGTGTACAGTTATATTGGATGTATCATTGCTGGGAGTATTGTTTTTCCTCATCACTCATTCACTCAGTTGGTCCTGGTCAACAGTATGCTTGGAATGATGATCTCTGGAAAACAGTAGTGAAAGCAGTGTGATATTTTTGGAACGTAAAGTAGCAGTAACCTGCCCATACTGATAAATGCTGTTACGGTTGTAACAGTAAGTACAAAATGTTATAATAGCGGGCCAACTGACGAATGGAGGTGGAGTGATGGGGTGATGAAGTGAGGATAATGTTGGTACATGCATAAATGTAATTTCATTTATTCCCAAAAGAAAAGTATGACCTTTCTTACACCGATTTTCACAGATACTTAAAAGTGCTCAACAGCATTGGTGTTTAGAACCCTTATATTGAATTCCACCCAAATTAAATAAAAATGTAAATCATTCAGATACAAATTCATTTATTCCATTGTGTAAATTTTGTCCTTCTTGTCGCTGATTGTTAGAAAACTCGTATTGTCCAATAAATTTTTGTGGCCATATCCTGATCAATATTTTACTGCTGAAAAAATTGTAGAAAATACAGGAAAAATTTCATGTATGCTCTAAGTAAAGTGTGCCTTTCACTGCCCCAATTTTCTTGAAACTGAACCTTCATCAGCAACTAATTGTAAAGAACTTGTGTCCCATATTTCATGAAAATCTGACAGGTGTTTCAGTTGCTGATAGTAGGCCACAGACAGAAGGATGTGGTCTCCATATGTAGCATTCTGTTTTACCTCATAAAAAGTGCCAGAAAAGGTTATGCATGAGTGTGAAACTAATTGTGTGTGTTGCTTACTTTGGTATTCCTAAGTGATAAATGTGTAATTTTCTTTCTTCATTTTTTATCATGCTTTTGACACATTTAATGCTTTCCTGTGGCTGCATTTTCCAGCATTCCATTCAGAAATTATGGTTGGAGATTTTGCTGTGTATATTTTTAAATATATTTTAAACTGTCCTTTACCGATGATGTCATCAGTTTGATCTGGTAGAAGTGAAATAATGTAACATGTCTGTACAGTGTATTCCACAGGATTTATAGCTTCTGTACAAACTGTACAGAAGTGTAGGCCTCAAAATTCTTGTAGCACCAAAATTTTCACTTACAATCCAACTTAAATTTTTCTCAGAATTTTTTACTTGTAAGATAGGTAAGTACACTGAGAATAGTTTGTCATTCATTTATTCTGAGGATTTGTTCACTTTTCTACTTTACAGAATCAGTGTTAGCCATTCACTGGCAGTGTAAGTTCATGTCACAGTGATAGTAAAGAATGACTGAAACTGTTACCCGTCTTCTGGAACATACTATGCAGTGCCTATGGCAAGTGTGTACAGCCTAGTAAAGCTTTTACGGTTAGGAAGTGCAGCCACAGCCTTATATTTACAAGGAAAAGAATCTTATGTTGTGATTACTGAAGTAATATTTTATACTTTCATTAACACACTTAAATTTTTAATTATCTTTTTCACCATCTGGTACTGGAAGCATAATTACCTTACAGACCAAAGTGAGAAGACATAAATGGAAAATTTTACTTTGTAAGTTGCTGCTGTCAGAAGTGAAATCCATAAGAAATCATATGCTCTGAACACTGGGTATACTGCTTACTGAAAGCCTGCCAAATATTATGCATGAAACAAAACTTCTTACTGCCAACCGGTAGCCTAAAATAATTAGTAAAATATGTCTGCCATAACTGTAGAGAGTTATGAACTGTACAAGTGGTATGCATTGTTTTACCAAGTGTTGCTTTACCCACAGGTACATGAAACATTACAGGAACATTCCAGGTCCTCATATTGTGATAGTTCCAAAGTCCACACTTGCCAACTGGATGAATGAATTCAAGAAATGGGTTCCTACTTTACGTGCAGTGTGTCTTATAGGTGACCAAGAGGCTAGGGTGAGAATTTTTTGTTACAAAATCCCTGCAAGTTATTTGTCAAATTATTCTGTAAAAAGTACTTTATTTTAATGCCTGCGGATTTAAGTGCACGTTACGTTTAAATGATAAAGATGCAGATTTTCGTGATTTTAGTTACTCCCTTCTTGTTTTAATTCCCTTTGGATTCGAGATGTTTTCTGTAACATGTATTAACCTTTAAATGACCTGTGATGGCGTGTGGGAATGCAGAATGTATAGGCAGCCATACCAGTGTTCAGAAATGTGAACATATGTGTTGAAATGCTGAAAAATCCATTTCTTTGCTTTGTGTATATATGCTGGCATTTAGACTTTTGCCTTTTTGACAGTTGTGTGTAGGATGACGCAAATGTCAGCAGTGGCGATAAACTGTAACACAAACTACTTTGTGTGACTTAGCTTGTGTTCCAAAAACGCCCTTGCACCAGCTTACAAACATTAAATTACATGTTTCAAACATGTGCAGTTAACGTGGGCAGTAGGGCAAGGACAGAAGAAAGGAAAATTTTATGTTTTAGTACACACTGTACAGCCATGCAGAAGGGACATGCTTTTAACTGGTGAACAGGAAGGTTCACCTGCTGAATCCAAATCATATATCCAAGCTGATTATGGACGGTGATAATGATGAGTCCCAAGGCAACGTAGCTTCTGTGGAGGATGAGTAATGTAGTGAAGAAGCTTTACTGGAACCAAATCTGTGATCACAGAGCGTGTGTACAACGTGCTTCAGTGCTCAGGCTCCACTCAGCCCAGATGCAGTCATTACCTTTGAGGAAGAGGATGATGTTCAGAGTGGGCCAAATCACAAGACACAATGGGCGCCAGATTTACAGTGGACACAGCCCTCTTGCCTTCAGAATAGTGTAATACAGACATTTCCTGGTGACCACAGAGTAAAGGATGACAGTGAAGCACCACGCATCAATGATGGCTGTACTCCATTTAGTGTTTTCATGTTATATTATGCAGGAATATCACACTGCAAATAGTGGAAACAAACAGACATTATCTCTGGTGCACGGACAGTCTTGATGACGGACCTTCTCCTCAACCTGACTTAACTGAGGCTGAAATTTTTGTGTTCATGGCAATTAAAATACAAATGGGACATTGCGTATGAGACCATCTGACATAATACTTGTCAAAAATAGACTAGTTTTACACTCCATTCTACAGCAGTGTGATAAAATAAGACAGATATATACACATCCTTTGGATTTTGCACTTCACAGACAACAGGAATGGAGTTAATGGGACAGGAGAAAATTATGACAGACCATGGAAAATATGAAATGTATTTGAAATTCTAAACAGAACATTTTCAAAATTTTTCAGCCCTTCAGAAAATCTGGCAGTTGCTGAAGTGATTGTGTTGTTTCAAGGAAGGGTGGTATTCACACAGTACATTCCCAATTAACACAAGCATTTTGACATTAAAAGATACAAAACTTATGACTCAGTTGGGTACACATGACATGACATTTCATTAGGGAAGGACAGAAAATGCATAACATAACATGTGACAGCAACTCATGCCACAGTGACAGAACTGACAAGGAAGTTGGAAGGATGTGCCCACAAATTGTACGTGGACAATTTCTTTTCCTCCCCTGAGCTTTTCAATGACTGTACAGAAAAATAACTGTTGTGGAACTGTCAGACTAAACAAGCAGGGCATGCCAGAGGACCTAAGATGCAAGACAGTGAAACTGGGTTTGGGGGGGACATTGGAGTAAGGCCAAGGTTTGACTTGACATCAGTACAGTGGCTGGACAAGAAAGATACCTGCATGCTGACTAACATTCACAATCCACCACAGGAAGGAAGTTTCCACAGTGAGCAGGAATACAATAAAACTAGACATGTGGCGGATTGTAACTGTCACATGGTATCAGCGGATAAGGAAGACAGAGTGGCTTATAGCTACTTATCAGCCATCAGACATGGAAATGGACGATACAGCTGTTTTTCCATATGTTAGATCTGGCTGTTCTAAACATTTCATTCTTCATGCTTTGCATGGCGGGAAGAATATTTCACACAGACATTTATAACCCGCCTTTCTGCGGAACATGCTGGTGGTGGCTGGAAAAGAATGGCAGGTGTTGAGACTTAAGGAGACCACCCACTGCTGTAAATGTCAGAAGACCGGATACCTCCTTCAGAAAGCACTGGCCTAGTCCTTCATAGTTGAGGTGCAGTCATGTGCGCTCTGTGAGAGGTGTGACATAAAAAGTACATGTGATATACCTTAATTGTGTTGTGGCCTTATGTATCCATAAAATGTGCTTTGCAGATTATAACACAAAGAAGCGACTGTGAAACTTATTCACATGCAACATGAATACACAAACTTGAAACCTGGAAACAAAATGTAAATGAAAGTAAGGGGATATCTACAAATTTCTGGACTTTTATTTTGTGTATGTAGGCATTAAGGATATTTGCAGCATTTTTGAAGGCATGCTGTACAATCTGTTTTTTATTTCCTACAAATTGCTGTTTAATGCATTGACTTGTTACTTTTCATTCAAAAAAAAAAACTGAGTAGTGTCGAACCCAGTTTTTGGCATTTGTCGTTTAAAGGTTCATATGGTAGGTTTGTTTGCAACATCATGATCTCCTGAAATACCATAATCAACCTTTTAAAAATAAACATTTTTAGAAAGCTTATGATTCAGCGTGTATGGCAATACCCTTTGTTTTTATTAATTGCTTCTCAAATTTTTTTTTTTTTTTAACAAAGAAGGTTAACATTAGGAATTTGCAGTACTGACTCCAGCATAGGCGAAGGAAATCCAACATGTTCCACACATGTCCCCTGGTTTTTGCTTGAGGCAGAACCATTAATTTCAACATTTTGTTGCTTGCTTTCATGTACTAGGAAGCTTTTTTTCTTACTTACACATTTCTTATGATCCATTGATGTCCAAAAGAAATTGCCCAGCATCAAGCAATAGTAAGTACAATTTTTAATGTTTATTAAGATTAAAATGCTGTAATTGTTCTTAATTAAATATTTGCTGCTTTTATGTGCCAGTTATTCACAGGGATACAACCATTTAATCTTTATATTTGTTTACTGAAATTATCCTTGCAATTTCCTGAAATAATGTGTCCAAAATGCTTGTGTTTTCTTCACCAGAATATTTTCATAAGGGAAACACTGATGCCTGGTGAATGGGATGTGTGTGTCACTTCATATGAAATGGTGATAAAGGAGAAAGGAGTATTCAAGAAGTTTAACTGGCGCTACATGGTTATTGATGAGGCTCACCGCATAAAGAATGAGAAGTCGAAACTCTCTGAAATTGTCCGTGAATTCAAAACAACAAACCGTCTCCTGCTGACAGGAACTCCTCTGCAGAATAACCTGCATGAACTATGGTCTCTACTGAATTTCCTGTTACCAGAGGTCTTCACCTCATCAGATGTGAGTTTTGGCAAAATGTAGGCATATTAAAGAATTGTCAGTATACAGTAAGTCCCCAGTAACATGTTGTATAAATCTTTAGCCTCACAAGTATATGGGTGTTTGTTTGTTTGGGTGTGGGTTTTTTTTTTAACGTAAAGGTCAGTTAACTTCTGGTCATTAGTGCTGGATGTACAGGATTTATGTACACTGTAATATAGATGATTAGCTATAATACATTCTTATTGTGCATATATTTGTTATATTTTGTGTTGTAGACTGAAATTACTTTCCATACAATTTTTATACTTCATGCTACTTTTTTTGGCTTGAATTACTTGATTTTCAGTAAGCATGGAAACTTTGGAACAAAGTAACTCGGGGATTTACTGCACAGCATTTTCCTCCTGTACTGCTTTGTTTGCAGTACCACCCTGAATTTACTTACATTTTGGAGGACCCTGCTGCCTCCAGGTTGTAATGAAGCTTACTGGGTGTCATAACAGGGCTGGCCAACTTCAGCCCATGGGAGGGCTGCATAATTTGTTCAGGAATCACCTGAAGGCTGCATGTGTGTATACTTATATCAAAAGGAAGGGGGCAGGAGATTGAATTACCTGGATATCCACTATTTACAAACTATAAGTTAAGCTAAATGCTAAAGGTAGTGGGCCATACGAAATTTGGTTAAACACAAAGCGTGATTGGTTTACTGTCTGCTGTCTTAAATTTGTGTTACTTATCAGTGTGACTTTATGGCCATAGGAAAAAAAAAAAAGAATGGGCCCAGTATTCACTTACAGCACACCGTACACCAGTCATAACTTTCTGTAATGGTACTTGACAGATTAATGTTGGATTGTACGCAAACCAATACCTGTTATTTATAGAGCTCACATTTCTATCCACTGAGGTGAAACCAAGCTTCATTGCTAAGAGAAGGAACATGGGATCAGTATCTTGAGCATACACCACCTGAAGGTACCAGTTCACAAAATTCAGTTTGGCTTCACAACCCATGTCGTAGAGTTCAGGAATCACAGCTGTCATACACTGATGCATATGCTACAGTCTTTTTGCTTTTTATGTTGATGACTACACGCAACTTTGCTGTATAAATCACACCAAAGATTTTCTTGGTATTGTCTCCAACCAAGCACTAATTTCATTCAGTTTTTCCTCTTTACATGTCCTGTGCATGTTCTTTTACTGTCCAAAATTAAATCTGTTGCTCAAAACCCATACATTTATTGCTGAATTTTTTACCTCTGTTGAACTGGTGCATTCAGATATTTTTGTCAACACTTCTGACTGTGCTTGTAGCCACTGTGTGGGCACATGTATAAAATAGAAACCCACACAGCAATGGGAGGTGAGTTTCAGGGATTGCAAAACCTCCCTGATAAACAGCATGGGAACTGGCCAGTGAGTGGGTTTGGTGCATTAACGTGAGTAACCTAATGAAAAGTGATGAGTGTTTGGGTCATTTAAAATATTGGCTATGTATATTACGTATGGGTATTACTTTTGAACATTTGTGTGATACATTTTGTTAAGTGTAAAGGTGGAAAAAAGATTAGTTATTGTTTGTACTGGGTATTCATGTACCTGATTATCATTATTAGTGAAACTTTAAGGGCTTATAATGGTTTGTTTTTGTACATTTTTGCATTGCATTTCTGTCTTACAGGACTTCGATGCATGGTTCAACACCAATAGTTTCCTGGGAGATGCTACTTTAGTGGAAAGGCTTCATGCAGTAAGTGGTGTTCAGATTAATGTTGAGAATTGAGCATGGTAGTAGTACTGATGGTACAGTAGAACCCATTTAAAGTGACATTTCTTAAGACTAATTTAGTACCAAAGTTTCTTACTTGATGAACATACTGTAGTTACTCAGGTACAAGACAACACTGCGTGTGAAACAACCAGTCCAACATACAGAATGACCCTACTTCACATTCTTTCAGTTTTTGGAAAAAGGGTTGTGCAGAACAAGTAGAATATCATCCGTGATTATAAGATGACCCCATGTTTTAGTTGATGAATTATGAAAGAATTTCTTATATTAAGTATATGTCTGGTAGACATTGCTTTTTTTTAATATGTTTCGCACTTAGAACTATTTCCCACCCAAGAAGCACGTGACATACGATACAGTCTGGGGTACTGGTCTAGACTTGAACAATTCCACACACGCTGCTACAGCAACACCATGAAATGTGATTGATGCTTTCATACATTGCTTCTTATATTTTGCTGCTTTGCAACTGCTTGATACATCTGGTAGTGAATTAAGTTATTGTGTAATTGAAAGGGCATATACTTTCACAATATGTGTACCTAAGATGAATAAGCATTTTGTCCACACAAGCTTTGTGACATGACAGGCTGCACATTGCACATGCAAAACGTGGCTTATCTCGGTAAAGATTCACACTGCAACTGCAAAATTACAGCAACACATGCAACCATGAGACATCTTACCAGGAAATTAGGAGTTGGACATAAGTTGTTTGTGGACAGTTTATTTTCTATTCATACTGTATTTGATTATCTGGCTAGTAGATAAATATAAACCCTTATAATAAAAACCAATGAGATGCACTGTTTCTCAAATTTATTTTGGTATAGAACTCTACATGTTTTGCACAGGTTTACTGTCCATCATCAGTAGTCTAGTACTGTATACACAGCAATAGGTATTTGTCATACAGGTTATGCTGACTGTCTCCTAGCGAGATCAGGATCTCGCTATCTCCTAGCGAGATCAGGATCTCGCTAGCTGACAGTCAACATAACTAGCATGACAAATACCTATTGCTGTGTATACAGTGTTGAGACTCCTGATGATGGACAGTAGATCTGTCCGAAACATGTGGAGTTCTTTATCAAAATAAACTCAAGAAATAGTTCAGAAACTGCTAGTCTTTGAGAGGCAAATCTTAAGAGGAATATTTTGACCTACGAAAGAAAATCAAACATGGAGGATTAAAAACAATGAAGAATTGGACAAACTGATAAAGCACGAAAATATAGTCAACTACATCAAAGCCCAGAGACTAAGCTGGTTCAGCCATATACAAAGAATGCCTGAAGTCAGGGTAGCTAAGAAGATATTTATATGGAACCGCTTAACCACAAGACCAAGAGGAAGACCCAAATATAGATGGGAGGACAACATCATACAGGACCTTGATCAAATGATGATCAAAAATTGGTTAACCTGTGTCCAGGATAGAGCAAAGTGGAAGGATGTCGTTGAGAAGGCCAAAACCTCCAATTAAAGGAGGTTCAGCACCAGAAGAAGAAGAGATTAACAACTAGTCATGGTATTCAGATCCAGAACATACTGCTTTATAACAAAAGTGAATGCTGGAGAGGTACCACCTCATGATGCATGGGCATTCTACATGGCAAAAAAGTGTGGGTTTATTGGAGTGTGTTGTGACCGTGTAACTGTTGTATTTTAATACAATAAGTATTCTGTGTGCAAAATTTATATACATTTTGCATTTACATTTGTTATGTGTGTACAGTTCTCATCCTGAATAGCAGTTAATTATTTAACATGTAATTAGCATATATTTAATGGTATACGTATTCCGTGCCGTTGTTTTCCACTTACAAGTTCTATTTCCAGGTAGGGTCTTCATCTACCATTTGTACTTGTAAAAAAGTCTTGTATTCAAGAACATGTCAGAATCACTGAAAACTAAGACTTAACATATATAGTATTTTATGGCACCGTAAGGTGGGAAATTTTTCCAATTTATTACCTGATAAATGAAGGTATTACCTCATAGCTGTACCCAAAGTTAAGATGTTCTGTATTGGTATTTCCCTGAAACTTGAGGCTTTTGGAAGTGGGTTATCTGATATTGAGGTAAATATAGTACTTAAAATTTTATGTTATGTTGGCAGTATTCATCATAAATGAGATGAACTCTTGATCCTTCAAAGTGTGGGCTTCTTGTTTTTGTGTTGTTTGTACTGTATTGTAGCTGGAAATTCCACTGATGGTGGAATTGATGGTTCTTGAGGCTTCCCCTTGGCTGCCTATCATATTTCTGTCAAGTTCTACTTACCTGTATTGGCCAGCTCAAAGAGATCATTGCCAGCAGTAGTTCTTATTACCAGCATTCTTGTGAGTCAAGTGACTAAGAGACTGGAAGGGAATATAGAGAAGTTTGCTGGACTGGAAGGGAATATAGAGAAGCTTGCTGGAGGGAAGCATAACAGCCTGGAGGAGATAGAGACGTGGTCAATTTATGGGACTTCTTTCTGTGACCTTAGTATCCTTCACAGACTTCACATTTAAAATAGTGACCTATCTAATATATATCAGATGCGCGGTTGACCGTGCATCGTAATTGAGTGTGGATAAGAAAAACCAACTAGGTGTCACTTTTTGTATTCTTTATTTCTCTTCTAATAGTTGCTCAACATGTTTCGGGCAACCATGTGCCCATCATCAGGAGCTGACGACTGCGTGATGTTAT
>Ga0209755_10009156_pt1 | contig 10484 bp, 6 predicted proteins | sample TergutCo191P1_FD_187301 | JGI IMG/M metagenome (GOLD analysis project Ga0209755, IMG submission 187301) | Cornitermes sp. P1 segment gut microbial communities from Petit-Saut dam, French Guiana - Co191P1 (SPAdes) (version 2) | ecosystem: Host-associated > Arthropoda: Insects > Digestive system >...
TAGACGTTCCTTAATAACATCGGAATTGTTTATTTCGCCAATAAGTAATGGTGACAATTTATTATGTTTGAGGTTGTTTTTTGCGGCATTTTCTCTGGAATTATTCGCATAGCAATAAATGCAAGTATTCAAACACGAATTATATTCACCTATATCAATAGAACTTACACAGCCGCATTCAAGACGCTGATTTTTATCTTTCTTTAATGAATAACTATTTCCTGTAATTTTTTCTATCAGTTTATCATCTATACATTTTGCATGACCAATATTAAATTGTGAAAGCTCAATATCTTCTGCGCAGGCGTCAATCAGAAAATTGTTTTCTTTTGCAATCTTAGAAAAACTTTCTGCCATCATTATTTTATCTTCATAAGAAATTTCGATAATATAATTTGATTTTAAATTATCGGCTATCTTTTTATAAAAATCGATAAAGCTAATAGTTACTTTTTGCGAAAAACCTTTGAGTTGACGCGCAAATTCTTCAAATTTTTCGATATGATAATTAATTGTATAACGATTATTAAGTAAAACTGGATCATATCTCCATATAATTCGTTGCGGTCCTATTGTATCAGATAATTTTTTAAAGGCTTCTATAATCTCATCTTTTGGAGGCAAATTTTTTTCTATATCGTTGTCATAGGGATTAAGCGTAAACTGAAAATAATAAGCATAATTGTTAAAATGCTTGAGTTTATCAAGCATAGGTTTTGGATTTTTACTCCAGAAAACAATACAATTAACTGCCTCAGGATCTAGATTTATTTTGCTTACTTGACGATTGTTCATTGGATTTCTTACATAAACAAAGCACTCATTTATTCTGTTTACCATCCATTCTGTATAGTACGCAGGAATATCTGTTCTTCTGCTTGCGCTTATTATCATAGAGAATTATACAGCGAATAATTCTCTTTATCAAAACAAACAAAAATAACTTTTTTTATACCCGGCGTTTCTTTCAATGTCTCCCGAACCGTATCGACAGCAACTTTTGCAGCCTTGTCTTTTGGGTAGCCATAAACCCCTGTGCTGATATTCGGAAAGGCGATACTTTCGATATTGTTCTCCTGCGCCAAAAGCAAACTTTTCCTGTAACATGACGCAAGAAGTTCCGGCTCTCCCTTTGTACCGCCGCGCCAGACAGGGCCTACGGTATGTATCACATATTTCGAGGGCAAATCTCCCGCTCCTGTGATCACAGCATCGCCTGCCGGGCACGGCTCATTCGGGCGGCGGCTCTCCGCTATTTTTATACATTCATCAAGCAGTTGCGGTCCTGCAGCGTTGTGTATCGCGCCGTCAACTCCACCGCCGCCCATTAAGCTTGAGTTTGCGGCATTTACGATTGCGTCAATGTTGAGGGTGGTTATGTCGCCGAGGATGGATTCTATTTTACACATAATATTTCTCCTAGTTACTTACCGAATGAACCTATTTCAATCAAGTTCCCTTCCGGGTCTGCAACATAACTTGTTCGCTGTCCCCATTGCATTGTTGTCGGCGGAAAAATGCTTTTAACACCCATGTCCATTAACCTTTTATACTCTTTGTCTACATCATCGTAAGTTTTCATTTCGAAAGCTATTTCCATTGTACCATTGTTACCCTTAGGGTATCCATATTCCTGCGATGTCATTTTCTCAAAATCTTTTCGTCCATACATGATCAACTTACATTCACCTGTTTGAAACTCAGCATTTGGTTCACCTTTTTTCCAATTGGTTTCCAAACCAATTATATCACGGTAAAATGTTACCATTTTTTCGAGGTTGGTTACGAAAAGTCCGATGGCTTGGAGATTCATGGGAGGGGCTCCTTTGTTTCCTAACTACCTTCTAAATCAATTAAAACTAATTCTACATTACATAATTGGTGAATCCAGAAACCACTTAATCGCCCATTTTTATAATTTTTTTCATCTTTTTTCCTTAGTTCTGTGATTTCACGTATAGCATTTTCTTTTAATTCATTTAATGATGCAATTCTTGTAATACTTGTTACATTTTCCAGATATGGCTGCGGTATTCTATGAGCTTTCAATCGTCCATCTTCATAGAAATCATCCCAACTAAAACCTTTTTCTTCACTTGATATATTAAATAACTTTTTTAATTCTGGTGTATCAAGAACCAAAAAACCATTTTGGTAAGCTTTTTCACCATATGGTATTTGGTGATCTTCAACAAGTAATAAAATTCCTGTTTTTTTTAATGTTTTGGTAATAAATCCATTATTACCAAATAATTTTAACCAATCATTCGGACAAATTTCATGTAGTACATTACTCATAATAACTATATCAAAAGAGTATTCATCATGTCTTGATCTTAATTCTTTCTCATTATTAAAATACCTAATTTCTGGATTTTCATACAAACTGCTTATAGAATAAATACATTCTTCTTTATTTTCTGAATATTTATCGAAAGCAAAATATTCAACTTTATCTAGAAAAACATCTTTACTTTCTTCAACACTATTTAATATTCTACCTTTTCCTGCTCCATAATCAAGTATTTTTATTTTACCATCAGGTTTTATTAGATCTTCAATTGCAGAATGGATTTGTCTTGTTTGCGGATCACTAGAACCAGTATTTATTGCTTTTGGTGGGAATAATGATTCAAAGGTATATCTATTAACTGCATAAATAGCAGGTAAATTAATAAAATCTTTTAATTTTTCTATTTGCTCATCATTGCCAAGTAAACTTCCTATAACTTTTTCAGATACCTTCCCATACTTAGAAATAAACCCATCTTCCATATACCATATATCTTGAGGATCAAAATGGGACAATAAAGGAACAGAATGTGTTGCTATCCAAATTTGTCCATTTTTATTATATTTCTTTATATTTTCAATTAGTTCAATTAAAATAGAAGGATGTAAATGATTTTCTGGTTCATCCATTACCAAAATATGATCATCCAACGATGCTCCCTGAGCATGAATAGCAATACAGTATTGTAATACAACTTTTTGACCATTTGAGAGGTTTGATTTTGCTAGTTGAAAACCAAATAATGTAGCGAAACCGTCTAAATCTCTATCAATTCCACTCCCTAAAAAAACATTTATTATTTCGATTAATTTCTCATATTCGTTTATTGCTTTTTCTTTATCTTCAGTTGGTATTGTACTTTTATGATGTGTCGCATTAAACCACCTATCTTGAAGCACTTGAATATAAGCAAAAGTAGAGTCTTTCATCTGCTCAATTCCAATTTTATAGGTATTTTTTGTATAATCACTTAAACTTTTTCTTCCTTCATTACTGCAATCTCTAATATTTAAATTATTAGGAACAAATGACACTGTTGCATATCTTTCATAATAATCGTCTGTTAAAATTAAAGGCCAATTCATACTATTTTTTAATTCCTCTATTTGTTTTTTATATTTTTGAATATTACTTTCATGTTTTTTAACAATCTCTGTGTAACGATTGCTGCTTGAAGGATTGATAGCAATTTCTTTTCTCAAACCATCAATTATTTTTTGAGTATCAACTATTGATCTTTCATTTGATTTAATTTGTGAATTTGTAGTAAAAATTGTATGTCTGGTTGGTTTTTTAGAAAGTATTATTGAAATTATGGATAATAGTCTTGATTTTCCTGAGCCATTTTTACCGGCTATTAAAACACATTGACCTAATTTATTCATTTTAATTGGACTCAGACCATTGCTTATTTGTTCATTATCAATATTAATATCAGTTATACGCATCCTACCCTTCCTCTTCTTTTTCCACTCTGCAAATAACTCCCATATAAAACCTTAACTCTTTAAATCTTAAGTTCCTAAATTCTTCATCTTCAACCTCTTAGCACGAAATTCAACCGCCGCTTGACCTTTGGGATGACATTGTTTGTGAACAGAAGCACCGTTATTTATTTCGGTTTCTCCTCCATTTTGATGTTCATCTACATGATGTATTTCTAGGTCATTCCAATTAATATCTACTCCGCAAACTTGACATTTTCGATCATCACGATAATAAATTATTTCTCTTTCTAGCTGCCCGAACGATCTTGTTTTGTCTTTTAATACTGGTTTTAATATCTCAAACATTTTTTCTGAGAAGAATTTATGTCTTAATTGTACTGTTGCTGCATGATTTGCGCTTGCTTGTGTTAGCATTCCGTAATTCACCCAATATTCACCTGTTTTATTTTTCTTATTAATAAAATTACTTTTTCTAAAACTATCGAAAGCTAATATAAAATCCTTTTGCCAACTTTTGGTATAATCATCATACAAACTGTCAAGTAATAAAATAATATGTATTACTTCATGGTCAGATAATTTTTTCCCAGTATACCCATTAAAACATTCAATCGTTAAATTAAGTATTTTATCAAACCTCTGTACTCTGAGATCTTTCATATCTAACGATAATTGCTGATAGTAAAAATCGTCAACAGTTTTAATTCTCAAATCAATCCAATTACCTTTTACGGCATTTCTAAGAAATAACATTCCAACATAAGCACATAATTGCCTTGTATTACCTCTGAAATTCGTTTTCTTCACCCATTTATTAAAGAAATCATGTCCTGGATATCTGGGAATATCTGTTTTCCCGGCAAAATGTAGTACAAACTCTGTAAAACCACCTGGCCATGCATCTCTTTTCTCTTGAACATTTAAAGGTAACCCTGCTTGCAAACGAATAAATAGATCACGCGCTTCGTCTTCACTATCTGTTTCAATCTTTACACATGATAATGGTGTATCATCAAATTTTTCTTTTAACATATTTTCTAAACCAATATAATCACATCCAGCCCAAGGACATGGATTATCTTTTATGAACTGTGGGAAATGAGCAATTTCTTCATCTTTTATTGGATCAAATAATTTAAAGGCTCCTTGAGAAAAATCAAATAATGCATTTATTCTTTGTTGCCCATCAATAATTTCAAAACTCTGACTTTTCATACCAGCAACTTCATGCTCTTTATAATGTAAATATATCATTGGCAATGGATAGCCTCTTAAAACACTATCAATTAGCTTTTTTTGTTGGGTTTTTGACCAGACGCTACCTCTCTGATATTCGGAATTTACTTTTAACATCTGGTTCTTTTTTAGATTAAGTAAATCCTTTACTTTCATTACCTCAGGTTTATGAATCATATAATCCTCTGTAAATATTAAATTTTAAAAGGTCTGGATAAATAATAATGTTATTTATAAATTTCATATTTTTTATCCGAAATAACCTTTTGTATCTCTGTAAAAAGAATATAACACATCTTTTATTAAGATTCAACTATATTTTACAAACTATAATTCATATATACATAACAGTTGTATAGCCATTTAAATAAAACCAATTATGAAATTATCGTTAATATTTGTGGTATTATTTTTATTCTAAACCCTTTCAAAGACCTTTGCCACAATCAATGAATCTAAATGTTTTTGCAATTCAGAAGGCAAATGCCCTCCCTTAACGAGTACTCCAAGTTCGATATTACGTTCCATTGCGGCAGATGTTAGATTGGCGCTTGTGATAAAAGCTAATTCGCCGTCTGCAATAGCACATTTAGCATGAATAGCACCAATAACTTTATTGTTCATTTCCTTTGATTTTTTCGCCCATGTATAAACTTTAGCTGAAGGAAAAATGGATTTTATCATTTTGATAGAATCTTGATTTACTCGTCCACCGTGTTCAATTGATGATTCTAACAAGAAATCAATTTGAACGTTCCTTCCTATTGCATTACGCATGGAGTTAATAATTGATTCAATTTCATAAGCAACAAAACTTACAATAAAAAGACGTCTTGTGGCGCTGTCAATAACTTCACAAAGCACTTGTTCTGTGTGCCTAACAGGAATTGAACTTGCAGAAGGACCCGTCCACACAATTTCAGTTTTTCCTCTTTTTTCATTTTCTATAGCCGTAGCTGATGCGCTTTTTAACGCAGCGGCTATTTCTACAGGACTAATATTTTTATTATTTTTCCAGGCATTTTCAAGTGCAGATAAAATGTTATTATCTATATGGGAGCCAAAATTTGACTTTAATAAAATAAATTGCTCTGCAGAATCAATTTTTTCTACCTTGTCTGCTAAAATATTTATTCTATCCGGGTGTAATTCAATTCCCAATTTGGCGATAATTGCTAATAAATCATTCAAGTTAGATACCCTTTATATCAAAAAAAGCCGCATCTGAATTTCCAAAAGTAGGAACCAATAAAGCTCTATCAAGATATCGATTTCCTTTTTCGCATGATGTTTCTGAAACAAAAACACATGCATGACAAGCTGCAGCATGTAAAGAACGATCTTTACCCGGATCATGTTCAGAGCAGAGAGGATCTGACGAACAAATAGTTGTACGTCTTAAAGCCAAGCTAATTATGCGATCAAGTTTTTCCGGTTTACCAAGCTCAACCAAGCCGCCTAACGTTCCATCAGAGTCTGCTGCTGCTGTATAAATCAATATTCCCGCCATAGGGGCTATCGGATTATTATCAGCATATATTCGCTCCCGTATACTTGCAGCATTATATCCGCACTCCAAAGCAAGTTCACGAATTAAAATGTGAGCAAGTGTATGTAATAGTACATATCTAATACCAGGGTATCCTTTTTTAGGGTCTAGTTTGCGTGCAATTCGCCAATCTTCGTGTCCCTTTTTTAACAGATAATCTCTTTCTTTTACAGCATTATTCTGTTCCCATTTAGAAATAACAGATTCATCAAATTTTAAAAAGATTCCTTCGCCATGCACTTCAACAGCAGGAACCCAATCTGGCTTATGACTGCACAAGCTGGCCATTTCCGGACCTTCTTCAGAATCGCTAATGTGTTCTGGAGCTTCTACTCGTGTATATCCTATAAGAGCATTTACTTCTCTAAGTCTTTCCAGTAAAACAACTTTTGAAATATATTGATTAAAAGATTCTGGTGTATCACTGATACTGCTTAAAAAATATGGCCACTTTATTGGCGGTTTATCAGCTGTTAAAACATCCCATTCAGGTTTTTTTATATCATCATCATAAATAGCCTTTTGTTTATTATTACCTTTCTTTTTATCTTCAATCGCCTGCCAAACAACACGAGAATCATACTCCTCTATACCTTGCAGAATATTATTTTTAGTTAACGTTTTAATTATTATATCAACTTCTACAGCAGAATTTGCATCTTTGAAATTCTCCCATCCATCAAGCAATAATTGTTCCAGAACATTATTTTCAAGAGGGATTGCTAAAACAGACACAGTAATGGGAAACCACCCATTTGTTGCTCCAAGAAGGATTGTTTTAGGTTCCTCATCACATTCATTAAAACTCTTTAAATGCGGATGACGTCCACGGCATGCAGGTAAATTTTCTTTTGCATCTTTGCCAAAAGCAAAAGCAAGTGATTTGGCACTTCCGCAAGTATCACATTTTACCCATAGATTCTCTGTCTGTAGAGATGCGCCGTCTTCATAAAAACGCAATGTGCCTCTACAACTTGAAGCACCGCTATGAACAAACCAATGCCATGGAAAATCGTCAAGATGACCATCTCGACAGGCTAATAAAAAACGCGCAGGAACCGCATCAGGGTTTCCGCCTTTTTCACAATTCCTATGATAAAAATGCGTTCTTTCCGGACGATATGGATTCTCTTTTAATTCAAATAAACCGCTATCATATTCGGATAATAATCCACATTTAATGCAACGCAGCCATCGAGGAAAAGGTTGAACAGGGACACCGATTCTCCCCTCTGCAGAAAATAAATTATTCATATCATCTCTTTTAATTGGGGGAACAAATAATTTCTTTACTTGATTTCCAAGAATATTTTGAACAACAGCCAATAAACGGGCTTCATCAACTTGTGTGCAATTATCAGTGTTCCAAAGATTCAAACCCATTGTAATGACAGATATATTTGGTAAATCAATTACCGCACCTGGACCATATGTCCATAAAATTTGACTAGGACGGACTTCTCCTATTCTTAGGTTACTCATTTATTATCTCCATCCTCTTTTGATTTATAGTATCGCCATTGCGGAGATTCTGGATGAAAAGTATCGTCTAACACCAATTGAACTCCTGGCTCTACTTCACGCATTGACATAGGAACTGTAAACTTTGTCCATGCCTCTGCTCCTGGTTTTTTTAACAAAGCAACAACAGTTCCTTGTCTTTGTTTTCTCTCATATCCTAATTCGATTCCTTGCTTTATGGAATTCCTTGCCCATTGATCTATTCTCTCTTTGCTCATATTATCTGTATGGTCTTTCATTACTTTCTTATTAGTAATCAACCAAGCTCTATTAGATATGCTATTTATTATTTTTTCCGCATCATCATTACTAGAGCTATCCATTTCTTTAGCTCCTAAATTTGGATTGTATTTATTATATCCTAGACGTAACAAGCTTACCATAATACCTGTTAATCCTCGATCTAATGCTCTTGTAGAAAAAGGCGTAACTGATTGGGCTTCTACATGTTTATAAAATGTTGCATGAAAATGTTCAAATGTTTCATAATGTGACAAATCTCTAGGACGTGACCATGTAAGAACCGTTGCAACTAATCCTGGAAATTTTCGTCCGATACGGCTTGTAGCTTGTATATATTCAGCAGTATTTTTTGGCTGCCCGTTAACTACCATTAATCCCAAACGATCAATATCAACACCGACAGATAACATATTTGTTGCAAGGACGATATCCAAATGTCTTATTTCACCCTTTTCATATTTCTTTTTAAAAACAGTTTCAAGCTGTTTGAGTTTCTGAGGTATATCTTTATTTGAAACTCGTGATGTTAGTTCGTCAATATTATGGACAGAACGCTGCTCTAAGCCAAGACGTTTTACATTGCTCATTTTTACTCTATATGAGCGGGTTTGGATATCATCTTCTGCTAAGCGCCGCATACCGCCTAATTCACGTAATGAATTGAAATACCCAACCAAAGTCATGTATGGATCTGCGGCAGATTCAAAATGGTCATAAATAGCTTGCGCTCCGGTTAATAGAGCTACATATACCCTGATTAAAACTGCCGGTCTTGAAGCGCCAGGTGAACAAATACCCATATATAATCGTCCAGGTATTTCATTAATATTTCGCTGAATAGAAAAGAAATTATCTTCTACATCAAACCCATGCGGAGGAAATATTGACACTTTTCTTAAAAAAACATTATTAACCTGTTCACTTGCTTTACGAACAGTTGCGGTAGAAGCAATGATTTTAGGTCTAATTATTTTTCCGTCAATAGACCATGATGAAAGTTCATCAATAGCTGTCTCGTAAAGACCTACCATTGTTCCAAGAGGACCGCTTATTAAATGGAATTCATCTTGAATGATAAGGTCTGGCGGACGAATTGGCATTATTTTCTTATTGTTTGTTTCCGGGTAGTTTTTTAATTTATTATGATTGCCTTTGCATGCAGAATCTGACCAGAGTAAGCCATGCCGAGGACATTCATTGTCAACTTTTCCGAATAGAGTTTTAGCTTCTCCTCTCCAAGCCATCATTGCGAATTTATCAACGGTAGCAATAAGCATTGATGGAGGGTGGTGATAAATTTCTTCGTCAACTACAAGTACTGGCAATCCATTACTTTCTATCGTTGATTTTGAAAATTCACAACGGTTGTATTTATCACCGCAATATATATATGTTCGCCCTATTTCTCTATCAACAACTATATCACGAGCAGCTGATATTTCTGCTCCACACCATGGACAGGAAGTTAACTGCGCAGGAGTTGAGCTTGTTCTGCCATTTTTATCACGTTCATTTTGAATAGCGAAATGACTATCCTCGGTTGTGTTAGGTGTTACTTTTTGACCTACCCATAAACCTAAAGTAAACGGTTCGTTACCCCATATATCTTTTTCTGACTTGCGAATATGTTCCATTGCACAAAGTAATGTTGCTGCTCGTTGAAATTGCTGTAATGTTAAAAGACGAAGGGTATAACGCATAATAACAGTTAACCCTCGTGATCCATCCAAATTACCTAGTGTTCCTTGTAATCTACGAATAGCCATAGCGAAAGCCGCAACACCAAGATATGCTTCTGTTTTTCCACCGCCAGTTGGAAACCAAAGTAAATCGGCTATTGCTTCAATAGGTTTTGTTCTGTCATCGTGAGTTGGATTTGCCAAAGACGGTACAGCAAGCAGAATAAAAGCTAATTGGAAAGGATACCAACTGCGGTTTTCCGGCTTATCCAATGATTCAATATTTAAGGCATCACCTTTTTGAATTCGTTTTGTATAAATACTGTGAATTCTCTGTAAAGCCATTGCTTGATTTGCAAATTGAAATGCTTTTAGAGCATTTTTGTCAGAGGCTAATACTGAAATACCTTCTTTTAATCTTGTTAAAATATCATCACACTGTTCTTTTACATTATTTGCTTGAATACTATAATTTTTAACTTCACTACTTGTTCTAAATTTTTCTTTACCAAGCC
>Ga0209755_10009157_pt1 | contig 10484 bp, 11 predicted proteins | sample TergutCo191P1_FD_187301 | JGI IMG/M metagenome (GOLD analysis project Ga0209755, IMG submission 187301) | Cornitermes sp. P1 segment gut microbial communities from Petit-Saut dam, French Guiana - Co191P1 (SPAdes) (version 2) | ecosystem: Host-associated > Arthropoda: Insects > Digestive system...
GGTGCGCCAACTCGTAAATACTCGTAGCTTTCGCGGGTTGCACTTCTGCTCATGGTCAGGCTGTAGCCCAATAAAGCATATGTCCAGTTTTCATGCGCGCCTCCGCGCCCAACTTGTATTCTTACTTCATTATCGCCCCTTACTCTCCATATGAGCTCATCGCTTGGTACACCGCCGCCGCCCCGCGTTCCGGTACCGTCGGCATTGAGGACATATGTCCATCCGATATTATCAGACCAAGCCCACTGTCCAACCAGTTCGTGCCCGTCCAGATCCGAACTCCAACTACCACTGCATCCGGCAAGCAATCCGGCCGCTAGGGTAATTACGATGATCAACGCAAATACTTTCTTCATGTTAGTTTCTTCCTCCTAATAAATAAAACTCGCTTGTCATTTTGTGCATCAATTGCAGATTCCCGCAGGGAGAGCAACCAGTGCTCTGCTACATTCTACTGTCGGCGCAGTTTCGTATATTACCATACTTTGCCGCGAATGTCACCTATTATGTCACCTTACCGCGTTTTGTATATGCGATAACGCCCGCCGCTGTCAAAACTGCGGCTATAGCCGTCATAACAATCAGCGGTGTGAAGTTTATTACATAATCTTTAAAGGGCTCCGGCTGCGAGACGAAATACAGCGGAGTTATGTTCATCGCCCAGTCCGGCAGTACAAGTCTGCCCATGAGCGACGCAAACGCCAACGTTGCGAAAAACACCAATGCTATTATATCGCCTATATTTGTGGATAATTTTAAGTTGTCATGTTCTTGCGTTACTCCGCTAAATATGCTATTGTTTGCATATTGTAGCGTATCGGAGGTCGATATGAAGCAAAACGGAATTCGTTCATGGTTTGCCGGCTTGTCACGTGCACTGAAAATCACAGTCTGCGCGGTTGTCGTGGCTGTGGCTGTCGGCATTGCTTTTGGAGCCTTTAGTTTAATACAATGGGCAGGCAGAGATGCTAATGCGCGACCCATCGTGCCAAACGATGAAATTATTACGCAAACCAATGAGCAAAAAGACGAGACGGGTACGCCGGAACCGGGAATCGAAACAGTGCCCGAAGCGCAAACGGACGCCGACCAATCAGATCACAACGACACGCCCGAAGATGATGCGCACGCCGAATATACACCGCAGGAAGATGATAACGAACTCCTTGCGATACAAGAGCATATATTTTATCCGGCTTGGGTTATGGATGACGTTATTGAGGTTTCTTCCGGCGATTTTCATACGATGATTATAAAGGAAGACGGCAGCCTCTGGGGTTGGGGCGGCAACTTTTACGGAACACTCGGTGACGGTACAAATGAAACCCGCCGCAGCCCTGTATGGATTATGGACGATGTAGTCGCCGTTTCGGCAGGCTATGAGCATACAATGGCAATAAGAGAAGACGGCAGCCTCTGGGGATGGGGCAGCAACTTTCATGGTGAGCTTGGAGACGGCACAACCGAAAGTCGGCACAGTCCTGTCTGGATTATGGATGATGTGGTTGCCGTATCAACATCTTCGGCGCCCGACCCCGGCCCCTCCTTAGGGCATACTATGGCAATCAGTTCTGACGGTAGTCTGTGGGGCTGGGGCGCCAACGAAAACGGTCAACTGGGAGACGGCACGACACAAGATCGGCACAGCCCTGTACGTGTAATGCAAGATGTAACCGCCGTCGCAGCCGATTCATGGAGTACGACAGTGCTGAAAACAGACGGAAGCCTCTGGCAGTTCCGTCTTGACTGGTTTAACGAAGATGAGGGCGGAACAAATGCGGAAACTCAAACCCACCACCTCATTTCCAATGATGTGTCGGCGATTTCAGACTGCGGAACAATGTTTATCAAACATGACGGCAGCTTGTTCCGCATTGGTCACTATTGGGACTATGTAGACGAGTTGCTGGCTCTGCCGCTTACCTATATTGAGTTAGGCATTGATAATGTCATTGCCGCATCTTCCGGCGCAATGGGGACCACCGTGGCGCTCAGAGGTGATGGCAGTCTCTGGGGTTGGGGCAGCAACATTAATGGTCAACTTGGAATCGGAGTGCCGGGGGACTACGATTTGGAATGGAATCGTGAAATTCCGGTATGGATAATTGACGATGTTATTTCCGTTTCTGTAGGCGCCCGCCATGTAATGACTATAAGAAACGATGGCAGCCTCTGGGGTTGGGGCTGGAACATAGCAGGTCAGATAGGAACTAACGAAACCTAATTCGATCGTGCTTGCGGTTACTTAACAGTTCAGATTGATAAACAAATAAGGGGAACAAGGAATGAAGTTAGAAAACAGTTTATTTGACATCATAATCAACATTATCTGCATCATACAATTGGTGGGTATGACAATCTACCTGATAGTTGTTTGGGGCAGTCTGCCGGAGCAGATTCCCGGGCATTTTGACGTATCCGGGGCGGTGACCAGATACGATGGTAAATGGGTTTTGCTAATTTCTCCCATTGTCGCTTTTGTGCTGTTTGCGGGCATTTGCGTTCTCGAGCGATTTCCGTCCGTGTGGAACACAGGCGTAAGGGTCACTGAAGAAAATCAATTCCGTATTTACAGGATTCTGAAGAGCCTGCTGGCGGTGTCCAAGCTGATTGTAGTTACGGCATTTACGTTCATCACAATCTTTCAGACACTTGCCGTAAGTCTGCCGGTTTGGTTTACGCCGTTATTCCTTACCCTGACATTTGTCGCAATTGCATTTTTTATAGTTCGGTTGGTGAGGGCGAGGTGATACTGTTTACCATTGTGGATGCCGCATAAAGGCAAATGTTGTAAACACAATAAAAACGCCGTAGAATCAGATGAAACTTGAAATTCTGCACCTTTTTAGAGCTTCTCCACAAAGCAAACTACCTCCGTTTATGTATGGACGCCGTTTGCTTTGTTACCTTAGTATGGTGCGCTTTTATTTCAATGTCACATATCCAAAGGCGAATTGGTTTTTCCCGATTATTACATCTTGTAAATCTTCTCCGCTTTCGGTAAATTTGAACATACTTGCTTTCAAATCGGATTCTGGCTGTAAATTGTCCACCTTTATCCATATTGTCGCTTTTGAACCATGGAATAATGCCGGATATTCGTTGGTGGGCATTTCTTCCGGCTGGCGGGAGGACTTTATTTCCAGTACATTTGCCTTGAAAACGATTTCGTTTGTTCCTTCCGAACCTTTGCCAATCGCAAAAAGCAGGGTAACTTTTTTGCCATTATTTATTGCGCTGTTATATCTTTTCACTTTATCCTGTGCCATGCCAGCATAAAGTGCGTTTGTGGAAAACCATGTAAATCCCCTGTCTTTTTCGTCATCGCTGTATTCTTGCATGGTTTTCCAGCCGTCGCAGTCGTTTCCTTGATTATCCACCGAGTTTGAAAGCCGCATGATGATAAATTCTTCCATGATATTATCCCCTTCCTGCATTTTGATTTTTTGTCTGATCGCTTCTGTGTTGAGGTACTTGTGCTTTAATTCCAAGTACAGCCCTTCGTCTTTTGCCAGCATATAAGCCTCCAACATTTCGCTTAATGCCACAGTTTTTGTCAGCCCACTTCGGGATACGAATTCGTCAAACATCCGCTGTACCGTTTCGTGTGCGCTGATGGTCATGTAGTTCGCTCTTGGCATGGTAAATACCCCTCCTTCTTATTTTGTACCACAGTGTCAATCGAGAAAACAAGTGTACCACACCGTCAACCGACTTGTCAACGCTCATATAAAATATTTCTTTCGCGTGTACTATTGCTATAATCTTAATTGGGATTTTTTCTTAAAAGCGCAACTAAGGGGTTTGCTGTAAAAGTGCACTACAGCAAACCCCACCCCTAAGTATTACCCGCTAAATCCCCGCATTGTTAAGGTGTTCGGGTTGTATTTTCCGCAAAGGGCGCGGAAAATCTCCGCCCCACGCCGCGCCCCTTGACAATGCTACATACCCGGCATATCCGGGGCGTTTCTCCCGGCTGTATATTCGCCGTATTTTATTGTAGAATTTAACTCACCACAGCATTACGGTCAATAGTCGGTTTGCTCTTTGCTTGCGAGCTGTAGTTGTCGTACAGGACGAACACGTCGCCCGAAAACGCTTTTACGAAATAAAATCACAGGCAAACGGAACACAGATACAACACGCTAAGAACACGTTAAACGATATTAACAAAAGGCTTGCGGGAGTGAATAAACTTTTGAAAGCGGCGTTTGAAAAATCTATATTAAGCGGCGAATTACTCCAAGAGTTAGAGCGAGAGTATGAAGCTGAAAAATAGGAGTTGACGAAACAGGCGAAACAATTATCAATGTATATCGACAATCAAAGCCAGACCGAAAATGACGTTGAAACCTTTATAGCCTTGGTGAAAAAATATGTCAGCATTACCGAATTAGACCGCACGACCACCGCCGAACTGATAGACCATATAACTGTATCGGCAAGCACGGTAAAACCGAGAGAGGTTGTTATATACTATAATCTAATCGGGAACATATAGTTATACTTTTTTTACAGATGGAAATGAACTTCAATACATTTGCAATTCCAGCGCTGCCTAATCTGAGTGACCACATATTCGAAGCGAACTCCTTTGTTTGTTAAGTTTGTGTAACGCAACAGTCTCATTTTATGTCTGATTAAGATGCCGGGTAAAATCTGGCGTTGTAGATTGCGGGAAAAGCTGTAGAGCTTTGGAATCCATCTCTCCCTCTTTCAATATTTATCCTGAGAGTCTGCACACCATCGAGAGGTATGTCTATGTCTACCGGGTTGCCTGTCGATGGGTTGAATGTGCCTAGCAAAATATTATCACCGAAGAAACTAATGTTGATAATAGCGCCAGACATGCTTGCGTCACTCAATGCAGCAGTTGCGGTCAGTCTTGTGTAGTTGCCATTTAGAGCAAAGTCGGCATGGACATTATGCCTAACCCAATCACGATTTACTGTAGCTCGCATTGCGTTGGGATTAATCGAAAGAGGCGCTCCCCTCACTACAAAGTTTGCGGGAATCCCCCAGCTCAGCGTAGCAGATTGGTGAGTAGTGTTACCTATATTGAATGGTCGCAACGTATCAAACCCAACAACGCCGCTTCGCTCAGGCGGCTCAGTTGGCTGAGTTGGCGTTACACCGCCTGTCGCGATTGAAACCGTGCTTGTTGCTCCGTCCCAGCCTATTCCAAGCCCTGTCGCATCCGCCAAAGCCCTAACGGGCAAAAACGTTCTGCCATCAATAACAACCGGTTCGTCAGCCGCCGAAAGATTGAGCCTCTGCCCGTCGACAACAACAGAAACTCCTCCTTGAAGTCCGGATACATTTCTCCTTGCCGTGCTTGCCAGCGCGGGAACTGACACCATTATCAATGCCGCGACTACCATTCCGACAGCCATGTAGCCAAATTTGTGTGTTTTCCTCATCGCAAATTGTCCTCCTTAAAGTTAAATGATATGACCTCTTTTGCTGCCGCTTATTGTAGCACAGTGAATATTAGCACACAAGAAAATTATTGCGCTGTTTTTATCTGATTCGGAACATTGAGCGACTTGCATAATTTCAAACAATCCCCTGCTCCCAGCACGGTGTTGTACAGGTTAGTTGATATACTGCTCTGTTGCGCACTTCGCATGACTCGCTTTGTCTGTTGGCTTGCGGTTCAGCTTTCACATGGGGAGCGGTGGCAACCAACTTGAATATTTACTGTTTCACATTGCTTTCTATTCCGTTGTTGTGCTAAAATAATTATATCGCTGTTTTGGCTTTGAGTTGGTTGCGACTCATCGCTATGACTGGAGTTATACTTTGGGAATAATGACGGTCGAAGAAGCCGCCTAACATAAAATCTGGACGAAGAGTTTAGATAATCGTTGAAATATTTTAAGCGTATTTAGTGGAGTATGGGGGAGCAATCGTTTATGAGGAAACAAAAAATATATTTAGAAACGACTCTTTTCAATTTTTACTTTGACAAAGACAGGGAAGCTCACGCCGCTACCGTAAAACTGTTCAATGAGATTGCGGCGGGAAAATATGAAGCGTTCACTTCAACCTATGTAACAGATGAGTTGGAAAACGCTCCGACAGAGAAAAGCGAAAAAATGATTGGTTTGATTACGCAGTATGACATATCCGTACTTGCCCCCAACGAGGAAACGATGAGGATAGCTGACCTTTATGCTAACGAGGGGATAATACCCAAGAAGTATCTTACTGACGGCTTACATATCGCCATTGCAACAGTGAATGATTTGGATATGATAATTAGTATGAACTTTCAGCATATTGTCAAGCGCAAAACGAAAATTGGAACAGGAAACATAAACGCATTGAGTGGTTACCGCGCCGTAGAAATATATTCGCCAATGGAGGTGGTTGAAGATGAAAACTATTAGCCCTATCGAGCAAGAAGTCAATCAAATCCGTCTAGCGATTTATGAGAAAATAAAAGACATGACTCCCGCCCAAGTGACGGACTATTACCGCAGGAGCGGAGAAGCTACCGCGAAAAAATACGGCTTCAAAATAATTGAAAGCGCAAGAGAGCGAACGGAATAGAAAAACAATAATCTATGCTACTATTTATACAACAACTAGAGGGGCATAGTGAAAAATAATCCTTCGAAAGCACTGATTGAATCTGACACCCTTAGAATTGTCTTCACACGGCATGAAGCAGACCCCAGTGAGTGCGTTTACATTGCGTTACGAAAGCGGGGGCATGGGTGCCGGAGCACGCGAATATGCGCACGGATTTGCATCTGAGCGAGGAGTAACCGCAATGCAACGCGCGAGCACAATGGGGCGCATCAGTAACTATCTCACCTCTTTGACACCGACATTAGCTGCCATGTTCTTGCGTTACACCGCTAAATATGCTATTGTTTGCATATTACAGCGTATCGGAGGTGCGATATGAAGAACATATCCGGTCAGGTAGGAATTAACGAAGCCTAATTCGACCGTGCTTTAGGAGGAGTATAGTGTTTACAAAGCTTACAGCTTTCATCGCAAGTGCATTTATCATTATTTTTCTTGTTTCCTGTTCGGAAAACCCGGAAGAAGCAGTGCGCCCTTCACCCGAAGCGGTAGAATCAGAGTTTCGTCAAAACGATGAGGCTAATGCCGAGGATCCCGTTGATGAAGAGATTCCCGCAATATCAAGCGGATACGATGCTATATCAGCGGGACACAGTCACACCGCTGCTCTGCGCCGTGACGGTACAGTAGTCGCAATAGGGAGCAACACATATGGTCAACTGAACGTATCTGATTGGCATGATATAGTCGCTGTTTCCGCAGGCATGGGATTCACAGCCGGATTGCGCACAGACGGGACTGTAGTTATTGCCGGCAGTAGTGCCTCCGGGCAGCTTGATGTATCGGATTGGAACGACATAATTGCTATTTCCGCAGGTGCTTTCCACATTGTTGGTCTGCGCGCAGATGCAACGGTAGTCGCAGCGGGTCATTATCACGAGGGACTTGATGCAATAGCGCACTGGCAGGATATTATTGCTATCTCCACACGATTTCTGCATACTGTTGGACTTCGTGCTGACGGCACCGTTGTCTTTGCAGGCAATGAGCAATTTGGCGGGCTTGATGCGTCGGACTGGCAAGATATAGTTGCAATATCAACCGGGATGGCGCACACAGTCGGACTGCGCTCAGACGGAACTGTTGTTGCCGGCGGCAATGATGCATTCGGGAAGCTTGAAGTATCGGATTGGACAGATATCGTCTCGGTTTCGGCAGGAACAAGCCTGACAGTTGGCTTGCGCTCAGATGGAACTGTGGTTTTATCAGGAGACCCGCAGCATGGGGAATTCGACGCTACCGGATGGAGTGATATTATCGCAGTATCATCAGGGTTTCACTTCACCTTAGGGCTGCGCTCAGACGGAACTGTTGTAGCAGTGGGGAACAATTCCGAGGGGCAAATAGACGTGTCCAAATTGCATGACAACGATCCGGACTAAGTCCGCTCTCACAACCTCAGGCAATCTGACCGGATTCCGCGGCAGCCACGGGCGACAGAAATACTTCCATATGCAGCTCCGGTGGATGCAGATATAACAGTTCCCCCCAGAATATCGGTCGTGCCGTTTTCTGGGGGGATTCGTTATTTCTTGTTATCAAGCATTGGCATGTTTACTTTGCGAGAGATTTAATCAGCGGTTATCCGGAGGTGTTTTTTTCATCTTTGACAAATCAAAGGAGATAATGGGCGCATCAAGCGCTTGCTTGTTAGTGCTCTTTGTCGCTTCCAGCAACTCTTCTCTGAAAACTTTGACGTCTCTGGGAGCATCGATGCCGATTTTAATCTTATCTCCGTCTATTCCGAGAAGCGTGACTCTAATATCGTCGCCAATTAGGATGGTCTCATTCAGCTTCCGTGACAGCACCAACATCGCCATCGCCCTCCTCCCTGTTTAGCAATTTGCAGATTGAGTTAAAAACGGGGGCTCTAACGTTGTACTCGCTTCCGGTAAGCATTATTTGCTTAGCCTTTCCGGAAATTGTGTTTATAATAATCGGTGCGGCAAGATTTGCAGTCATACCCTTAATATCGTTTGGAATTACAACAACACTGACAACATGCAAATCCTCCGGTCTCTTTAGCGCGAGCTCGCCTACATCTTCGTCACTTATGTCAAACACATAGTCGGAAAGCACTGTGAACGTGTCCATGACAGGAAGACAAATCGCGCCTTCTTCCACTGATTGAAGCCAAACAATCGGATAGCTCTCTTCAAACTGAATTAAAGCATATTTCCGATATTCATCAAGCCCCGGAATCCCCTCATCAAACATTATGAGCTTTGCCTCGTCGACTTCTACCGAACCAAAACGAACGGTTTCTATCTGCATAATACCACTGCCTCCTTTATTGACCGGTATATGCTCCGGTCGTCATATCGCTTGATCAACGTAAATGCCCGGCATATCCGGACTATATACTTCCTCCACTGCAACCCTAAAATAAGGCTCGGTACGAAGGAAAACCTCAACAGAATGCTTGGGGTCAACTGTAAGCTCAGGCATATATTCTCCATCCCAGTCAATGAGAATGGTATGCCTTGACCAATTTATGCTCATCTCGCCTTTATCCCAGATAACTTCGGGCTTTGTCTTTGGCATAAGCCCAATGTTAATCTGCTTCGGACGCGCCGCATTCATTGCCTTGCTTTTTGCAAGTTGACCGACTCTATCTCCTTTGCGACGCATATCGCCCAAGAAATTCCCATCTTCTACCGCTCTGCGCATCCCCCTAAATGCCGCCTGCCTGCCTGCGTCCGCATTGGCTTTTGCAAAATCAGACGGCGCCATCAGTCCGGACTCGGCATTAGCCTGCCTCCTGTTGATTGTAAAAGTCGGAGTCTGCCTGTTGATTTCCATTTGCGGAGATTCGGAAGTGATTCTCATCTGCATCCGCGGCTGTGTTATGTTTAACCTAGCCGGAGTAGTCCTGACCCCAATCTCAGCAATTTGATGCTCTATTGTAATTTTTTGTACTGCTGCCATTTTTTACACCTGCCCCCTGATAGTCCTTTATCAAACAAATGCACAGTGCCGGGATTCTGCGCTAATCCTTGCGCTCACATTATAATAACTCAATGTAAGTTATACCGCAACCTAAAATTTTATTCCCCATTATTATCTATTTTGATTTAGTATATGCAATTACCTCAGAAAATCCATCAGTGTCGGTTGAATTACTCTTGCACCGGCAGAAAGCGCCGCCTGGTATACAGCCTCAGCCATTCTAAAGTGCATAAGCGTCTCAGCCATATCTACGTCTTCGGCTTCGGAGCGCATTCTCTCATGATTTATCATATTCTGCTCAAAACGGGCTTCCAGCATTTCAAGCCGTCTCATTCTGCCGCCTATCTCTGCCGTTCTGGTAAGAAGGTGACTTTGAGCGTCTTGGAAAGGTCGGATAAAGCTTTCAAGCTCTTCCGCCATTGCCGGAGGACTTGCGCTTAACGCTTCATAAAAATCGTTTGCAACATCCCACGAGTTTCGCATGACTGCGTTTCCATCCGGACCGGGCGTTATAAATAACGCTAAACTTATACCATTCATAGTTATCGGCATCTCTACACCGGGACCGACTATAAGTGTCGGCGTGTCATTCATAAGCCGATGCATCGCGTCGGCAACATCGGTATTGTCAAGTCCGAAATCCGCAGGAGCATGGCTGGTGCCGTGCTGGGTATTAAAGGCGTCGAATGCATCTTGAATACCGGTTGTAGTAAAAGGGGGCTCGCCGCGGTTGAAGATTTCATCAAAAACTGCCGCCGGCATTCCGTCAAATCTTGAAATATCAAACCCGTTAAAATGCAGTCTTCCGTTTTCAACCGAAAAAGGTCTTATCGCTCTGTCATTAATTATATTAGGATCCGCGGGGTCTCCTGGCGTGTTGTGCCCGCCAAACATAAACCTGTTCCCCAATGTTACATTCAGGTTATCGACAATACCGT
>Ga0209755_10009158_pt1 | contig 10484 bp, 11 predicted proteins | sample TergutCo191P1_FD_187301 | JGI IMG/M metagenome (GOLD analysis project Ga0209755, IMG submission 187301) | Cornitermes sp. P1 segment gut microbial communities from Petit-Saut dam, French Guiana - Co191P1 (SPAdes) (version 2) | ecosystem: Host-associated > Arthropoda: Insects > Digestive system...
TTTACTTTACTTCTATGACTAGAAACATGGAAGTATTTTAACACATATTTTCTCTTTTTATAAGAACATAATGAGATATTTCAATAGTATAGCAGATATTTAGTAAAATATTTTAAATATTCAATATTTTTAGTATTTCAAAAAACACCAATAGAGAAGCAAAAAAGTACTTTTCTTGTAATAAAAAACAACCAGTTCTAAAACCTTTCATCACAAAGACCCTTTTGGCATGATTTTTGCTTCGAGCTAAGAGAACCATACGCGAGCAAAAATCGCGCCAATCTGCCCACTTGCATTGGTCAGACCAGGGCAATGGTTCATTATCGCAGACAGAAATCTCATCTCCCCTAACAAATAACCCAAGTTGTCTAGTAAAACAATCTCCACGAATGGGCAGTGGGTGGTTTTTTCCCTCAGAAAGTGAAGGGAATAAAAACCACCCCCTGCCAGCCTTCGTTGGCTAAATGTTAAAGGCGGCAGTTTCGGGTTTTCGTTCATCTTCGTACTTCCTACTCATAACAAGTGGGAGTTATTTCAAATCTGGAGGTTATTCATATTACACTGAAGTTCAAGCTGCTTTTTTCTTCTTTGATTTTTTATTCTTGTTTTCATTTTGTCTGGTATCATATTTCATTCTGATAAATACTAAATCTTTTAACGTGAATAATCCTAATTTCTCCGCAATAATAATCAACTCATGAGGTTTCTTAGAACCCAAACTCCGATGAATTTCACTATTATGATTATTAACAGTTTTTTCACTAATACATAATTTATCCGCTATTTCTTTACAGTCAAAACCGCAGCAAGTAAGCATTAAAACAATTATCTGCCTTTCCGTTAATATCCTTGCAAGGGCAGGAAAAATACTACATAGTTCAAAACTTTTTTGAACCGAAGGAGAAACATATTTTTCTCCGTTCCGAACACTTAGCAAACCTTTCTCATATTGATTTTCACCGTCATTAATATCAACATAAGATTTTGCTCCGTTAATAATAAACATCATTCCAAGATCGGCAGGATATTCGTCAACAGCAAAAACAGCGATATTTAAATTTCTGAACCGCTTTTGCTTTAATAAAACTCTAATCATATATGGCGTACCTGCCGAATAAAACATAGCGTCCATTAAAATCAAACTGGGCTTTAAATCGTCAATTTTAAAATACAAAGCGTCTTTATCAAGACTTGTAACCGAAACATTAGAAAAACCCAATGCAGTAAATTTATTTACAAAGTCTTGATGACGAGATATTTTTCTAGTAACGATCAAAGTCCCGCCAGTCATTAATTGCCGTCAGACTCCTGTGTGCCATCATCAAACAAAATACTTTCAGAAATTTTCTCTTGCGAAGAAACATTATTTTGTTTCTGTTTAAAAACCCCTCCTTCGTCAATCCACTTTTCAATTTCCGACACTCTAAAGCGGATTAATTTAGTATTAATCCTTTGAAAGGGTATTTCTCTATTGAGTACCCACCGTCTGATCGTCTGTTCCGCAAGCTTTAAATATTCAGCAAGCCCTTCGATAGTCAGATAAATTTCCATGTTTCTCCCCTAAAATATTCAAAAATTAAAATACAGTGAGATAAATATCACTGTTTAAAACATCAATTTATATACCTAAAAAGCCCAATTTATTATCATTCCTCCTCAAAAAATAAATATCTCTAAACCCACAATCAAAATAAATACGTAAAATAGGAAAATTTAATTATATCGAAAATCAACATACCCTGACGTAAACCGCATTGGAACTAGAGTTTCCTCTAGTCTTGATGAATTTCAATCTATGTCGATGCAACCCATATTGAAACTAATATTTCTAGTAGTCTTGCTAAATTTCTTTTTCCTCCAAAAAAAGTTTGCACAGCAAAAAGAAAAGAATGTTTTTCGCAATACTTCAGACTACATCGAAGTTACACATATCGTTCCTAGACTTAAGTCTAGGTTTGCTGAAAATCAATGTAAGCCGAACATACGCATACAGGAACTAGTATTTTTACTAGTTTTGTTGAGTTTCAATATAAGCCGACACAGCACACATTGGAACTATCCATTGTGCTAGTCTTATTGAATTTATTTGATGTTTACATCGTTTCTAAACCACCCATATATAACTTTAGATATGACAGCCTCGTTTTTGAAACTATACTTTTATACGAAATTTAAAATAATTCTGATGACAAAGATGACAGTTAAATATACGGTTATGGGTAGATTTCCTCCTTCGTTTCATTTTTAGAGTATTCACATGCTAGAGAAAATAATTAAAAAACATTATTTTCATCAGTCGAGTTGATTTATTTTTATTGTTATTTAAAATAAAGCGATATAGGAAAAAAGTGTAAATTGTAAAATAAAAAGCCCTCGCCAAGTTTAGCGAGGGTAGGAAATCAAGTTTTAAAATATTTACGAAGCCTTACGGCGTTGAGGTCTTTTCTCTTCTTCCGTCGGCTTAACCAGTTTTAATGCAGGTTTTTCAGTTTCAACATTGATGTTTTCCTGTAACCGTGTTTTCGGTTTCAGCAGGTTAGCCTGTATTTCAGGCACTTCCCCGAAGTCCTTCGGATCAAAATGCGTGTAATGTTCCGTCATCCTCTCCGACTTATGCCCTGTTACCGCCTGTACCTTCTGAACAGTCAAACCAGCTCTCTGAAGCTCCGTATTGCAGAAATGCCGCCAAGCGTGAATGTTAAGCCCTCGTTCCCGTATCTGTTCATTTGTAATACCGATATTATTCAACGCCTTATTAAAACCGTAATAGATATAATAACGGTTTACAGGAGTAACACCGCCGTCAAGAGAGAAAATATAGCCGTCACCGTTTGACACCATCAATTTCCGCAAATCTTTAATCATCTCGCCAGTCAGAGGAATATGATGTTTTATCTTTGTTTTAGTTTCCCGATAACCGTAAGCGTCGTACTGTCCAGCAAGATAAATATGGCTGTCGAAAACAAATTCACCCCGAAGCCCCAAAACCTCGCAGCAGCGCATACCAGTCAACGCCGCCAGTTTGTTTGCCGTACACCTCAAGAAATCATTATCCCAGACTTTCTCCCAATCATCGACAAACAACGCCCTAAACTCGTCATGAGTAATAATCTTTTTCTCTTTCTGTTTCCTTAACAGTTTTTCCACATCCAAGAACGGATCACGGCTGATAATCTGTTTTTTAACCGCCCACCTCATCATAGTTTGTAAAACATTGTAATAGCTGTTAATAGTCCAGTTTGAATACTTTTTTGCGATTAGACCGTCCATCCATTTGTCGATAACATCCCCTGTTATTTTATCCAGTTTCATTTTTCCGAAATAAGGGATCAGGGTATACGTCGTAATACTTTTGTTTTTATCCGCATAAGCCTGTGTTAAACTTCTTCGCTTCTTGCGTTCTTTCAAGTAAGGACTTTTTTCCCAATCCCAAAAATCGGCGGCAAATTCCGCAAGCGTCGGAATTCCGGTAGCGCTTGGTAACAGTTTCCCTTCACGGTTCAGCTTGTTGCAGTAATTCCTCGCCGCCGTTTTGTTCTCATGCCCCGTAGTCCAGGGACCTAAACGGCGGCCGTCCTCACCGTAAGCGTAGTAATAAACTACCGTTTTTCCCGATGGAACTTTCCTTGTAAACAGTGTAAAATCGTTGTACATAATCAACACTCCCATTCTTGGAAAATTGAACCTCAACCGAGCGAGGAACGAGCGAAGGTTCCCCTCTTGATGACACTATTGATAACATCAATTTTCCGTTAGTTCAGACGTACCGAACTAGCAACGCGCGAACCTATGGTTCGAGAGTCCTTATATAGCAAGTATTTAGCGTAGGGAAGCGGTATTAACTATAGGTAATAACCGCAATTTCATGAAACTTCGCGTAATTCGATGACTCCTCTTAATTATAAAACGTCCGGCAGACATCCGCCGCGCTTGCGGCATCGGGTGTATACGCGTCGGCGCCGATTTCGTCAGCGAAACTCTGCGATACGGGCGCACCGCCTACCATTACTTTTACTTTCTCGCGAAGACCCGCGTCTTTGAGCGCGTCAATAACTTCTTTCTGTACAGTCATTGTAGTGGTTAGAAGGGCAGAGAGGCACAAAACTTTCGCGTCACTCATCTTTACTCTTTCTACAACTGATTGAGTTTCGCAATCTACGCCAAGATCTTCAACTTCAATGCCCTTGCCTTCTATCATCATTTTAACAAGATTTTTTCCGATATCGTGCTGATCGCCTTTAACAGTGCAGATAATCGCTTTGCCGACAGGCTGGACACCCGCGCCGGCAAGATACGGTTTCAGAGTTTCCGAGGCTTTGTTCATAGCGCGCGCCGCGACTAAAACTTCCGGCACAAAAACTTCGTTGCGTTTAAATTTTCCGCCTATAATATTCATGCCTTCCATCAGTGCTTTTTCAAGAATGTCCGCAGGCGCGGCTCCGGCATCAAGAGCTTTCTGCACAGAGCCCACGATATCTCTCGCTTTTCCTTTTTGAAGAAGCTCAGATATTTCATTAAAAAATTCATTATAAACAGACATGTTGTGCTCCTTAATTGATGTTTTTATAGTGATTCAAAAAAAGAAAAAAATCAAGCAGTAATATATATTAAAGCGTTGGAATGAAAGAAGAATTTCTCGCAGAGAGGCGGAGGCACGAAGATCGCGGAGTTGTTATTTAAAGGCTTTCTGATCATAAACAAAAATAATTATACTTCGAATTAAAATAATTAATGATGATAAGAATAAAATATCAAACTAATGCTCTGTATCCTCTGCATCTTTGTGTCTCCGCGAGAGCTCTTTTTTCATATCCTCTTTTCACGGAATAAACTACGCCTCCATTGACCCCAAGGGCTTTTGTCGTCTTTATTCTTCTTCTTGAAGCTAATATTTAAATATGTTTTACTGGAGTAATGGAGCAAGAAGGAAAAACTATAGCTAAAATGACAGACGAAGAAGCTGATACTTTAGACGAATTATGGACACAAACAACTCCTGAAATAGATACCAATAAGCCCGGCTTTTTGACACGTAAGGGATTTACTATGGTTTCCATTGGATTATTATGAAAGCGTTAGTAATTATAGATGTACAAAATGGAATTTTGAATAAAAATTTATTCAAAAAAGAAGAAGTCTTACAAAATATTAATAAAGCAATTGTTGAAAATAGGAAGAAGAATAATTTAATAATATTTATACAGCATAATTCAAAATCATTAATAAAAAGATCAAATGATTGGGAAATTTATTCAGGATTAAATATAAATAAAGATGATATAATAATTCAGAAGAAACATGGTAGCGCATTTAATGAAACAAATTTGAAGCAAATATTGATTGAAAATAATATAAAAAATATAATTATTTGCGGATTAGTAAGTAATGGCTGTGTATTTTTTACTTGTCAAGACGGAATTAAAAATGGATTTAACGTAAAAATAATAAAAAATGGACATACAAATTGGTTAAAAGATGCAGAGGGTAAAATAAATGAAGTAAATAAAAAATTGGAGGATATGGGAATTATTTTATTATAGGATTATTGAAATAAAAGCGATTTCTACATCGCATAACAAGCCTGCAAAAAAAGTCCAAATTTCACACAACCTATTGAAAAAAAAGAGCGACAAATAACAAAAAAAGTTTTAGAATAACATATTATGGCAAGATAAAGAGACCAAGGTATAATGATACCTATTTATTTAGACAAACAACTAATAATCGGAACATTTGAACACATGTTAAACGAATTAATTGACACCCAAATGGACTTGAGAATATTCGACGGCAAGTACAACAACGATTTAACAGGCGCAAAAGCGATAGAACCGCGTGTTTTATTAAAAATAATAACATATTGCTACTCATTTGGAGTAATCAGCTCAAGAAAGATTGCGAAAATGTGCGAAAGCAACATGACAGTAAAAGCGTTAGCCAATAACCTCCCTCAACATATCTCCGCAAGCCGCCGGAACTGCCACAACCTTCAAGCGCAATTTCTCCCCCTTTACTAAAACAACATCGCGTTTTGCGCAGCCAAGTCTTTTTGCTAAAAATTCGCACAGGCATGAATTTGCTTTACCGTCTTCGGGAGCCGAGGCGATGCGTACGCATAGGCGGTTATCTCTAATCCCCGCAAATTCATTTTTTGAGGCACCGGGGATGGCTTTTATTGAGATGTGTACAGTATTATCAATTATTTTAAACCAATCTTCCAATGTCTAATACCGGTTATCAAACACCCGTGTCGATTTTTTCTCGCTCCTTGGCAACTCTCCCATCCCGACAGCTTTTGCCTTCGGTGTAATTCCAATTTTTAGTTTAAACTCATGCTCCACTGTTCTTTCAAGGTGGTGTACGGCATGGTCCTTTTCTTTTGTTTCAAAGAAAAGAGTGAGAATGTCCTTGCCGTTAAGGTGATCGATCATTATTTGGTATTCGCTGCTTACGCCTTCTATAGTCGCGAGTAACTCGTCTACGCGGCTTGGGTAAATTATCGCGCCGCGGACTTTTACCATGTCATCGGAGCGGCCTATTAATGTGGCGATTCGCGGGTATTCAAGGCCGCATTCGCATTTGCCGGGGACGATTTTTGTAAGGTCGTGCGTACGGTAGCGGATAAGCGGCGCGCCTTCTTTGCACATTGTTGTAATGACAAGTTCGCCGGTTTCGCCGTCTGGCACAAGTTCGCATGTTTTTGGATCGATGATTTCGCAGTACATGTAGTCTGTCCACATGTGCATCGCGCTTTGCAGCTGACAATTGATGCCGATTCCGGGGCCGTAGATTTCGGTCAAGCCGTAAATGTCGTATAACTCTACGCCAAGCTCTCCTGCGATGCGTTTTCGCATTTTGTCGCCCCATCTTTCAGAGCCGATTACTCCTTTTTTTAAATGGATTTTGTCGCGGACGCCGCGTTTTTCTATTTCTTCGGCGAGCAGAAGCGCGTATGATGATGTCGCGCAGATTACCGTAGATTTTAAATCGATCATCATTTTGATTTGTTTGTCGGTGTTGCCGGGGCCCATTGGAATCGCTAGCGCGCCGAGAAGTTCCGCTCCCGCCTGAAAGCCGATACCCGCTGTCCATAAGCCGTAACCCGGCGTTATGTGAATACGATCAAGGTTTGTGCAGCCGGCTGTTTCATAACAGCGTTTGAACATTACCGCCCAATCTTCGACATCTTTTTTTGTGTAAGGGATAATTACAGGCGCTCCTGTCGTGCCTGAAGATGAATGAATACGCACAATTTCTTCATCGGGGACTGCCTGAAGTCCGAACGGATACGCTTTATGCAAATCTTCCTTGTCGGTAAATGGCAATTTGATAAAGTCATTCATGGACTTAATATCATCTAAATTGATACCGGCAAAATGCGTTTGATAAAACTGACTCTTCATCGCGTGATTGATTGATTTTTTAATTTTGTTTAAAGTATCCATATTTTACTCCTTTTTGATTACTCAACAGCTTAATTCTCTGCCTATTTCGAATGCTTTTAAATTCATCTCTAAAAAACGCGGCGGAAGTATTTCGTGTAACACGCTTTTTAGTGTTTCCGCGCCGAACGGAAAAATTCCGCTTTGCGCTGCCGCTCCCAATAGAGTTACATTTAGTGTCTTTGTGTTTAGTTCAGTTAAGCGCTGTCCGTCTATTATGATGAGTTTCGGGGTGTTTGCCTTTAAAAAATCCGTCATTACGGCAGCTTCGTAAACCCCTGCGGCATTCGGATCAATTACAGGTTTAATCGCGGTATCGCACACTAAAACAGTTGCATCCTTGCTGAGGTATGCCAGCTGACGCACAGCCTCCGCCGGTTCAAGCGCGATCAGGGCGTTTGCTTTCCCCAGCGGAATCAACGGCGAGAAAATATTTTCTCCGATACGGCAATGTCCGAACACGCTGCCGCCCCGCTGCGCCATTCCTATTGTCTCTGTTGTGCGAACATCAAATCCCTTCTTCATGGCGGCGGCGGAAATAAGCCGTGAAGCAAGGACCGTTCCTTGTCCTCCGACTCCCGCTATCATAATGTTACACGTCATTTTTTATCGCTCCTGTCGGGCATATATCAAGGCATAATCCGCAGCCTGTACAAAGTGCGGAATTTATTACCGCTTTGCCGTTTTCAATACTGATGGCCGGGCATCCTATTTTTGACAGACATAGTTTACAGCCTGTGCATTTTACGGAATCAATTGAAGTATTTCCATCCGCGGAAAACTCAGTTGGAAGTTCCGGCTTTGAAACTTTGATGCAAGGCGCTTCGAATAATAATACGCGGACGCCTTTCTTTGACATTAATTCTGTAACTGCTTTTTTCGCCGCTTTTTGATCAAACGGGTTTACCTTTATCAGTTCCGTTACACCTAACGCTGTCACAATTTTTTCGATGCTGATTTTTTCTACTTGATTGTTCATCATCGTGATTCCCATGCCGGGGTGAGGCTGATTTCCTGTCATCGCTGTCGTTGAATTGTCAAGAATAACTACGATGATGTCGGTCTGATTATAAACAGCGTTGATAATTCCCGTAATGCCTGAATGAAAAAAAGTTGAGTCGCCGATAAAAGCGAAGTGGAAAGTGTCAGGCTCGGCACGCTGAAGACCCTGCGCTGCTGTTATACCTGCGCCCATGCACAAACAGGTATCTACCATTTTAAGAGGCGCGGCATTTCCAAGCGTATAACAGCCGATGTCGCCTGAAAAAACAGCCTGTTTCCCTTTTGCGTAAACAGCGTTTGAAGCTTCCTTGACAGCGAAGAATGAAGCGCGATGCGGACAGCCTGCGCATAACACGGGAGGACGAACAGGAAGCGCGGGTGGAGAATTGGAATCTGGAGGCGTGAAGTTGGCGCATCCGGCGGACACGGGAATAGATAAAAAAGTTTTAATTGATTTTTCAACATTGTCTACGGTGTTCTCTCCCGCTATTTGGATATGACCTGTTTGTTTTCCCAGTATTTTTACTTTTAATTGATGTATGCCGCAAAGACGGATCAATTCGTTTTCGATGACAGGATCAAGCTCTTCTATTACGAGTACTTCATCCAGCCCCTCTAAGAATTTATATGCTAATTTTTCAGGGAAGGGATATGCCGATACTTTTAAAAGTTTATATTCAGAATTATTTACCCCTATGTTATGCAGTGCTTCACGGACATATGTATAGCTGACGCCGCCTGCAGCTATTCCCTTTTGTCCGCTTCCTGACAGAATATTTTTTTTGTAATTGGAAAATTCATCGCTCATTTTTTTCAGATTTTCTTCGATTTTAATTTTGTTTGTGTAGGTAAGGCGGGGGAAGATTACCCATCCGGGATCTTTGATAAACCCTCCCGGTTTTGTTTTCGGTAAATCGTCAAGAATTTCTACGGACGCGAAGCTGTGGCAGACGCGGGTTGTGGGGCGGAAAAGCACAGGCTCGCCGTATTTTTCGGAGTGCGCGAAGGCGTCGACGATCATGGTGTAGGCTTCTTCGGGCGTAGACGGGTCAAAAAGAGCGAGTTTGGCGTGTTTCGCGAAATGGCGCGTATCCTGCTCTGTTTGCGAGGAAATCGGCCCCGGATCGTCGGCTACTACAATGACCATGCCGCCTTTTACTCCGAGGTAATTCAAACTCATTAAAGGATCGGAAGCTACATTCAGGCCAACCTGCTTCATTGTCACCATGACGCGGGCTCCGGCGAAGGCGGCTCCGGCGGCAACTTCGAGCGCGGCTTTCTCGTTGACAGACCACTCAACATAAATGCTGCCGTCGTTGTTTTGAGCGACAGTCTCCAGCACTTCGGTTGAGGGAGTGCCGGGATAGCCTGTCACGACACGAACTCCGGCGCGTATCGCTCCAAGGGCAATCGCTTCATTGCCCATTAGTAATTTTTTAAGCATTAATCTCCTCAGGTTTTTTCTTTGTTGCAAGCAGCAGAATTATCAGTATAACGCCAAATGCCGCCATTGCGGAAAGAGTTACGAACTTCATCATATCATTTTGAATCAATCCGATTAATACGGGGAATGTTAACGCGGATAACGCGAAGCCCATCATAACCGCGCCGTAATTGGCGCCCGCGTTTTTAATACCGAAATAATCCGACGCGAGAACGGCGTACAATCCCGGCAGCCCGCCGAAACAGAAAGCTGTCGCCAGAACCGACGCGATAAATAATCCGCTTTGAGCAAATGATAAAACAATCGCGCAAATTGATGTTAAGGCAAGAACAGTAAGCGCTGCTTTTTCACGGCCGATTTTATCCGACAGAAGCGGTACTAGCAATCGTCCGCAGGCGTTGGCGACGCCTGTCATCATTACAATGATTACTCCGAATGAGGCCGCGTTGCGATCATCAGCATAAGTAATAAAAGAAGGATTTAAAATGAAAAACGGAGCTGTCGCTACTGCCAGTGAAAGCGCAAGAAAATAAAATTGCTTTGTCTTTATTGTTTCTGTAACAACATATTGTTTTTTTGCGAGTAACGCAGCTACT
>Ga0209755_10009159_pt1 | contig 10484 bp, 13 predicted proteins | sample TergutCo191P1_FD_187301 | JGI IMG/M metagenome (GOLD analysis project Ga0209755, IMG submission 187301) | Cornitermes sp. P1 segment gut microbial communities from Petit-Saut dam, French Guiana - Co191P1 (SPAdes) (version 2) | ecosystem: Host-associated > Arthropoda: Insects > Digestive system...
GTAAATTTCTTAAATATTATAGCTTAGACTAGTTGCATTTAAAAGCAGCTAAATTGCAGCGTTTAAGACATAAAAATGCCAATACTGAAAATAAGTACCGACCAGGGCTTCTTTTGCCTCGTTTTACCCCTTTTGGTCTATTATGGAAATGGCTATGATAAAACGATGGTCAATCTTGTCAAATTAACAAGCAAGCGTAAAAGGGGTTCATTTTAGCATACACTTTCTCCTCAATACTTTCTATAAACCTTCAAGTATTCTGGCACTATATTTTCAATTGACACTGGACGGATTTTTATTGTTTCAAGATCAGTTGATTTTTCGATTGAGCTACTCATCATAACTTTCACCTGATCTCGAGTAAGCATGGGATTTGTATCACCAGTTATAGGCTTTAGCAACATAGAAATGATCCTACTTTCTAAGAAGAAAGCTATTAACTTGGCCATTGGGAAAGATACGTTGACTAACAAGCACTTTCTGTTAGTAACATTCAAAATAAACTTTAATAGGCTTTTGAAAGAATAGATCTTTGGTCCGCCTATATTGTAGACTTTCTTATCTTTTTTGTTAAGGTTGATGATACGATATACTACTTCAGCTAGGTCAGTTACACATATCGGCTGAAATTTAGTTGTTCCACCACCAATTAGCGGCAAAAAAGGAAGAATTGTCGCTAATTTCGCAAATTTATTAAAGAAACTATCTTCTTTGCCAAATACAAGACTGGGCCTAATTATTATTGCTTCTGGAAATGCTGAAGTTACAGCTTTTTCGCCTTCCAACTTACTTTTGGCATATTTTGACAGCTTGCTATTTTCTATCCCAGTAGCAGAAAAATGTATCATCATGGGTACATTTTTTATCTTTGCAGCTCTTGCTATTCTTTCAGCTATGCCAACATGAACAGCGTAGAAATCATGCTTTTTTGTCTCATATAATATTCCTACTAAGTTTATGACTGCATCACATTCCTCCATACTTTCCAAAATTGGTTTTTCATTAAAAAAATCGCCTTTAAGTACTGATATTTGCCCTAGATTTCCACATAGTTTCAGGCAAGCAGCTTTTTCCTGGTCACGAGTAAATATTCTTATTAAATACCCCGCTGCTGCCAGGCGCCTTACGATGTGTTTTCCTATAAACCCTGTTCCACCAAAAATAACTACACGTTTTGTCACGATTAAAACTTCTAATAACTTAACCCTAAATTAATACAGTAGTTTTATTTAATATTCTATTATGAATCTCTGTACTATAAGATCCATTTTCATTCCACGTGAGCCTTTAACTAGAATTACATCATTATTCTGAACAATATTAGCTAAATCACTTTTCAATTGATTGGAATCATTAAAATGCGTGCCTTTTATATTGCTTGGCAAACGCCCGTGCAATTCTAACATAAATTTACCGACCGTATAAACTTTACTCACATCACATTCTACGATAAAATCAAGCAACTTCGTATGAAATGCTACGCTTTCATTACCAAGTTCTAGCATATCGCCAAGCAGTGCCAATTTCCTTTGATTAGAATATGTACCTAAAGTCCTTATTGCAGCTTTCATTGAAGCAGGATTGGCGTTATAGGAATCATCAATCAAATATACGTTCTTTCCATTGTATTTAGCTTTGTGAACACTACCTCTACCTTTGGTTACACTAAAATTCTTAAGTGCAAGTGGTAATTTCGACAAATCAAGACCGAGACTTTGTACAACTGCTGCAACAGCCAACACAGAGTATGCAAAATGTTCGCCTTGCACAGGTAAACTACAGTCTATGATCGGATTATTATTCAGTCTAATTTTTAAATTCAGCCCGCAATCGCTTCTCATTAGGTCTAATAAATGAACAGTAGCGCTTCTATCTTTACCAAAACTTATTACATCTCTATCGGCATGTGATGAGAGATAGTCATAATATTTATTATCTCTGTTCAAAACCAAAGTACCGTTATTTTTCGTGCCATATAGAACTTCCAATTTTGCTTGAGCAATATCAAGTAGCGACGAAAAATTCTCAACATGTGCAGGTTCTACATTGGTAATAACTGCAATATTCGGATTGCTAATCTTAGATAATTCTTTGATTTCACCAGCTTTATTCATTCCCATTTCAAGAATTAAGTACTGGCAACTTTCCGGAGCTTTCAGAACTGTCAAAGGCAATCCTATATTATTATTCAAGTTACCTTTGTTTACATGAGACATTCCATATTGCGATAAAACAGTGTGCAGCATGTCCTTTGTAGTAGTTTTTCCAACACTACCTGTGATTGCAATAACTTTAGCACTAACAAGAACATTTCTAACGTAATATGATGCCATATCATGCAAAGCTTTGAGAGTATCTTGCACAACAATTAGAGGAAGATTTCTATATTTGCCTTCGCTTACTACTGCGGCTGCTGCCCCTTTTAAAAATGCTTCGTGTAAAAAATCATGCCCATCAAAATTCTTTCCCTTGAGAGCAACAAATACATCACCTTCTTTTACGCTTCTTGTATCTGTTGAAATATTCGAGCTATGTACCCAACTACAACTACCCACTTTTCTTCCGCCAGTAGCATCGATGATATTATTTGCGTTCCACTTGAACATAATTTAGCCTTAAAGTAAATTGAACAATAAAAGTAGCGAAAATACTACATGCTTAAGAAAATTTGTAAATAATAGTTGCAATCCCTATAAATTCATCTTATAATGGATATAGAAGTTTAAATGTTTTCATTTATAATTTAGAGTATATTATAGTATTTAGTATGGAAATACTTTAGGAGGTATATATGGCAGATATCTGGGCTAAAATAGGCGGTGCAGTTAAAAAAGGTGCGAAAACTACAAAAGACGTACTTCTTCTTGTGCCTAAAGCACTCATTTACCCTATAAAGAAGCCGTTTGCTTCATTGGATGAAATGAAACATGATGCCACAGTTTCGTTAAAGGAAGCTGTTGGTATGAATGTACCTGAAAAAGAAAGGGAATACGACCCACCTATAGAAACTACGCAAGCTAGCAAGAATCTCGGTATAGAAATAATAAGCTATAAGGATGGGAAAATAAAATTTTTAGCGTCAAGAACTCTGACGGGAGATATACCTTATTTGACGCCAGAACAATTAGGTAAAATAGAGGAGCTAAATAAGGAAAACAAGTATTCAAGCATAGCGATTTTTAAAGAAGAAAACAAAGTTGTAATTGAAGTTGATGTTGAGGAAATTACCAAAAAAATTAAAAGTGCTTCTGAAAACAAAGGAAAGAGTCCAGAGGAGATAAAAGGGCTTGTTCTTAAGGGAATTTATAATGAAGTTGATCGCAACCTCAAAGGTCTGGCGGGAGTCATCGGTGGAGAGTTGGAACGTCACACGGACCGAAAATTGCTACATGGTATTGCGGAAAAATTGTATCGAGAATATGATGGTCAGAACAAATCAGCAGAAGCTGCAAAGTCATCAGAGCAGTCTTCAGAAGCTGCAGTGCCTAATAAGTCATCAAGTACTATGAAGTCTTCAGAGACTGTTAAAAACGAAGAGTTTAACATGACTAATCCTAACCAGTTTCCTTTTCCTTTTGGTAAAGGAAACATGTCTACTACAGAAAGTAGGCAGTTATTACAAGATATCAAAAAGAAAGCAGAAGGGTTGGAGGGTGCTTTTAATTTTAAGGATGTCCCCCCCAGTGAAGAAATAAAACAACTATCTACATCTACTGTGAAAAGAGATAAGGAAGGTGGTGGTCGCTCTGTATGAGCGATGACAATTACGATGACAGTAACATTTTTGCTCAGATATTAAGGGGTGAGTTGCCTTGTGAGAAGGTGCACGAGAATGAGGGTGTGTTGGCGTTTTATGATAAATATCCTGACGCACCAGTTCACATTTTAGTTGTACCAAAAAACCGGTATATTTCATATGATGACTTTATTCTAAAAGCTTCTGCAGAGGAGATAGTAAGTTTCTTTAAAACTGTAAGAGAGATAACACATAAGTATAATCTAGAAAAAACAGGGTATAGATTAGTTACTAACTACGGTGAAAATGGAGAACAAGTTATACCACACTTTCATATGCATATTTTAGGTGGTAAAAGATTAGGAAAGCATGTAAGTTTGTAGTGTTGCTTTCTATATATTTTGTAAAATGAGTGAATATTTAACCATAGTAATTTTTATCTGCGTATCAATCATAGTATCTCTTACCCTGGGCGTATTACCGATGTTTCTTGCAGTGAGCAATCCTGATAGCGAAAAACTTTCAACATATGAGTGCGGCTTCAACCCTTTATCAAGAGCAAGAAAGAATTTTGACATTAAGTTTTACTTAGTTTCAATATTATTTATAATATTTGACTTAGAAATTGCTTTTCTTTTTCCTTGGGCTGTTTCTTTATCTAAAATAAGTTATTGTGGATTTTGGTCTATGATGATATTTCTTGCAATACTCACTATAGGCTTTATCTATGAGTGGTGCAAAGGTGCATTAGAATGGGAGTAAGTTTATGACAGGTCAAATTCTATCTAATGATGATTGGGGTCGTTATAAGAAAGAAGGGTTTCTTGTCACTAAATTTGGTGATTTAATAGACTATATAATGAATTGGGCAAGATCTGGTTCATTGTGGCCAATGACATTTGGTCTTGCGTGTTGCGCAGTAGAGATGATGCACACTGCATCCAGTCGTTACGATCTTGATAGATATGGTATAATGTTTCGTGCAAGTCCAAGGCAAGCAGACGTTATGATTGTCGCCGGCACACTAACTAACAAAATGGCAGCGGCATTGCGTAAGGTTTATGACCAAATGGCAGATCCGAAGTACGTTGTATCCATGGGCAGCTGTGCAAATGGTGGTGGTTATTATCATTACTCCTACTCAGTAGTCCGTGGTTGCGATAGAATTGTACCGGTTGATGTGTATGTTCCTGGGTGCCCACCAACCGCTGAGGCGTTGCTATATGGAATGCTATGCCTACAAAATAAAATAAAGCGAACTCAGAATATACAACATGGATAAAACTGCAAAGCATATACAAAAAAAGACCAAATGTGAATGCACTCAGCAAGGTGATGGTACTATTGTAATGTATTCAGCTTTAGATGATATTGAAAATCACTTACTCTTTCTACGTGATGATGAAAAATGCAGATTTGAATTATTAGTTGATATTTTTGGAGTTGATTATCCAGATAGAGAAAAACGTTTTGAGCTCGTATATAACTTGCTCAGCATTGTGCATAACATCAGGGTACATATAAAGCTTCAGCTATACGAAAGTGATATGCCTCCAAGTGTAGCGAATGTATTCAGCACAGCTTCATGGTTTGAGCGCGAAGTGTTCGATATGTATGGAATAGAATTCTCTGATCACCCCGATTTGCGTAGGATCCTAACGGATTATGGATTCAAAGGCTATCCAATGTTGAAAGATTTTCCTCTCACTGGCTATGAGGAAGTTAGGTATGATATAGAAGCAAAAAAGGTTGTGTATAATCCTATAGACTTGCCGCAGGATTTTCGGATGTTTGACAGTTTATCCCCTTGGGAAGGTAAAGCTACAAAAGTAAATATAAAGGAGTAGAAAATGGCAGTACAAAGAAAAAAAATATCTTTGATTGGTGCAGGAAATATCGGTGGAACTCTCGCCCATATGGTTGCGCTCAGAGAGCTTGGCGACGTTGTTTTATTTGATATCAGTGATGGAATACCGCAAGGTAAAGCACTTGACATTGCAGAGTCATCCCCTATTGACAGGTTCAATACTAGCATCACCGGCACAAATAGGTACGAAGATATAAAAAACTCCGATGCAATTATAATAACCGCTGGTATTGCGAGAAAACCAGGAATGAGCAGGGACGATCTCCTCAAAACTAATGCCGAAGTAATGAAGGAGGTTGGTGAAAACATTAAAAAATATTCTCCAAACGCGTTTGTAATAGTGGTTACCAATCCTTTGGACGCCATGGTTTCAGTGGTGCACAAATTTTCAGGCCTTCCAACTAACATGATTGTTGGAATGGCAGGAGTGCTTGATTCTTCTCGTTTTCGCTATTTTCTTGCAAGTGAATTAAATATCTCAATTGAAGATATATCTGCTTTCGTGCTTGGAGGACATGGTGACACTATGGTACCACTCATTCACTGTGCTTCCATTGCTGGCATTCCTCTTACCCAAATCATTGATATGGGTCTTATCACACAGGAAAAAGTTGATGAAATAGTCAAGCGTACTCGTAATGGTGGGAAAGAGATAGTTGATTTACTGAAGTCTGGGTCTGCATACTACGCTCCTGCCTCTTCAGCCATATGTATGCTAGAATCATATTTAAAAGATAAAAGGCGCATATTACCGTGTGCTGCTTACCTTAGTGGTGAATATGGCGTGAAAGACCTATTCATTGGCGTTCCTGTAATTATTGGAAAAAACGGAATTGAAAAGGTCTTAGAAGTTAAAATGGAAGGTAGTGAACAAGAGATGTTCGACCAATCTGTGAAAACAGTGAAAGATTTAGTGAAGTCTTTAGGTTTATAAGTAAATTAATATTTTATAGGATTTTTTTATAACTTGAGTTTCGCAAACAGCCTAAAAAAGTTGCTTGTGGTTACCTCTGCTACTTTATCGGGTGATTCATCCCATAATTTCGCCAGGCAATCCACAACATATTTTACCATTGCCGGCTCATTTTTTTTTCCTCTGTAAGGTTCAGGCGACAGATACGGTGCATCAGTTTCAACTAAAACACGCTCACGTAGTACATCCTGCGCAATTCCTCTCAGTAAGCTAGCATTTTTAAAAGTAATAATTCCAGAAAATGAAATATACAATCCCAAATCTATAGATTGATAAGCAAGCTCTTTCGAAGAAGCAAAGCAGTGCATCACTCCACTAAAAGTGCCATTCTTCATTTCTGACTTTAACATATCAATCATTTCATCATCAGCATTTCTAGTGTGAATGACTAAAGGTAACCCAGTTATTCTTGCCGCTTCTATGTGCAATGCAAAACTTTTTCTCTGATTGCTTTTGTTATTAGATTTATAAAAATCTAATCCGGTTTCGCCGATACTAATTACCTTTTGATTCTTGGTAAATTCAACTAGTTCGTCAACACGTATAAATTCGCCGTTCTCTATAGTAGCATCAAGCGGATGTACACCAACAGAGGAGTAAACATAATTATAAGATGAAGAAATTTTTAACAATTTAGGGACATCATCAATGCTTACGCATATGTTATGTAAAACTTTTACATCATCTTGCTCTGCCCTTGAAACTACTTTTGGTATTTCATCATCAGAAAAATAAATCAAATGGCAATGAGAATCTACTATCACGAACTTATTATAATTTTCACTCAATAATAGAGGCTTTTATTTGAGAAGAAAACTCTTCTATCACTGTTTTATAAACTTCCTTTTTAAATGGTATAGCACTGGCTACTAAATCATCTACACTTTGCCAACACCACTCTTTGAACTCTGGGTGATCAGTATAGTTAATATTAATATCCTTATCCTCTCCATAAAATTTCATTAAAAACCACCTTTGCTTTTGGCCAGAATAGCTCCCATTCCAGCAAGTTGGTATAAATTCCTCAGGTAAGTTGTAGTATATCCAATCCTTATTTTTAGCTACAATCTTTGCTTTATCAGTGCCAACTTCCTCTAGCAACTCACGTAGCGCTGCATGTTCCGGCTTTTCACCATCATCAACCCCTCCTTGCGGCATTTGCCAGTAAAAGTCACTATCAAAGCGTTTTCCAACAAAAACGTGCCCTTGTTTGTTAAATAGCATTATGCCAACACAAGGACGATACTTATCTTTCTGCTCAACCACGAGTACGCTTTGTTAAATTATTTACAGAAGTTTTAACTAACTTTTCTCCATTATTCATCCTTTTAACAATTCTTTCTGCAACTTCCTTTGCACTCAAGTTCGAATTGTCAATTTCAAGTGAACCTTCAGGTACAAATAACCTTTTTTCTCTAGTCCTTTTTATGGCAAAATCCGAATCAGTAATTTTACCTTCCTGGTACCTCTCCTTTGATTCAACACGCTTTATTAGCTCTTCATTATTGCAATGTAATACTACAGGAAGAATTTCTACACCCATTTTTTTACCTAAATTCACCATTGAGCTGTATACTCTTTGGTCGTAGGAATCACCATCTATCAACTCATTTGTAAATATATAATGCTTTGATTTTATATGATATTCTCCCAGTACCGCTAGCATATTTTCTCTAACCGCAAAAATTTTTTTCCATAGGTCATCGGGAACTTCAGCATTTGGTAATTTAACCACGTTAAATATGACATTGTTGAATAGATTATTACTTACTATCACTGCATCAATGATCTCACTCAGTTTTCGTGCAATAGTAAACTTACCACTACCTGGAAAGCCGATTAAGTAAACAAGAGTTTTGCTCATAATAAGTACACTATTATAAAACTATCCTTAAGTTATATATAAAAGGATATGTATTGTATATACTGTTGCATCAAAAGCATGAACAATTTGGTCCTAGTAATATCAAAAATAGTTCATGTTTAGAAATTTTAAGTATATAATTATAAACAAATTATATAATTTAAGATGATGGCTGGTGTATCTGGTGATACAGAATTAATAAAAAACATTGTAAGTATCATAGATCAAAACAAAGGTCATGATATAGTCACTTTAGACGTGCAGAATAAAACCGTTATTGCAAAACATATGATTATTGCATCCGGTGATTCGAGCCGTCACGTGAAAGCATTGGCTGAGCATGTAATAAAAAGTCTCAAGCCACATGATAAAGCAGACGTAGAAGGTATGGATGAAGGCAATTGGGTAATTGTGAATTTTCAAGGCATAATGGTTCACATATTCAGACCGGAAGTAAGGGAGTATTATAAAATAGAAGAACTGTGGAATTAACTTTCTTTCATTTGTAAGACTCATAGATTAAAATCACTTTAATTGACAAAAGCAAACCATGAAACATAAATCCGAGTTTTTAAATTTTATCCAAGAAAGGGGATACCTATATCAGTGTACAGACGCTGAGGGGTTAGACCAACTATTATCGCAAAATAATCATATAATTGCATACATCGGGTTTGATTGCACAGCACCAAGCCTACATATTGGTAGTTTAATTCAAATTATGATGCTCCGCCATCTGCAAAGATTTGGTTACAAGCCGATAGTTTTGCTTGGGGGCGGAACAACAAAAATTGGCGATCCATCCGGCAAAGATAAAGCAAGGAGTGTCTTGCCTATGGAAGATCTCAACCAAAACATATCTGGCATAAAAAAAACACTCGAGAAAATGGTATCTTTCAACGATGGAAAGACTGGTGCAATTGTAGTAAATAACGCAGATTGGCTAGATAGTATAAAATATATAGATTTTTTACGCGACGTAGGAGCGCATTTTTCTGTAAACCGTATGCTAAGTTTCGACAGTGTAAAAATTAGGCTAGATAGGGAGCAAAACCTAAGCTTTCTTGAGTTTAACTACATGCTGTTGCAAGCTTATGATTTTGTTGAGTTAAATAAAAAGCATGGCTGTCGTCTGCAGATTGGAGGGTCAGACCAGTGGGGAAATATAGTAAACGGAATTGAACTTGGCAAAAAGTTGAATTTACCTGAATTATTTGGTCTTACCACGCCTCTTTTATTAAATGCGCAAGGAAAAAAGATGGGCAAAACTGAAAATGGAGCTATATGGCTCGATGGCAGTATGCTAAAGCCCTATGACTACTGGCAATATTTTCGCAATGTTGATGATCAAGATGTTGGGCGTTTCTTGAGACTTTTTACCGATTTGCCAATTGATGAGATTAAAAAACTAGAGTCTCTAAGGGATCAAGAAATAAATGAAGCGAAAAAAGTTTTGGCAACAGAAGTAACAAAAATATGTCATGGTGATAAAGAAGCAGAAATTGCACAATCTGCTGCAGTTTTAGCTTTTGAGAATGAAGATAGTTCATTACTTCCTGATTATGTCATAACAAAAGAGCAAGTTGCAAATGGCATACCCTTAGCAGACCTACTACACAACACCGGTCTTGAACCTTCAAAAGGTGCTGCAAAGCGTCTAATACAGGGCAATGGATGTAAAGTTAACGATAATACTATAAGCGATGTTAACTATATAATAAATTTCGAGAGCTTTAAAGGCCAGCCATTCATAAAGCTATCTGCAGGAAAGAAACGCCATATAAAAGTTGTAGTGGGTTAAGCTTTGAAGTAATACTAATTTTTGTTATTGAAAAGGCAAATAAACACATCATAAATTCGCTTAAACATCCAGTTATAGGCAAAGAGCGCTCTTTTCAATTTGTCTTACTACCATTGATATTTGGCACTATAGCTAACCCAAAAAAGGTTTCCTCAAAGAGCGAAAGAAGGTATAACTAAGGGATTAGCTAGGATAAAGGTAGAAGAATGGCAAGACCATATAGTGAGGATCTCAGAGAACGCG
>Ga0209755_10009160_pt1 | contig 10484 bp, 3 predicted proteins | sample TergutCo191P1_FD_187301 | JGI IMG/M metagenome (GOLD analysis project Ga0209755, IMG submission 187301) | Cornitermes sp. P1 segment gut microbial communities from Petit-Saut dam, French Guiana - Co191P1 (SPAdes) (version 2) | ecosystem: Host-associated > Arthropoda: Insects > Digestive system >...
CACTTTCTGAGACCCCTTTCCCCATCTCTTCACTCCAATGGGAAAGACAAGAGTTGCCTTATATTTGGAGCTGTCTTATATTCAGGCTTGTGCAGTGCAGCACCCAGAATTACGGAAGCATAAAAATCTGCCAAACTTAATTTGGTTCCAAATCACTTAAAAGACTAGAACCAGAAAGATCATTACAGCTTTTATTTCCTGGAAACACATTCACAATAATTATCACAGTGTCTGTAAACTATCTTGTAGAACAGACCTTACAACAAACAGCTTCTTCACTTGCCTACAGAAATGCAACTGACATAAAATCTAAAGATTAACATTCATTTACCCAGTCTTAACAGTTTACAATGTGGTTTCCTGAATACAATGTAAAACTATAAGCTAATTAAATCATAGGTGCATAAAGGGGAACAGCCAAGGAACACTGAATACAGCGCTACATAACCCCACAACCACTACAAATACCTAAACATTAAACTACATCTTAAATGTAAAGTGATCCCATTACAGGTCCCGTGTGGCCCAGAGGGTGGGTAGAGGTATAGCTCTACTCTTCCATGACCGGGGTACTAGAACGGGGGTGAGTGGTCAGCAGCACGTCCCGGCCGCACTTTACCCCCGGGAAAGACCCGGTTTACAGGCAGCTGGGTGGGCCCCAGGGCCGGTCTGGACAGGTGCGGAAAATCTCGTCCCCACCAGGATTCGATCCCGGACCGTCCATCCCATAGTCAGTCGCTATACCGACTGAGCTACCCGGCCCACATTAAATTACCTCATAGTATCATAAAATCTAATGAAATGACAGTGACACAGAAGCATGTAGTTCCTCTGCTCATATCTCCAAGGTTGTATTGTTTGTCCCACAACATGGTTGTCACTTAGAAACATTAATTCACAAAAATACAAAAAATGACAGTGACATGCACACTTACATAGACTGAAGAAAACTGCACACATCAAATGCCTCACAAATGGACAATAAAACTGTTAATGTTATGACTTACTTAATGCAATCAAGGAAAAGCTGGCTCTATATGGCATACAAAAACCTTACTTTTGACTCAGTGTGTGCTGTTCACCACACAATATGGAGTTGTCAGTCTAAATACAATACAGCATTTTCAATCTGTAAGTTACAAGCGTGTAGGTTGGAAATTCTGCCCTAACGTTCACACTACAAATTTCACATTAACGTCAGTAGTGCTGGAACAACACACAAGTCCTATATGCTAAGTAGCAAATTAATCTAAGGTGCACAGTAGCACAAACATGTACCCAGTGGTGTCATTCAATAACATAATCTCAGTGATGTCTCTTCTATTATGTTCCTAAGCATGGCAACTCTCACAGAATGTTCCAGAAGATGCAGGCTTTCTACACAGTAAAGCTGTCATGTCTGTGGGAACCCTTCTTTATGAATACAGAGCTTCAAATTAATTGTATATTTCTGCTTAATTCTATATCTTTATCATTGCTGCATCTATAACACTAGTCATTACAATTATAATTGTTCATCACCTGCTGGCTACACCATTAGGTACATACAATCAGTAACAGTTGTCTTAAGCCATATATTTGACTGCTACTAGACAGTCAGCTAAATCTAACAAAGTATACAACAGTATACTGTGTGAAAAGCAAGCATGTCTACATCATGTAATGCAATGGATCAGCCAATGATGAGTAGGACCTCTCTTTAGCTTCAGGAGAACACAGCCAGTAGCAACAATTTTCATTCTCTCCCCTTTGAGCGGTGAACAATGGAAGGTGATGTATCACCATTTTTTTTACTGTCATTTAAAACTAATAAATACAAAAATGTATTTGTATGCATTTAAAATGTTCATTCTTACAGCAGATATCTACATAGGAAAATTTATATAATAAACTCAACATTTCAAATAGGTCCAGTCACGAGCAAAAACTGTCAGTATTTGGGAGTACCACCAAGTAAGATCTACAAGATGTAGTATGAAGGTCAGACTCTTGCAAGATGTGATACTGCCAGTGGACGAGTAGTTCCACCCATTTTGAAGGTTCATAGTGCGTAAGTAACATTAGGAACTACCCATCCAATGACACAGCATCACTTCCAAAAAACTCCAATCTTCAGCAACATTGCCGTAAGAAATGGTATGTGAACATCTAAACTGCCAGAGTGTGGCAAACAAACGGTTCAGCAAACCAACCACATAACAAATAACAAGTGCTAAACAACTCTCTTTGTACAAGTGCAAGTCCATTTGTCATACAGCAGGCAAGAAACAGCTGAAAATAACTTAATTTGAAAAAATCATATTCTGAAGAAATGAACTAGAGCACAAAAACTGCTACCAAACAATAAACAAAGAAAGGAAAAGGAGCTCTCTGTTTGATGCATGATAAACTGGCGAGCGACTACGTGGGTCAGGTAGGTAGAGAGTAAGCATCCTATGTACGGCATGACAGAAAAAAGGTAATTTGCAAAAGATGTGGTCAGAGTGCACTTACCTATAAGAGACGACAGATGCTGCTGCAGAAGATTAAGGGTTAGAGCTCACATTTAATAATGATTCATGTCTTGCCTCTTTAATGCCCTACACTTATCCATCCTTCCAAATCAAATACAATCTTTATAAAGAAACCACAAGAATTAAGACTTGCAAATTAAGCTCTAGCGAAATGATTAATCCAGACTCTTAAAATGTATTTAAAAAAAGAACAGAACATCACACAATGATCTACAACAGAATAAAATTAGTGATTAACACAATTCTTTTACTCCATCCATCATTCCAGATCTTTAAATTCACTACATTTCTGAAACTGTTTTTTTTTTTAAACAAGTGATCAAAAATAATCTATTCTGTCAGGTCCAATGGAAAAGCTATTCTCAGATTATGGATCATAAGCTGCACACATGACTACTTAGCTTGACATTAGCATTGGGTACTTAAGAAACAACAGACAGAGGCACATTTTGGCAGTTTCACTTTCAGTCTCAGTGTATGATTATTCATGGCATTCCTCAGTCTTTTAATGTAGGCCTAAATACTGGGTTAGTACACAGCAGCACACTGTAAGTGCTTCAACCCCATCCCTCACAGTTCATTTTACAAATCATTCTCGCCTCTAATTCATTGTTATATAACCTACACAATTTATATCTTATCACTAAATAACACAAGAAAGCATAAATTACAAAATTTATGAACACAGACACAGGTCTTGTCTTTGTTCTAATAATAATGTTTTCTTCTGAGTAGTGAAATAGCTACAGAATTAGCAATTAACTCTTTACATAATTTTACATGTTCCCTACATAGAAAAATCTAGGAATGAGGACCAACAAACATGCTCCATTCCAATTATCCTCTTGTACTGGGGCCTGAGCATTCTACAAACACAGAAACTTCAAGGTCCAATGCAGTAATTGTATGCAAACAGATACTGAAGAAAACAGTATCTAGTAAAAACCAGTTCAAGGTACATCAAGATGGTGCAAGATGGTGTTTCAGCATTTGGATAAATGTGCAAATAGCATCAAATAGAAAATTAAAAAAAAAAAAAAAGCAATGTTTAGAAACAGGACATGAAACAAAAATTTGTGTACTTAAGTTTCATTAGACTATTCATAACCTGCAAAATCTGATATTCACAATAAAAAATCTGTTGTCTAAATGACCAACGTGATATCCAGCACACAAATCTCCTGCAGCAGCAGTGCCTAAGGATCAGTACATGACAACCATCATCGATTACACTTCCCTTCTCTGGCATAACTATGTCACCAAGAAGTCATATCTTTTGTACATCCATCAGCCACTGAACTCTGCTAACCAAGTCTAGCCTATGAGTCTCAAATCTGCCTGAAAGAACTAACCACACTTACGCTGATGATCATGACTACCACTTCGCGAACCACGACCATATACTATCTGCGGGACTTTAAGGTACTGTTTCTTTGAATCAGCACAGTGTTGCTGCAGTTGTTGGTGTGGTGGTGGTGGTTGCTGTGGCTGTCTGCAGGTCGGTAACAGACGCCCTGAGCCCAAGACATTGGTTTGGGGGACCGGTATAGTGATGGTGGTATAGTCTGAAGTATCACCTGTACCAACATGAGAATAATGGGGGGAAAAAAACTCTGGACTTGGAAATCACTCTTCATGATTTCTTGTGTTTAAAGGCACTTTCCTTCAGTTGGATGGTCAAAGAGAAGATTGTCTATGATGCATACATGTTTAAGTAAAATGACCAAATTGCAAGAACATTATCCTTTGAATGGACTGCAGCAGGACTTGTTGTAAGTTAAAACATTAAATATAATGAAATTCAAGGCACAGAAAGAAAACTTCTCTCATTACAAATCTCTGAGGTTAAAAAAAAAAACAAAGAGAAAATTCTCCTACTGTGTGACTTATGAGTATTATATAAGATGATGTCACTCTACATGAAGCAATACTAGATGTTGCTAACTGGCATTTTGGTGACATGATATTCTAGGTGGAAAATTAGTTAAGGAGGTATGCTTCACCAAAATGCTACAAGGATTTCCCCCATCTTAAAAACCATTAAAATCAGTTAACTGAGATTAAATTCTTGAACTAAAAACATACAAGAAAGTGAGGTTAAGAAGGAAAGGCAAACACCTGTAAGATACAATTGAAGGGACTGTACCATTTACTGATAGCAAACACACAAGAAGAAAATTATTATTACATAGTGTTCAAACCAAACACACCAGAATCATTGCTACCAATTTAACAAAACTTGCCAACGAAAAGTTCCATGATGCACAATGGGATAGATAAGTATGCTTCACATGGTGAAGTGTCAATGTTCAATACATGAAAATTAACTGCAGAGATGATACCCTTAAGTTGCCAGTGATCGCGCTGCTACCAGATTCCAAGGTGACCTCCAATTCAAGTTTCTTATATTATCACTGAATACAATCTAAACTTGTATTTTAACTTCTCTCTTTATTATAATAACCATCTTCTCAATCATCATCATCAATTATATATCTTACAACATTTCTGTTACTATTTCTACCAAGGTTTACAGTAATGTATAATGCAGCCACTCCACAAAATTACTTTGTAGGTACTTCTGAGACCAGCAACATTAGTCAAGATAGTGTAAGTAGAAATGGATTTTCCCATAAATGCAATCTTCAAATGGAAAGGATGGTTATCAGGATCATCATCTCCAATGTCCAACAATACATGTGGCAATGACCTAGTCCCTGAAGATGACTTGAAGAAATCAGACAGTAAAGTCTGCCGAGACAAACCTACTACTACTACTACTTCTCCTTCTTCTTCTCCTCCTCCTTCTCCTCCTCCTCCCCTTCTTCTCCTTCTCCTCCTCCTTCTTCTCCTCCACCTTCTCCTCCTCCTTCTCCTTCTTCTTCTCTTTCTCCTCCTCCTCCTCCTTCTTCTCCCTCTTCTGCTTCTCCTTCTTCTTCTTCTCCTTCCCCTCCTCCTCCTCCTCCTCCTTCTTCTTCTCCTCCTCACAACAAGCAGACAGCCACATAATTCCCTGCCTAGTTGTTGCTACTCTCTGTTTGTTCAAACCAATGTCCTCAAACACCTTGATGCCACCTCCAACCAGCACAAGCCCCTCAGTCAAATTCAAATCCATTGTGGACCTCTCCTTATGATTGGGTTCAGGTTCCATAACTACCTCAGCTTCTTCAAGGGTGCTGTTCTTTCAAGTTGAGCCACGTGACATCCTGATCATGGTAGTTCGGCAACCACAAAACATCTTCAGCATCATATATACATATATATATATATTTGCGCACTTGGTGTATGTATTTGGTATGGGGGGAAGTGGCATATGTGGGGAATAACGTAAGTTGGGGAATGACTGTACAGCATAATTGCAGGTCTTACATTCATTCTTCAGACAATTATTCACAGTCATTTGTATTTTATTCACGCAATCTCCACTACATATAAGATACATGTATCAAGTTGGAAATCAGATAAAAATTAAGTTTGTGGAATATCCCTCTCTGCATTAGTCAGTGAACCACAGTATCACACTGAAAATAGGATAAAGAAGATGTTTATTTATGATCACTTAGGCTTAGCTCCTGTGGCAAGAAATGGTTACTTAAAAAAACAATTTTCATGCTAAAAGCATTTAAATTTAATGTTTTTTAAAGACCCACAAAACCCTACAATACAACAACAAGACCAAGCAGAGTGTCACCTTGCAAACTGGAGGAGTGTATCCAAGTCATGTTCAGCAATCCAGGCAGCAGAACAACTTAAGGAAGCACTTACCAATAGTAGACCTGGTCTTGTCCAGTTCAGCCAATATTCGGTTGTCTTGCTCAATCTTTGCCATGATACGATCAATCTCACTGGAGTTTTGGACACCCACAGTTGATATACCCGTGGATGTTCCAACAGGAGACCCAGTCCTCCCGTGTTGCATCTGCGACTGTGCGTGGCTGCTACTCTTGCTACTCTGTGTGTACATCTCTGTCCCAGTTCCAGTGTTACTGGCAGCTACAGTAGGTTCCACGGTGCAGGTGTTTGGTAAAAGTGGGAGAGAGTTTGGTGGTTGATTTGGAGCAGCAGTAGTATTGGGTACAGAGGATGATGAAAATGGGCCACCACGGATAGAAGAATTAACAGTTGGCGGATTAGAAGTAGAATTATTCACACCATAGTGGCTGTTTGACATTTGATAGATTGAAGTTAAATCTAAAATTGAAGGACTTTTCCAAAGACCAGGGTTTGAGCCAGGATGCGTGTAATAAGGTTGGTGCATGCAATAAGAAGGGGTGAATCCCCCTACAGAAGTTAGGCCAGGGGGAAATACAGATCTAGGAAAGGGCGAGAGAACGACTCCAGATGTACCGCAACCTAAAACAGTGTAACAAGGTGAACAGGAGGGACAGTGGAGGGGAACAGGAACATGGTAAATTAGCCTCTGTAAAGGAACTAAGAAAACAGCAAAAAACAGAAAACAAAGAAAAACAACAAACAGGCAACATATTTTGTGCAATACAAACAAATACATGCAAAGACGGAACAACTGAAGTGCGAACGGAACACAAACAAGCGTGCAAATGAAACAAATAGGGAAGGATGCGTTACAACAATAAGTAGGCAGCAAATTAACTTTTACGATCAAACTTGTTTCATGCAATGTACAGAACCAAAATAAGGTCATGCAGCAAGGATAAGAAGAAAGGTAAAGTCACCTTCAATCACATGTCAACAACTTGGCCAACACTTTTTTCTGCCATACCTTGAAACATCAATCAAAATACATGAACACACCCAAGCAACAACAAATGCAATACAGTTTTTTTTAGAATTAGTATAGTACTGTGTCAGGCTGTGTGTGTTTCATGAATGTATCAAGTTTTACAGTAGTTTATCTTTGTCAAACTAAATATCAAAACAAATATAAGACCATGAAATTGAAATAGATTCAATAATTTTTAAAATACAGTTTATGGATTATAATTCTACTTTCTGGGAAATTCTGCAAAAATCAAAAAAGTCAGTTTATTACTGAGATAAAACCCTTAATTTAGGTCCAAACATCAAATCTTCAAATAAGGAGGAGATCTTTGAATACAACCGTTACAGATCTACAAGAAAACAGCTGTGTAAGGCATGAAGAATGTAGTATACACATAAACATTATTTGAGTCCCGAGATACAGCCATACCAAAACTGCTCCAGTCAAAGTTGTAACTAATACCAACATGTCTAACTATACAAGAAATATGCAATTTTAATATGCCTTAGGAAACATGAAAATGGTGTTATATTTTTTTAAAAGCTAGTAAATACAACATATGAATCAATCCATACGAATGAGTATCAAAATTTATAATCACATCATGTTTCTTAGAAATAAGCACAGTTTAGCACACTCTGAAGAACAAATGCGCATGTAAACCCCTAAATGCATCAGTAGTGTCCCTAGAAATGTATACACAATCACTTGTTTCTTTAACACTGAAGCATAAGGACTTCAGTCCACAGTGTGAAACTGTCTTTAAAGTAACGAATACTTAAAATGTCCAACATTTGCATCAGTGTGTATTGACAACGTGCTTGTGAGCGTGTTACACGTCAAGAAGCCGTACAGGAACACTAAATCTCATGCCTCAGCTATGCAACTGATGTTGACTCTCTGGCAACCACATACTTATTTATGGTACCCCTCTTGCAGAAATCAAGTGACACTGAGACAGGGGATTTTGGTAGAAATTCTGCATTTTGTCTACATTCTACCAAACAAAAATTCATGGACCTCTTTGACCTCTGAAAGCAGGACCAACAATCTGTCCTGAAATGTTGATAAAAAGCTACCAACTGTCATTGTGAATCCCAGAAGAGTGAAGACCTAACTGCCTCTGTACTTCTTTCATTGTCTCAATTTATAAATAACACTTATAAACCCACTTACTATGCGTACTTTCACACTTCCACCATGAAGCAGATGAGATGAGCATTTTTCTGGGTAATTGCACAGTGAGTAGTGGTAATTCCTTACCAATGTTTTGGGACCGAAAGGATGTCCTTACACATTGGTAAAGACTGGATTCTTGACCCTTCCAGATGGGACTGATAGGCTGTCCTCAAATGTTGGTAAGGAATTACCACTACTCGCCACGTAATAACCCAGAAGAATGGTCTCATAAACAACTTAAATGTTCAAACATAAAACAAAATTCCTACCACTTTCTCTATCAAAAGAATACCATGTGGCTGGATGAAACAATATCAAAAAGGTCACTAATACCAACTCCAACACTGTAAACACCTGGGTTGCGACATGTATTTCCATAAGTGGTTACAATCATTTCAGACATATGCTGGCTCCAACTTCAGTATGAAGTCTACCCTGAACACGGAGGTAGCAGGTTCCTTCTAAACATTCTGACCACCACCTACATGACACATGATGCCACATCAGAATGTAAATTCTCACCACCACACAAACCTTGCAAATAACATTAACGACATTCAGCTAAGTGCTAAAGGCATATACATTTTTTGGAACACTACACGATTTTATTGGTTAATTTCTGTCTGCTCTGTGTATGTGTGAATATGCAACAATTTTGACAATGAATTTTATAATTTAGTATTTCTGTATTCTATGGTCAATGTTACATATCAAAGTAATGTAAAATTCATTACTCTAATGTTTTTTATTATATTTGTTAAGCCATCTCCAGATGTCAGATTATGAGACATCACACTTATTCTCCTGTCATGAACAGTTTAAATCATACATATTTCAGTATTAATAAGCATAACAATACTCATATCACAACCAGGACATCAGACACACACACACAAAAATACAAGCTAAATTTCAACACAGTGTATTTCAGTGCATTACATGATTATAATAAAGACTTCTGTATTACGAAAGAAAGCAGAATATATTTAAACATTTTCTGCCACAGCTTAACAGTAATTGCAGCAGATATGATTTCTTGCCAAAGTAAAAATGGTCAAGCTTGAGAAGGAAGCAGTCTGGACACATTTCAGGTTTCAACTCAATACTGATTTAAGAAAACTGGTATTTTAAGGTATCTGCATTCCACTTTGGGATTCTGTTGCTATGTATTCATTCCTGGCATTGCCATACGAAGCTCACTCTCAGGTGCTGAAAGTTTCTTGTAGGAAATAAAGATAATTATAAAAGTCTCCTGTGCAAGACATGTAATGAATTTCTAGCATAATTACATCCAATTTTTCGTCAGTCAGGAATCAGAAGTCCACTTCATATTATTTTCCTGCAATGGCAAAATTGATGCTAAAATTGAAATAAAATTTAATATGTGGTGCACAAATTTTCTGGAAATCCAGGAGCCACCTCAAAATTCTAAGGACCACAACGATGACATGAACCAAGTTCCATACTGAGGACCTACAAATAATAGGAGCCACTGTGCAAACTACAGTTGCCACGGCGACTTGGCAACCAAGACTTGTGAACTCCTCGTAATATGCATTATAAATGTGTTGTTCACAGGCATTTGTATCAAGTTAAGATCATTCAAAATGCCAATGCTAAGGTATAAAGCAAAGCACTCATACAAAGACTGTGCGCAGTCTGCAATCTGGTAAAAACCCCACCCTTCTGATCTGATTTTCCAAATGCTATCCTAGCATTCATTTGGGGGAGGTGAGAAACCCTACAAAATCATCGAACAGGATAACCAAATCCATACAGAATTCAAATTTGTTATCTCCCAAATATGTGTCAAATGAAGACTATATGGAACTCTCATAACAAGTGACAGCATTGTTCTGAATAAACTGTCCTCTCAAACACATATACATTTCTTTTTAATTTGCGATACTACATTCGATTTACTGGTTTCACACTCATCTGCTCCGAAACAAAGATTCACACCTTTTGAAGCTTGTAATTCAGAGAAACGTTTACTTAGATATATATATATTAAATTAATGCTAAAATTTCAAGAAATAAACAACTGTAAT
>Ga0209755_10009161_pt1 | contig 10484 bp, 9 predicted proteins | sample TergutCo191P1_FD_187301 | JGI IMG/M metagenome (GOLD analysis project Ga0209755, IMG submission 187301) | Cornitermes sp. P1 segment gut microbial communities from Petit-Saut dam, French Guiana - Co191P1 (SPAdes) (version 2) | ecosystem: Host-associated > Arthropoda: Insects > Digestive system >...
CGATCTTGGATTCGCAGGGGCTTGACGCGTACATTATCCCAAGCGGCGACGCCCACGGCAGCGGGTACACCGCCCCTTACTGGCAGTCACGCGCTTGGTTCTCCGGATTCACAGGCTCGTCAGGGCTTGTTGTCGTAACAAAGGACAAGGCGGGGCTTTGGACGGACGGACGGTATTTTATCCAAGCGGCGCGTGAACTTGAGGGTTCGGGGATAGACTTGTTTAAAAGCGAAGAACCGGGCGTGCCCAAGTATGAGCAATTTCTAGCGGATAATTTGCCGAAATACGGCGAAGTCGGTTTTGACGGACGCGTAATAACCTGTTCGAATTTTGACAAATTAAAAAGCGCCCTTGAAGAAAAGAGCGCGCTGTACTCATATTATGAGGACCTTGTGGGGGTTCTGTGGAAAGACCGCCCGCTTATGCCGACGGAAAAGGCCTTTGAACACGAGCCGAAATTTGCCGGGAAACCGTCGTCGGGAAAACTGGCGGATGTCCGCGAGGTTATGAAGGAAAAAGGGCTCTCCGCGATTTTGGTGGTGGGTTTGGATGATGTGGCGTGGTTGTTAAATATTCGCGGGCACGATATTCCCGGTACGCCTGTTGTGTATTCCTATGCCCTTGTCACGGAAACGGAAGCGCATGTTTTTATAAGCTTATCCAAGGTTTTAGAAATTTCCTCCAAACTTTCATCCCAGGGTTTTACCCTGCACGAATATGACAGCATAGATAATTTTCTGAAAACGTTCAAAACAAACAAATTGTTTTATAACCCGGAGCGGACAAATGTGCTTGTGGCGCAGTCCATCCCCGCTTCGGTTACAAAGGTCACGGCACCCGAAAACGACATAATCCTCAATATGAAAGCCGTCAAATCGGAAACGGAACTGTCCAATATAAAGAACGCGTATATAAAAGAAGGGGCTGTACTGGTCAAGGCGCTTAAATGGATTGACGAGCAGTTGGCCTCGGGCGCGGCTTCCTTAAAAGAAGGGGATGTTGCGGACAAAGTAACCGCACTGCGTGGGGAGCAAGCCGACTATCTTTTTGACAGCTTCACCACCATTGCCGCATACGGTCCCAACGCCGCCCAAGCCCATTATCGTCAGGAGGGCGCGGGGGCGGACATAAAACCGGAAGGGTTTTTCCTACTGGACACAGGTGGGCAGTACCTTGACGGCACAACGGACACCACCCGCACAATCGCTGCGGGTCCTCTTTCGGACGAAATGAAGCGCGACTTCACCCTTGTGCTGAAAGGGCATATCGCCCTTGCGCAAGCTGTTTTTCTAAGCGGGACAATGGGGATTCAGCTTGATGTCCTCGCGCGCCTGCCCCTGTGGGAATCGGGACAGAATTACCGCCACGGAACAGGCCACGGTATCGGATATTGTCTGAGTGTTCACGAAGGGCCGCACAGCGTTTCCCAACATCCGATAGCAAAAGCGCTGAAAATCGGCATGATTTTGTCAAACGAGCCGGGAATATACAAAGAAGGGCGTTTCGGCATACGCACCGAAAACACCCTTCTTGTAGCGGAAAAAATGAAAACCGACGACGGAATTTTTCTTGAATTCGAAAACCTGACATACTGCCCTATAGACACAAGGGCGATTGACGCCGCGCTGTTGACGGATACGGAGCGGGACTGGGTTAACGCGTACCATGAAAAAGTGTACGAAACCTTGAGCGCGCGATTATCCGACGATGAGCGGGAATGGCTGAAAAACGCCGTTAAACCTATATAATGGGGCAAAGCGCTTAATGCGCCGCAAACAACCTGCGCATATGCCTTTCCGAAAAACCGTATTTTACCGCGAGTTTTGCGTAATTGTTTCCCTTAAACTCCTTCCTTGCCTCCGCTTCCAAGCATTTCATGAAAATTGACCTTTTGCTTGGGACATACACGGTAAGCCCGCCCATCATCTCGGCTATCGCCATAACCGCGTCAAAGCCGTCCAGGTGGATGATTGAGTCATAGGGTTTCAAGATTTCCCCTTGGTTTTTCATCACGATTTCCTTTAATAAATCATTGTTCATTGTTTTACCTCCAATCAATGGTCAAAGGCAGGCGACAACAGGTCGCCCGCCTTTTGTATTTTGCAAAAACGTTTTCGACATTTACATATTACACATTTCGAAAAATAATGTCAATATTATTTTTCGCAAAACTTCAATTGTTTCAAGTTGTTGACAAAGAGCATGAAATGTGGCAGAGTAGTCCAAATTATTTTGTCCGTGCGGAAAATGTCGCTAGTAGAATAAGGTGAAATAATATGTGGAAAACGATAGTAAGGCGACTGTTGATATTAATACCGCAAGCTTTTGTTCTCAGCTTAATTATTTTTGCCATCGCGCAAATAATGCCGGGGGACGCGCTGCGCGGGATGGTTGACCCCGCGACGACCACCGCTGCCGACCTTGAGGAACTGAGGCGCCAGCATGGTTTGTTAGACCCGTGGTATGTTCAGTATGCGCGGTGGATGAGGGGAATTTTCCTTGACGGCGACTTTGGGCAAAGCATAAGGCACGGTCGCCCCGTTACCGCCGTTATTGCGGACCGCATGATGAACACGGTGCGCCTGTCTTTATTGACAACACTTTTTACTTATATAATAGCGCTCCCCCTCGGCATTATCGCGGCGCGAAGGCAGGGTACCATGGTGGATAAAAGCATAATGCTGTACACCTTTGTCGCCCTTTCCATGCCTACCGTCGTGCTTGCCCTTGTCAATTTGCTTATCTTCGGGTTTAACCTGGGGTGGTTCCCCGTCCTTGGAAGCGTGAATGTACACGCGGACGCGGCGGGCGGGCTTACCGCGTTCATAAGCCGTATGCACCACCTGATTCTACCGGCAATCACCCTGGCCCTAATCAGCACAATGGGCATAATATACTTCCTGCGAAGCGAAATAATCGACCATGAAACATCGGACTTTGTAACGACGGCAAGAAGCAAGGGCGTACCACGCAACAAAGTTTACACGAGGCATATCCTGCGCAACGCGGTTTTGCCCATTGCGGGCGGCGCCGGGTTTGTCATAGCCGGTTTGTTCTCAGGGTCATTCTTTATTGAAACGGTCTTTGCGTACCCGGGCATGGGTGAGTTGTTCCTTACGTCCATCATGACAAGGGATTTCCCCGTCGCCAATATCCTGATTATGTTTTACGCGGTGATAGGTGTTGTTTCAGTGCTTATTACAGACATTGTGATTACTGTAATTGACCCGCGCATTCGTATTAAATAGGAGCAGGAAAAATGAACGCTACCAGTGCTTGGAAAATAATGTGGAACGAGATACGCCACGATAAGCTTGCGATAATCGGGCTTGTCCTGTTTGTGCTAATCGTAACCGTCGTTTACATTTGGGCGGCGACGATAGACTTTGAAGCGGCAATGCGCATCGACATCCGCGCCCGCGACCTTCCGCCTTCCGCCACAAATATAATGGGAACAGACCCCGGCGGGCGTGACATGCTGTTGCAGCTTATACTAAGCGCCCGAAACTCGTTTAACATAGCCTTTATCGTTACAATCGGCGGCGCTTTAATTGGGATACTTTACGGGCTGTTTTCCGGTTTTTATGCCGGGCATGTTGACAATGCCCTGATGCGTGTACTGGACTTTTTTGGAATGATTCCCGGCATAGCGATGGTAATTGTTATCGTCTCCACAAGACCAAACTACACGCCCACGTTTTTCGCGATGGTACTGGTTTTCTTGTTCGCATGGCAAGGCACCGCGCGGCTTATACGCGCAATGGCGCTGAGGCAGGGGAACATGGAGTACGTCGCGGCTTCAAAAACCTTGGGCACGCGGAATACGGTAATTATTTTCCGTGAGGTTGTACCAAACCTGATTTCAATAATCACAAGCAATTTCACCATTAATCTTGCGGCAAACATGGGGGTGGAAACCGGGCTTACTTTCCTTGGTTTCGGGCTTCCCTTCGACACGCCAAGCCTTGGCAGACTGGTGGCATACGCCAGAGTTCCCGCGGCTATGTTAAACCGCTCTTGGCAGTGGCTTCCTGCGGCATTACTCATCATTGTAATGATGTTATGCATAAACTTTGTCGGACAAGCGCTGAATCGCGCTGCCGACGCTAAAAAAAGAAGAGTATAGGAGGAAGGTTTTATGAAAAAGGCAATTTTATGCGCGTTTATTCTTGTGTTAATGGCATTTGCCTTCACAGGATGCGCAAACGATGGGGACGGCGGACCACCTGCCGGACAAGCAGACGGAGGCGCGGTTGCACCATCGCCCGCGGCAACGCCGGATGCGGGGGCACAACAACCGGGCGACGCAGGCACAGCGGAAGCCCCACCCGTTGAGCATCCGCTGGCGATAATGGAAGCGGTTCTGCAAACATTCCCGCAATATTTTGATACGGGCGCACCCCATGTACCCGGCTCAATCTTTGAATACGCAATCGCGTCGTCATCCCCGTTTATCGGGCTGTTCGGCGGCAGTGTATTCTGGACGGAAGCCGCGGACAACACGGTTTCTTCTATAATAGGTACATCCTCATCCCTGTTTTCATCCACCCCGCTTTTGCAGTTTGGCCAAGAGGGCGTTGTAAACTGGACTTATGATGTAGGCGCCGGAACCATGACACTGAACATGCAGCACGATGTTTACTGGCATGACGGTGTACCCCTTACCTTGGATGATTTGGTATTCGCGTATGAACTTATGGCTCATCCCGACTACGCAAGCGTAGGTGGCGTAAGGTTTACCGCCGCCAACCGCAATATCGTGGGAATCATGGATTTCCAAGCAGGTTTGGTTGACCATATCCCCGGTTTTGAACTTTCCAACAATAACCGCACATTGACCATACATTTCTACAGCTTCACCCCGGATATCCCCTATTTCTCCATTTGGTCCGCCCCTGCCCCAAGGCATATTTTCGGCGACATGGAACTTACGGATATCCCCAATAGTGACGCTGTGCGTGTAAACCCCATTGGCTGGGGCCCGTTTATGGTGGAGCATATTGTTCCCGGCGAAGCGGTTCACCTTGTAAGGAACGAGAACTTTGTTTTCGGTACGCCTTATATTGAGCAAATGATTATAAGAAGGGTTAACCCCGACTTGGTGCCTGAACACATGGCAAACGGCGACTTTGACTTTGTGTTGTTCCCGACGCTTTATTTCGCCGACCATCCAAACCCCACCAATTTCCGTTACCTTGGTTCAAGGAACAACGCGTACACGTATATCTCTTTCCGCCTTGGGCATTTTGACTTCGACAACGACGTAAACGTTTTTGACGCCCACAGGGAAATGAATGATGTAAACCTGCGCCGCGCAATGGCTTTGGCGCTTAACGAAGCAGAACTTGGAGAAATTTTGTTCAACGGGCTTCAATTTGCCACAGGTAACTTCATGTCTCCCTTGCACCAAGGGTTCATGGACCTTTCCGTGCCGATGTTCCCTTACAACCCGGCGGAAGCAATGCGTATTCTTGATGAAGCAGGGTTCATTGACATCGACGGAGACGGATTCCGCGAAAATCCCGCGGGCGAGCAGCTTGTTATCAACTGGGCCGTGCCCGACCAGCCCCAAGTAGACCTTATCGTAGGCTTCTACATGCAAGCATGGGCGGATGTAGGGCTTAACGTGCAACTTTGGCAGGGCCGCGTCCATGACCGCAACTATCTGTTTGACGTACTTGACTTCGACACCGACAACGAAGAAATCCATATTTATATGGCAAGCTGGACAGCGGGCTTCAATCCCGACCCATCCGGACGCTGGGGCCACACAGTATGGAATCCTTCACGTTACACAAGTGACGAGTGGGACGCAGTACTTGCCAGATTGGTTTCCATGGAAGCGTGGGACACGGCCTACCTGCTTGAGGCGTACAGCGCCATGCAGTGGCATTTGTACAATGTCGTGCCGTTCTTCCCGACACGTTGGTCGATTGACCTCACCGCTGTAAACAACCGCGTAGCTAATTATGACACAAGACCGGGGCTTCCCCCGTCACAATTCGGCTGGCACACAGTAAGGCTTAGTGCCGCAACGCCGTACCGTTAGGATTTCAGGCGACAGTTTCGCCCGTTATATCACGCCGCGTGGATTGGATTATTCCAAACCGCGCGGCGTTTTTTTGCGGTTCCCTATGTACTTCCGATGTTTATCATGGTAAAGTGTGTTTACGATATTTTTGCTTTCACCGAAGGGATTATTTGAAAGGAGCATTTTAATGAATATACCAACTCCCCATATTACCGCGAAATCAAAGGATTTCGCAAAAACTGTGCTGATGCCCGGCGACCCTATGCGCGCGAAGTTCATAGCGGAAAATTTTTTGGAAACCCCGAAAAAAGTAAATGAAGTGCGCGGAATGCTTGCCTACACCGGAACATACAACGGAAACCCGGTTTCTGTAATGGGAAGCGGCATGGGTTGCCCGTCAATGGGTATATATTCCTACGAACTGTATACATTTTATAAGGTAGAGACAATAATCCGCGTAGGCTCCGCGGGTTCTATAAACATGGAATTGGAACTGGGCGATATTGTAATGGGTATAGGCGCGTGTACCGAGTCAAATTACCCTGACGCTTTTGCCCGTTGCCCCGGGAAATTTACGCCGACAGCCTCCTTTGACCTTATGCTTCGCGCGCATGAAGCCGCGAAAGCCCTTGATATAAAAATCCACGCCGGGAACATTTTATCCAGCGACGTGTTTTACAACGACGATTCCGTCGGTATGAACGCGTGGCTCAGAATGGGCGTTATGGCAGTGGAAATGGAAGCCGCCGCCCTTTATACCAACGCCGCCCGCGCAGGCAAAAGCGCCCTTTGTATATGCACAATCTCCGATAAAGTGTTCTCTCGCGGCGAGGCAATGAGCGCAAAAGAGCGGGAAACGTCCTTCACAAAGATGATAGATATAGCATTGGCGATGCTATAAAAAAATGTAAAGGTATTACAACATGAGTAAAATAGACTATTTACGCCGCCAACAGGTGCAGGAGTATGAAAACGGCGATGTGGAAGCTTCCGCCGCAACAGGTGAGATTCTTTTAAAAGAACATTGGCATATCCGCAATTTTTGGACCAAGGGCTATGCCAATGACCTGTACAACTTGGCGTGTGTTTATGACGAACTTGAGAATTTGGAACGTGCCGCGGAGCTTTACTCTGACTCCGCAAGGCAAATTGTGGTGGTTGAAGGTGAGGGAGTGGCTTTTGCAAAGCGTTTGAGCGGGCTTGCAATGGTTCTTTCTCGCCTTGGCGCGCCGGAGCCGGCGTTTTTTATGCTGGGCAGTGTCGCCGCCATTTACCAGCGGGATTTAGGCACCCACAACGCCACATATGCCGACAGTCTGTATAATCTTGCCAATATCGCGGCGGATTTGGGTCAAAATATTGACGCCCTGCGTTTCCATCAGGACGCCCTGCGCATTCGCGAGGCCCTGGGAGACACCGCCGACGCCATAAACAGCTTCCACAGCATTGCGTTTTTGTACGAAGCCCTTGAAGATTTTGACAATGCCGCCTCCTATGCGGAAACGGCATTGACCCTTATAGGCGAACAAGACGACGATTACCCCGGCGCGTGCAACTATCTCGCCGGGATTTATGAACACGCGGGCAGGCAAGAGGACGCCCTATCCCTGTACGACAAAGTACTGGAAATAATTCGCAGGGAAATTGGACGGGAACACAGTGCCTACTTGAACGTGGCATACCGCCGCGCCAATTTACTGGCACAAATGGAGCGCCACCGCGAAGCCCTCGATTCCCATGAAGAAGTGCGCTACATTTTCAAAAACATTTCCGGAACAAAACACATCTTCTATGCCAATTGCCTGCGTAACATGGCAATATTACACAAATCCCTCGGAGAAACCGTCGCCGCGGAATCCCTCATGCTGGAATCCATAAAAATCCGCCGCATTTCCTCCGACGACATAACCGCCGACATCATTTTCCTGATTCGCCTGTACATCCTCAACCACGAAAACGAAAAAGCACTGGAAGCTTTAATTTACGCCCTAATGCGCTCAGACAGCAACGCCCCTGAATTCTCCGCCCTGATTTCAGCCCTGACAGAGACATTTGCCCAACCCGGCAACGCCATCACAGACTTTATCCAAGCAATGGAAGTGCTGAACGACCGCGCGAAACTTAGACCGATTATCAATAAGTGGACCGCTTGGGAGGTTGAGGAGTAGGGGATATATGTTTGCCACACACCGGTCCGGTTTATGCTAATTTGGGCAGGCGCGTATAGTGGCGGCATCAGACATTTGCGCGGTTTGTCGCTACCGATTCGCCTTCAAGGGGTACAATTGCAAGTGTTTTCCCTAATGGGCGAAGTATTTTTAGTATAGTAGTCAGGCGTGGGTCGGTGTTGTTGCGCTCTAAGCGAGCGATGACGGGCTGGCGCACGCCACTCAAAGTCTCTAAGTCCTGCTGTGTTACAGCTTGGCTTTCTCTCGCGGCTATGATTTCGCCCACAATTTTTACCTTCAGCGCAATCTCATCCCATTCGTCTTGGGATAAGTCCAGTGCTGTTTTGTAATCACGCCAGTCGGTGAGCGTGCTAACGGATTTTTTACTCATCAGAAAAACCCCTTTCTTCATAGCGCTCCAAGAAGTCCTTTTGGTTGCGCTTTGCCTGTGCTATTTCTGATGGCGGTGTTTTCTTCGTTTTCTTTGCAAAGTGGTGAAGTAGTATAAATGTACGGTTTCGGACGTGGAAGAAGAAAACTCGGTCATTGGTGGGGCGTAGTTCCCAAATGTCGTCGGTGATATGTTTTACATAAGGCGCACCAGCCCGAACGCCGTGTTCTTCAAGGACTGCCATATATTCAACTATCTTTTTCAGACGCACACGCTCGGTCTTATTTGTGGCGGCTTTTGCATTTAATGAGTCGAGAAAAGCCTTGATAGGCTCGTTTCCTTGCGCGTCTTTGTAAAATTTGATTCTGAACATAACATGCCCCTTATGAATGCATTATAACGTATAAGTTATAATTATGTCAAAATATTTTTCAGCCCTGTGACCGGCGGAGCGCAGAGTTATTTCGCTTAAATTTTTTTTGGCGTAGGCGTATCTATGGGATTATAAAAAAGAGCCGACACCGCTGCGGGGGCAGGGGTGTCGGCTCCGGGTCGGAAGTTGGAGTTGGTGTTTTCGTTGTCGAAGATGTAGTGAATTTGATTCTCGGGGTGCAGGTGTTGATTCACGCCGAAGCGGGTTTGGGGAGAAGTGTTGTTACGTCTTCTTCTGTTACGTTCATTATGTTTGCGATTTCGGAAATTGTGCTGCCTTTGTCGAGTAGGGCTTTTATGGTCGATTTTAAGCGGCGTTCTACTTCTGCCCTTTGCTGTGCCGCTTCTCGTCTGGTTTCTTGCACGCTGTAGTTTTCAATAGACAGCATTTCACTTACACCCCTTTCATCTATCCTATCCACCAGAACGTCGATTTCGTTTTGGGGTACGTCGATTTTGTGTAGCAGAACGGTGATGACTTTGACTAACAGCTCTTTTAGGTGTGGAGGTATGTTCATGTCGTTCATGCGTTTTACATATTCTTTGGGAAGTTTGCCCAGTTCGCTGAAAGCTTCGGCGGTTTTTAGCTTGTCTATCATCATAAAAAGGGAGAGAGTATCGCCGAACGAAGCTAAATCTGTGAAGCTGTAGTCTTTCAGGCTTACGAGTTCATATTCAAACTTTGGGATATATTTATAGAAGATGTCGCTCATTTCTGTGCGATTGAGGAAATTTGTTTCCGCAGTCCACTCGCTGTCGCCGTCATAAAAAATGATTGGCAAAACGGGTGGGTACTTGAAATCTTTTGTGTATGTGATTCTTGCGTCCCTGTTTGCCTCCGTTTCGTAATCGTTGAGAATCAGGGCGATGTAAAGTAGCATTTTGAAGGTTGAGCGGAAGTTTACTTTTGACTCATGCTCAACAATTGTGATGACAAAAAGGGAGTTTCCATCGTCTAGGCTTACCCGTTTTATTGTATCGCCGTCTTTTTGCTCGGAAACTAAAGATATCAGGCGTTCGGATATATCTTCAATGTTTGAGGGGGATACATTTTTCAGAATGTCTATTGGAATGAAGTTGCGTAAAAATTCAGCGAATAGTTCGGGTTCGTCTAAAATTATTTTCACGCTATTATCTTTTGCATTGCGAAGTCCTGCCAAGCTGTCACTCTCCTGTGCTGTGTCGATGTGTGTGCCGCATTTGCGGAGAGTATATCATGAAAATGATTTTAATCAAAATTTACAGGTGTCAGTAAGAGGAGAAGTAGACGCTATTGCAGGCGAACGCAGTTCGCCCGGTTTTTGTTTGGGCGTGGGCGTATCTATAGGATAATGAAAAAGAGCCGACACCGCTGCGGGGGCAGGGGTGTCGGCTCTTTTGGGTTTGGGGTTAGTACATGCGTAGGGGGCCGGAGTCGGTGTTTCCGTAGTCGAAGTCGTAGTTGTCTTCTATGGGTGGGTCG